>Ga0182095_1399081_pt1 | contig 20831 bp, 17 predicted proteins | sample 041ome_19_FD_127784 | JGI IMG/M metagenome (GOLD analysis project Ga0182095, IMG submission 127784) | Metatranscriptome of coastal salt marsh microbial communities from the Groves Creek Marsh, Georgia, USA - 041412BS metaT (Metagenome... | ecosystem: Environmental > Aquatic > Marine > Intertidal...
AACAGCCCGATGATGAATTTTGAAACTTCGATGAGCGGTTTTGGTATGTATGTCAAATATCTCATGGCGGCGTTTCTTGTGGTGTTTGCGCTGAGCATGATTTTGCAGTTCACTGCTTATCTTCTCAACTCGATGGCCGATATCGAGGAAAACCTGTCTGATGACGATTCGGGTGAGGAGGTTGTTGCCTAATGGAACTTGTTTTCCTCGCTCTTTTGTTTTTACTGATGATGTACGCGCTTGGCTCTGGTTATCCGGTTGCTTTTGCGCTTCCTGGATCAGCGATTGTCACAATTGTGCTCGCTGGGCTGACGGGGTTGGTAATTGAGGGTGATAGCAGTGCCTATTTCATTCAGGATGGCCCTATTGAATGGCTGACCGCCGGTGTGACCAATTTCCGAGGGATCTATTGGGAGGTTGAACGCGATACGCTGATTGCCATCCCGTTGTTTATTTTCATGGGAATCATGTTACAGCGCTCAAAGATTGCAGAAGATCTGCTGGTAACAATGGCCCAGCTTTTTGGGCCGATTCCCGGTGGTCTTGGTATTTCTGTGGTATTCGTTGGCGGCTTGCTGGCGGCAACCACCGGCATTGTTGGCGCTACGGTTGTGGCAATGGGACTGATTTCCCTGCCAGCAATGTTGCGAAACAACTATTCACAATCTCTTGCCACCGGGACAATCTGTGCGTCTGGCACTTTGGGCCAAATTATTCCTCCGTCGATTGTTCTCATAATATTAGCTGATCAACTTGCTAGCGCTGCAGACCAGGCTGCGACCATGCGCAAAGATTTGTACAAACAGGCCACCGGTCAGTTTAGCATGCCCTCGGAGTTCAATATTATTTCGACAAGTGCTGGCGACATGTTTTTGGGTGCTTTCCTTCCGGGCATTATCTTGGTTGCGCTCTACATGGCTTATATTTTGATCGCTGCACTCATACGTCCAAAAATTGCGCCAGCAGTTCCATACGATGGAAAATTACTGGAAAGGTCATTTTTGCTGAAGGTTACGTTGGCATTATTCCCACCATTGCTGCTGATCTTTCTCGTGCTTGGTTCAATAATTGCTGGGATTGCCACTGTGAATCAGGCTGGCGCGATTGGTGCAATTGGCGCTATGTTGATGGCTGGCTACAAGTTGCATGAGGGAACAAGACAAGCGTTTTACCCGGCTATTTTGACCATTGCCTCATTGTTACTCATCTGGTTGATATCAGCTAATTTTAACCTCAATATTAAAACCATCAGCGAAAGCGCAGACTGGTTTGGTCTTGCTATAGTTACGGTGGCGGTGATTGGTCTGTTGACTGGCATCGCTTGGAGTGGATGGCGAGCTTATACCATTGAAGAAACATTGACGGAGGTAATGAAAGAGACTGCGAAGACAACGTCTTTGGTCTTTATTATTCTCCTTGGCGCGGCGATGTTAACATCTGCTTTTCGTGGATTTGGCGGTGAGGAGGTTGTTAAACACTTTCTCTCAAGCTTGCCGGGTGGGTTCTGGGCACAGTTCATAGTTGTGATGCTGGTCATTTTTTTGCTTGGCTTTTTCCTTGATTTTATTGAGATTGCCGTGGTGGTTGTCCCAATTGTGGCGCCAATTTTATTGGCTGATCCATCTGCTAACATCACTGCTGTTTGGTTGGGCGTAATGATAGGCCTAAATATCCAGACATCATTCCTGACGCCACCTTTTGGCTTTGCTTTGTTCTACCTGCGGGGTGTCGCAAGTAAGGCCGTTAAAACAATTGAAATGTATAAAGGCGTGATACCATTTATTGCATTACAGATTGTCGGGCTGTCGATTGTTGGTTTTAATCCGGGACTGGTGAATTATCTGCCGACCAAAACATTCCTGACGAGCGAGACAGCGCCGCCACCCAAGAACCCAAGGCTTCAATTATGTCTGGAAGATTATTTATTCGATTTTTATGCGAATAATGAAACTGCCTATAACGCTGAACTTGACCGTTTAAAGGGCGCTGATCTATCTGTTCTGCCGCCGGCGAAGCAGCAAGCGCTGGCTTTGAATATACAGACGGCCGGCATGGTTTTTGACCTTGTGGCGGATATTAAAAACGCCAAATCGGTGATGGCTGATGCGGCTATTTCCTATGCACCCGTGCATACTGAAGTCAGAGCTATCGAACGTGGTATCCGGCAAGGTGAAGCCGAAATCAAACAACTGCAACGTGAATTGCGGGCAACCGACCGAGTCAGCAAACGAAACAAAATCCAGAGCCGGATTGCGGCGCTGAAAGATGACATCGCCAGCCAGCGCAAACTGATCCCGTCAAGCTGGCAGAATACCAACAGAGACTTCAAGAAACTGACCGCGCAGCTGAACTCGTCGCGGGTGAAGCTGCGTCGCCAGTCTGATCAGGCTTATGCAGATATTCGTCTATTGGTTGCCTCGCTGGAGACCGAAGCCGAGCTGAGAGCCATTGGTGAGACCTTGCGGCAAATTCGTGCGGATATGGCGGCTGCACCGCCTGCCGATCTTCTGCGCCGGGTCAAAACAAGCTATAGTGACCTTGGCAAAATTCCCGATGTTAGTGATGCGGTAAAAGCGTTATCTGGCGCCCGGTCTGTGCTGAATGATCCGTCACCGGATCGGCAAGAGGCGACGGTAATGATGGATGCGACCCTTGCCATCATTGGTCGTGAGTTGGCCTGGCGAAGTGCTGCAAAAACCACGCTTTATACCGAGCTGTTGGCGTTTGAGAGTTTTGCCCGGTCTAATTTAGGGCTGCGTGAACAGGATCGGTTGACGCCAGAGCAGGTTGATATCATCACCCCATGTCTGGCGCAGCATCGGAATCTGGCGTTACAGTTCTAGCCGATAATCGGCAAAGTTGGGCGAAGGAGGCTGTGTTGTCACAAGGCATAAATACCCAGGCAGTTTTGGCGATGCGCGGTGCCGGATATTATTCCGAGCGCACCGCCGGTGCGCGCAATGTCATCAATGATGCAGGCGCGACGGTGATTGATGCTTTGGCGCAAGCCCCGCAAACGAAAACCCTTCGCATCGCTGATTATGGCGCCGCTGACGGTGGCACCAGCCGCGAAATGTGGGACATGGTGATCGGCCAGCTGCGTGCCACTGGGGATCACCGGCAGATCGAGATGCTCTATACAGATCTGGCCAGCAATGATTTTTCAACGCTGTTTCGGATGATGCAGGGCATGCAGGGTGATCCGGCAATTGCCTATCAGAGCCGCTATGAGAATGTCTTTGTGCATGGGTGCGGTACTGGCTTTCATCAACAATTGATGGCAGACGCCTCGCTCAATCTTGGCTTTAGTGCAACGGCTATGCATTACGTCTCAACAAAGCCGCTGGAAATTCCGGAACATGTGCATGCGGCCTGTGCAGACCCGCAGAGCCAGGCGGCTTATGCGCGTCAGGCGGCGCAGGATTGGGAGAATATTTTGCTGGCGCGTGCGGCTGAATTGATCCCTGGCGGACGATTTATCTGCCTCAATTTTGGGATAGATGAACAGGGCCGATATCTTGGCAATACCGGCGGTCATCACATGTTTGACCATTTTCATAAATTCTGGCTGGCGCTGTATCAGGATGGCAGCATCACCAGCGATGAATATCAACGTGCCAGCTTTGCCCAATATTACCGGACGATGGATGAGTTTTGCGCGCCATTTAATGATGCTGAAAGCGTCGTCAGCAAGGCTGGTCTAAAGCTTAAATCCTGTCACAGCAAATTGACCAGATGCCCCTATGAAAAAGCTTTTCTGGATGCTGGCGGCGTTGGTGGCAGCATGTCAAATCTGGATTATGCGAACAGTCTGATCCCGACGATGCGGTCATGGTCTGAAACTGTTTTCCGTACCGCGCTGGATAGCCGCGAACCGGATGAAGCCGCACAGATTGTTGACCGGTTCTATACCGCCTATCGTGATGCTGTTGCCGCCGACCCAACCGGCCATGCGATGGATTATGTCCACATCGTTCTGGATATCGAAAAAGCCGGCTGACGCTTAATAGCCTATCGCGCACCCATCTTTACGCGGATCTGAACCAGCGATCAGCATACCTGTTTCCCAGTCGATATAGATGGCCTGCGATCCGCCAATGGGCTTTTTCGCCGGTTGGATATTATGGCCCCGCGCCCGCAACGCCTCGCGCATGGCATCGCTAATTGGCTCTTCCACTTCGACGACATCGCTAAACGGGTCTGGAAAAAACCGGGGCAAATCCTGGGCTTGCTGAATATCCATTCCATAATCCAACAGCCGGGTGAGAAACTGCATATGGCCAAAGGCCTGATATTCACCACCCATGACGCCAAATGACATGACGGTTTTCCCGTCCTTGGTCGCCATGCCCGGGATAATCGTATGCAGCGGACGCTTGCCGGGGGCAATGCAATTTGGATGGCCGGGATCGACAACAAACCCCTGTCCGCGGCATTGCAGCACAATGCCTGACTGCGGCGTCATAAGACCGGCACCAAAGCTGTGAAATACCGTGTTGATCAGGCTGCAGGCATTGCGGTCTTTATCGACAACCGTGATATATACTGTGTGTTTATGCGGTGGCAGCGTTGTTGGTGGCAAATCGGCATAGGCCTTGTCCGAGTTAATCTGCGCGCGGATCGCTGCGGCATAATCGGCGCTTAGCATCTGGTCAACCGGCACATCGCTGAATTCCGGGTCTGCAAGATATAGATTGCGGTCACGATAGGCGATACGCCCGGCTTCAATCTCATGATGGATGCGGTCAACCGACAGCGGGTCATCGCCAAATTTATCGACCCCAGACATGATGTTCAACAGCATCAGCGCAATCACACCCTGGCCATTTGGTGGGCATTCCCAGATGTCATAGCCGCGAAAATTTGATTTAATCGGCGTCACATAATTTGCCAGTGCCATGTCCAGATCGCGCTGTGTATGCCGCCCGCCAAGCGACTGTAATTTACCAAGCAAATCGTCGGCAACCCAGCCTTTATAAAACCCGTCACGCCCGTGCGCGGCAACGGCTTCTAAGGTTTTGGCGAGGTTCGGATTGCTGCAGCGGTCACCATGTTTATAGTCCTCGCCATTTTTCAGATAGACGCCTGCGATATCGGCGTCACCTGCCAGAAGATCATGACAACTGGCAAAATCTTCGGCCACCCGGTGGCTTATCGGGAAGCCGTCACGCGCATAGCCAATTGCCGGTTGCAACAGATCGGAAAGTGGCTTTGTTCCATAATCACGATTGAGCTGCGTCCAGGCATCAATCGCTGTTGGCACGGTCACCGAATGCGGTGATTGCTGTTCAATTTCGGTGATGCCTTGCTCTAAAAGCCACTCGGCTGACAGCTCTAACGGCGCCCGTCCAGAGCCGTTCATGGCGACGATGTTATCGCTACCCGCCTCGGCATACAGGCAAAAACAATCGCCACCAATACTGGTTGATTGTGGCTCTACGACAGCTTGTACGGCGGCGGCGGCAAGGGCGGCATCCATTGCATTTCCGCCATTTTGCAGAACCGTCACCGCGGCCTGTGTGGCAAGCGGGCTAGAGGTGCTTGCCATACCATGTGGGGCAAGAACAGGTGATCGGCCGGGGCGTTGAAGGCTGCGCATGATGTTTCCTTTGCCAAAATAAAAAGAATCGCTTTAGATGAGAGGCATAGCGCATTTCGACACATGCCTGCAATAGCTTATCAGCCGGTTTGTCGCTGGCGGCGCTGCATGGGTGTTTAGGTTATGAACGGGAGACCAGCGATGGAAATTGGCTTTATCGGACTTGGCAATATGGGCGCGCCAATGGCAAAAAATCTGGCCGCTGCCGGGCATCAGATCACCGGATTTGACCTCGACCCGGCACATGCCGCAGCGATGCAGGGGGCGATCACTGTGGCTGCCAGTCTGGCGGATGCGGCGCGTGGCCGGGATGTGGTGATAACGATGCTGCCGAATGGTGCAGCCTTGCATGATGTGGCGAGCGACATTATTCCGCTGATGTCGCCATCAGCCTGTTTTATCGATTGCTCGACTGTCGATATCAAGACCGCCAAAATTGTCGCCGACATGCTTGAGACAGCCGCGCTACGTGGCCTTGATGCACCGGTATCTGGCGGCGTTGGCGGGGCGACTGCCGGCAGCCTGACCTTTATGGTTGGCGGCGATGAAGACACGCTGGCGCTGGCCCGCCCGTTATTTGAGATCATGGGGCAACGGGTGATCCATTGCGGCGATGCTGGCGCCGGACAGGCGGCGAAGATATGTAACAATATGATTCTGGGTGCGACGATGATTGCCACCTGCGAGGCTTTTGCGCTGGCTGATCAGCTGGGGCTTGACCGACACCGCCTGTTCGACGTTGTCAGCACCTCATCCGGCAGCTCATGGTCGATGAATAGCTATTGCCCGGCAGCGGGCGTTGGCCCGCCCAGCCCGGCAGATAACGGTTATAAGGCGGGTTTTTCCACCGCCATGATGGTCAAGGACCTGGCGTTGGCGCAAGATGCCGCAAACATGACCGGTACAGATACGCGCATCGGCCAGCTGGCCTTGCAGATTTATCAGCAATTTGCCGCTCTGGCTGATCACGCCGATCAGGATTTTTCGGCGATTCTGAATGATATCAAAAACCCGGATCAACCGGCATAACAGCGTCACTGGTCGGGCATGGTTTTGCTTGTGATGTGATGGCTGGTCAGGCTTTTGACCGGCTGTTGTTACGCTGATGCTCGGCCTGTAAATTAACCAGAACAGCGGTAAAAATAAGTATCGCGCCCAGAACAACAGGCCATTCAAAGGCCTCACCATAGGCCAGAAAGCCAATCGCACTAATCAGAGGCAAGCGCAGAAAATCAAGCGGGATAACAACAATCGCCGGTGCCAGAGCGAGCCCCTTGGTGATACAAAAATGCGCGGTTAAACCGCCGAAACCAACGGTGAGCAACCAAAGATAATCAATGCCCTGCGGCAATGTCAGCCCACCGGTAAAGCCGATGGCGACGGCCCCCATGCACAGCTGCATAAATGTCAGCCAGAATAAAATACAGGTGATCGACTGATCGCTTGTCAGTTTTTTTGTCGCCATCAGCGAGCAGGCAAAACATATCGCACAGGCCATAGCGGCCAATATGGCCGGGTTTATATTCTGCATATCTGGTCTGGCAACGATCAGCACACCGGCAAATCCCAGCCCTACCGATAACAGGCGGCGCCGCGTCAGCGCCTCGCCAAGAAATAAGGGCGCCAATAGAGCCACCCAAATCGGCGTTGAAAATTCCAGCGCAAATAGCTGTGAAAACGGGATAAAGGCAACCGCCAGAAACCATAAATTTTGTCCGGTGAAATGCGCGGTATTTCGCAGCATATGCAAACCAAGGCGATCAGTCTTAATTTGCGTCAATGTACGGGCGTAAAAACCAACCGCCAGCACAATCACCAGCCCAATCAGCGAGCGCAAAAACATGATGTCAAAGGTGCTTAATTCGGGTGCCAGCTCGCGGCCTGATATCGCCATCAGGCTGAATGACACCATCGCCCCAACCATCCAGAACGCGGCTTTGAGAGGCTGCGACGCTGCTGACATAGATAAAAACCTTTTCATGAAACAGACGCAGGCCTGAAATATTATCAAACCCTAACTTATCGAAATAGCAGCGCAAGTCACTTTATTTTATCTGGCAGTTTGTAAAATTGTGATGGGCAAGAAGCGGCAATGATGATTCGTCAACCGTCTTGCCGGATGGTGACCTGATCGGTCTGGATGTTGATCATCTGGCATGTTACCCCATATGATGCTGGCGCGCAAAACTGTGCCGCAATCATTTAGAACTATGGGGGGTTCGATGCAGCATAAGACGCCATCGGTTGTGGGGCTGTTTTTTGAGGTGCAACCAAAGCCGGGGCAGCGGCAGGCCTATTTTGATCAGGTCGAGGTGTTAAAACCGTTTTTGGCTACACATGACGGGCTTTTTTGGATGCAGCGGTACCAGTCACTGGATGAAACCGAATTGATTCTGTCACATCAATATTGGGCGGGTGAACAGGCGCTTGCAGCCTGGCGGCAGAACGCCGATCATCGCCATGCACAAATGCAGGGAATGTCGCATATCTTTGCCGATTATCGTATTCGGGTGGGGCCGCGCGTCTGGCATTGGGATGGCGAAAAAGACGCTGGTTTTTTGCCGGTCGGGCCAGCCCCTGAACGGCCCTATATTCTGACCCTGCATATAGCCGCCGATCGCGAGGCCAGCGCGATTGCCGCTGGCCTGTCTGATACTGGTCTTTCTATTACGGGCCGGTTTGAGTCTGTGGCGGATGATAAGAGCGGGCTGATCATGGCCGCATGCGCTGATTTCACCGCATCAATATATCAGCATATTCTGCGCTGTGGCGCGACCAGTGCCGCGCTGTTTGCGCCAACCCGTGATTATGGTCTGTTTGACCGGCAGGCCGCACCCGCGCCAGTAGGGGACGAACAGGATTCATCCTGACGGTTGCGCATAGGCGTTGGACATATCTGATTTCAGATCATCAATGTGATTTGTCGAAAACGCCGAGTTTGACACCATAATCAACAGCGATGCCATAATCGGGGTCATCATCACTATCGATGATCAGCTGGCCGGATTTTGTTAGCAGCCGGTGACAGTCATGGCTTAGATGTCGCAGCTTAACAGTTTTGCCAGCCGCATCATATTTGGCGGCGATATCCTCAATGGCCTGCAGCGCCGATTGATCAACAATCCGTGAACTGGCGAAATCAATGATGATCGTCTGCGGATCCTTGTCGATGTTGAAAAGATCGTTAAAGCCCGTTACTGACCCGAAAAATAGCGGCCCTTGAATATCATAGACCAATGCGCCAGTTTCGCGCACCGAGGGCCGGATTGATGCATCAATACGCTTGGCAGCATTCCATGCATAGACCAGCGCAGACATGATGACGCCGACAACAACGGCGATGGCCAGATCCTCAATGACGGTTACAAATGTCACAACAATGATCACCAGCGCATCGGCGCGCGGCACGATCAGCATGCTCTTAATGGAGTGCCAAGCAAAGGTTCCGATCACCACCATGAACATCACGCCAGTCAAAGCGGCAATGGGAATCATTTCGATAAAGCGGCCAGCGAACAGAATAAAGCACAGCAGAAACAGCGCGGCGGTGATGCCGGCAAGGCGGCTGCGGCCACCTGATTTCACATTAATCATTGACTGGCCGATCATCGCGCACCCGCCCATACCACCAAAAAACCCGGTCACGACATTCGCCGCACCCTGCGCCAGACATTCCTGTGAGGCACCACCTTTCTGGTCGGTCATGTCGCCAACCAGATTCAAGGTCAGCAGGCTTTCAATCAGGCCAATCGCAGCCAGAATGACGGCATAAGGGAAAATAATAAGCAATGTTTCAACAGTCAGCGGCACCATCGGCACGGCAAAATCCGGCAAACCGCCAGACAGGCTGGCCATATCGCCGACACGTTGCACATCAAGATTAAAGCCAATGACAATGGCGGTCACGGCGCCGATGGCGACTAACGGTGCCGGGATCAGCTTGGTCACCCGCGGTGTGAGCCAAATCAATGCCATTGTAGCGATAACCAGACCTAATGTGAGATACAGGCTGGTGCCACCAAGCCAGTCAGAATCGCCGTTAATATCGGTTATCTTAAACTGGTCGATCTGAGCCAGCCCAATGACAATGGCAAGCCCGTTAACAAATCCAAGCATCACCGGATGCGGCACCATGCGAATAAATTTGCCCCAGCGCATCACCCCGGCAAAAAGCTGCAATATGCCCATCAAAATGACAGTTGCGAAAAGATAGGCGACACCATGCTCGGCAACCAGAGCCACCATGACAACTGCCAGCGCCCCGGTGGCCCCGGAAATCATCCCCGGCCTGCCGCCAAAAACCGCTGTGATCAACCCGACAATAAAAGCGGCATAGAGCCCAACAAGCGGTGCCACCCCGGCGACAAAGGCAAATGCCACAGCCTCTGGCACCAATGCCAGCGACACCGTTAGGCCGGATAAAACATCAATATTTATTTGACGAAAATTAAGATCAGGGCGGCTTTCACGACCATAGGCACCGCCCATAAGCAGGCGCGTTAGTCTCGCAGAAAGTGATGAGGACAAATGGGTCTCGTTTACAAAAAATGGTAAGGCAGCGACCTTATACAATGTTTGCGGCAGTGACGAAAGCCCCCGACTTTTAGCAGCCATACGCCATCGCGTTTATCAGGGCGGCTGGCCATGATAAAAATATTTGACTTGCCAGCCAGTGATGAGACACTTGTGTCACCGTGGCAGGCTGATCAACGTCTGCCGCTTTACTGATGTTTTTTACACCAACCAATGAGGGAGAGTACGATGGGCCAGCAGACCAGCATGTTTGAACATTTGCCCTTTGCAACAGATCAGGTGATCGGCTCTCGTGCCCGCATTGGTTTGGTCGTTCTGTCCACTGATTATACGATTGAACATGAAATGCGCGCGCTGATCAATTTGCCCGGTGTTGATGTGTTCCACGCTCGAATTGCCAATTCGCCGAATATTTCGCTGGACACATTACGCGCCATGGGGCCGCTGATTACCTCGACGGCTGAGCTGATTTTGCCGGGCGATAAGGTTGATGTGCTGGCCTATGCCTGCACCTCTGCGTCAATTGTTTTGGGAACAGAAACGGTCGCAAAAAATCTGCGTGCTGCGAAACCAGAGGCAAAAACCACCAATCCGGCATTTGCCGCGTTTCATGCCTTTGCGGCGTTGCGGGCAAAACGCATTGCGGTGCTGACGCCCTATGCAAAACATGTGAATGATATGGTGCAGACATCGATCAGGGAGGCCGGATTTGAGGTGCCGGTGTTTGGCAGCTTTAACGAACCACATGACCCGACAGTCGCGGCAATCGATAGTCACAGCTTGAAATCTGCTATCGCTAAAATCACGGATGGGCATGAAATTGACGCCGTTTTCATTTCATGCACCTCGGTCAGGATTGCCAGTGACGTCGCCGCGATTGAAGCTGAATTGGGCATACCTGTCACATCGTCAAATCATGCGCTGGCCTGGCATTGTCTGCGGCTGGCCGGGATTGATGATAAACTGCCGGCATTTGGCCGGTTGTTTAGCCTGTGATGGTCGCCCCCCTCACAGCCAGGTGACCAGCAAAAACAATATCACCGGCACAGTCACGCTCGCACATATGGTTGTGAGCATAATCGCGGTTGCTGTGCGGCCGGTATAGACATTGTAAAATTGCGATAACGCAAAGACATTTGCGGCAATTGGTAGGCTGGCGAACAACACCGCAAGCTGTATCCATAACGGGTCAATTGGCTGATCGGCAGGCCACAACAGAAAGACCGCGGCCATCAGCGCCGGATGGACAATTAATTTGAGCAGGCTGATGGCTGTCAGTTCGCTCAGCGCCGCGCGGACGGGCTGTCCGACAAGTGTGATGCCAAGCGCAAACAGCGCGGTCGGGGCCGCCGCACCTGCCAGCATTTTCAGAAATTGTTCAGGCAAATTGGCCAGCTGAAAGCCGCTGGCAGAAAAACCGAGCCCGGCCAGAACAGCCAGCAAAAGCGGGTTGCGCAGCATCGACAAAACTGTATCACGCAAGGCCCGCCCCAACTGGCCAGAGGCGGCATCATGCGATAACAAAGTTGTCATCACCAACAGGGTGATACTATCGCATACCAGGATCAATGAAATGGGCGCGGCGGCCTGCTCACCAAAAGCGAGAATGGCCATTGGCACCCCGATATAACCATAATTCGGATAGGCGGTATTCAGGCAAAATAATCCGCGTTGTTGGGGTGTCAGCCGGATCACATGGGTTGCAAATAAGGCTGCGATAAGGAACATGCAGATGGTGACGAACTCATACCGCAGAACAAAGCCGGGGTGAAACAGCGCGGTGACGTCAATCGAGGTGATGGCAATAAACATAAAAGGCGGCAATACGACAAAAAAGGCAAATCGCGCCAATATCTGGCCACTTTCCTCGGAAAACCAACCACGAAGCCGCGCAAGACTGCCGCACAGAATGATGGCGAAAAACGGGATGGTGATCGAAAGGACGTCGAGCATTACAAATCAACTCTGGCAGAACTGTGCTGTTTATATAGAGACCGACCCGAAAAACATAGTCGTAATTATTGTGGGTTTTATCCGGTATCCGGTATTGCAGATGTCTGTTCTGACTAGGATTGGGGCCTGCGATATCGAATCGCTGGCACGAGCCAAAACATCGACAGCCCGACCAATGCAAAAATCAGGCTGACGACAAAACCGGTATTATAACCGCCGGTGGCATCATACAGAAATCCGGCGATAATGGCGCCAAGCGCGGCGCCGCATCCTTGCCCGATATTGGTCGCACCAAAAATCGACGCCAGTCCCCGACCAGCGAAAATTTCAGCCATTTGTGCGGTGATAATGGGCCCGCGTGCCCCGGCTGATAAGCCAAAGCACAGAACAAACAGGCTGAGCACGGCCCAATGTGGCGTCAACTGTAACATGGCCAGTGCCAAAATGCCGATAATGGTCAGACCATAAGAGCCAGTTGCCACCAGATGCCGCGGATATCGATCTGCCAGCATGCCGGTAAGTGCGATTCCGACGACTGTCAGCATGCCGATACTGCCAAAGGCGAGCGCCGCATGAACCGCGCTGAAATTTTGTTCAACAAGATAGGCAACGGTTTGCAGTGACACCCCAAACACAGAAATGGCCGAAGCGCCGAAAATGACAAAAAATCCCCAAAATTCCGGCAGACGGATGGCTTCGGCAAGGCTCGGCCCCGGTGCTGTCGCGGTTGCCGGTGCTTCAGCGTGATGTTTTGGCGCAATGATGCCGGTGGCAATGCGCCGCCATGGCAGAAAAACCATCAATGCAAACAGCACAACAAATCCGATGCTTGCCAGCTGATAGGCCTGCTGCCAGCCAAATCTCTGAATCGCCAGCTGTGCCGCCGGTGCCAGCAACATGACCCCAAGACCCTGGCCGGAATACGCAACCGACAAAACCGTTCCTCTGCGTTTATCAAACCAGCGCGAAATAAGGCTTTGTGTTGGCACAATGCCAACCATCGCCGCGCCGATACCGCCGCAAACACCAATCACAAAATAAAAACTGACCAGTGAATTCAGACTGCCGGCAAAGCCATAGCAGGCAGCCAGCAAGGCCAGCCCGATGGTGTAGTTAAAGCGCGGGCCAAAGCGATCATAGAGCAAGCCTGATAACAGCGAGCCGAAGCCAAAAGCCACCATATAAATCGCAAAAATCGATGTGACATTGGCCCGATTCCAGCCAAAACTCTCACTCAGAGGCAGCAGAAAAATGGCATATGTCTCGCCCATACCACGGCTGCTGGCGATCATTACCAAACAGAACGCAAAAACAAATAGAGCCGCCGGCGGGGTTGACTGAAGGGGTTTTGAAACCATCACACTTCATGCCCTGACCGGGGCCTTGGGAAAAGCGACATAACACTCATGATGATCACTATCAAACGGCGGGTTTCTAAGGTCAATAGGCCAAATCTGCGTTTTTAATTGGGTTTTGACTGGGGTTTGTGACATGCCTGTCCGGGCACGATATCCAAATTTTACCGGGATAAGCTTTTTTTTAAGAGACATATGGCGTCATCGCTTTACACTGTGAAATATGTTGGATAACGGGTTTTTTAAGGCTGGTTATTCGTCGGTTTGGGACAGCAAAAGAGATAAATTCATGCAGCAATCATCACCATCCCGGAGCTGGCAAAATGCGGTACCGCGACTAGGCTTTGTTGGTCTTGGTAATATGGGGGCGGCCTTGGCTATGCGGCTGGTCGGACAGCCCTTGTCGGTATTTGATGCTGATCCGGAAAAATCGGCTGTGTTTGCCGCAGATGATGTTGCCGTTGCCGCATCACTTCAGGAACTGGCCGCAGATAGTGATATTATTTTTACCTGTCTGCCAACATCGGCAGTCACCGAAAAACTGTTATTCGGGCCAGTTGGCCTGTCAGCGCATTTGACGGCTGATCATATTATTGTCGATATGACTTCGGGTGATCCGGCGCAAAGCCGCGATCAGGCGGCGCGGTTGGCGGCGTCCGGCATCTGTTTTGCCGATGCGCCGGTCAGCGGCGGGCCGCGCGGTGCCAGAGACGGGGTGATTGCCATTATGGTTGGTGGCAGTGAGGCGCTCTATGAGCTGCTGCATCCGGTGCTATCGGTCATCAGCTGCAATATTTTTCATGCCGGTGAGGTGGGTGCCGGACATGCGCTTAAAGCCGGCAATAATCTGCTGAACCTGATTTGCCGGATGGCGACCTTTGAGGTGGTATCGCTGTTGGTGAATGATGGTGTCGCGTCGGACAAAGCGGTCGATATTCTGCAAAAAAGCTCGGGTCGCAATTACGCCACCGAAATAACGCTGCCTGACAATATCCTGTCGGGCAAAATGCATCAGGGGTTTGCGATGGCATTGATGCAAAAGGATGCCGGCCTTGCGCTGGCGATGGCGGCACAGCTGCAACAATCGATGCCACTTGGTGAGGCGGCGGTTGACCAGTTGCAGCACGCCATTGATGCGCATGGCGCGGAGGCTGATATGAGCCTTGTGGCGCTGTCTTATGAAGCCGCAACAGGCGCGCGTATTCGGCCGTGAGGGGTGTGGTCATTAAATCTGGTCGGAGCAGGCATTGATGAATCGGACAATTATTATTGAGGCTTTTGGCGGGCCGGAAAAAATGCAGCTTGTGGATTGGCCGGTGGCGGCGCCAGCTGCTGGCGAGGCACGAATCCGGCATCATTGCAGCGGTTTAAACTTCACCGACATCTATCGGCGCACAGGCCTGTATCAGGCACCCTTGCCAAGCCCGCTTGGCACCGAAGGCGCCGGCATCGTCGAAGCGGTTGGCGATGGGGTGACACATATTGCCGCCGGTGATCGCGTTGCCTATGCCAGTAACAGCGCTGGCAGCTATAGTGATGTGCGGGTGATGCCTGCCGCACAGATTTGTAAATTGCCCGATCAGATTGATTTTGAAACAGCCGCGGCGGTGATGTTAAAAGGCCTGACGGTAAATTATCTGTTCAGCCGGACAATACCGATTAAGCCGGGCGCAACGGTGCTGTTCCATGCGGCGGCTGGCGGTGTCGGTCTGATTGCGTGTCAATGGGCCAAATCCGAGGGAATCCAGCTTATTGGCACTGCCGGCAGTGACGAAAAATGCGCCCTGGCGCTGGCGCATGGGGCCAGCCATATGATTAATTATACAACGCATAATTTTGTTGATGAAGTGCGGACTGTGACCGCTAGTAAAGGCGTTGATGTGGTTATGGACTCTCTTGGCAAGGACAGTTTTACCGACTCGCTTGATTGCCTGCGTCCGCTTGGCATGATGATTTCATTTGGCAATGCGTCGGGCCCGGTGACCGGCGTGGATCTTGGTATGTTGGCGCGCAAAGGGTCGCTGCAGGTTACGCGGCCATCATTGTTTACCCATATTCAGAACCAGCAGACCTGTCAGGAAATGGCCAATAGCTTGTTTGAAAAAGTCATTGCCGGGGAAGTCGTGCCGCGTATCGGTCAAAAATTTGATCTGGCTGATGTGGCGGCGGCACATCGCGCATTGGAGTCACGTCAAACCACTGGCGCCACCATTTTAACGATTGCCTGATCGGGCATGAAACAAAGGATAATATGATGCAGTTAACGGTCTATCTTTCTGGTGAAATTCACACAAGCTGGCGCGACGATGTTGAATCGGCATGCCGTCAAAAAGGCCTCGATATTACATTTTTGGCGCCGGTCACTGATCATGCGGCATCAGATGATTGCGGGGTGCATATCATGGGCGGCGAGGCGGATAAATTCTGGCATGACCATAAAGGTGCCAAGCTGAACGCCATGCGCACCCGCACCGCGATTGCGCGCAGCGACATTGTTGTGGTGCGCTTTGGTGATCAATATAAACAATGGAACGCTGCGTTTGACGCCGGCTATGCCGCGGCGCTTGGCAAATCATTGATCATCATGCATGGGGCTGACCATCAGCACGCATTGAAAGAGGTCGATGGGGCGGCGCTGGCGGTTGTCGAAACCGCTGATCAAATTGCCGCTATCCTGCATTATCTGCGTGACGGCGTACTGTGATATCACTATTCATCTGCCCCTATGGATGACAGATGATTGACAGATGATCGGTAGACAGGAACAGTAACTTTTTCGTCTCTTACTTGATCTCAGGAATTGCGATGCCTGCACTGACCACACCGCCCATTTTTGACGGTCATAACGATATTTTATCGGTATTATATCAATCGCCGGCCTATCCGGATATTTCTGCTTTTGGCGCATCCATGGCGGGTCATCTGGATCGGGGCAAGGCATTGAGCGGTGGTTTCGCCGGTGGCTTTTTTGCAATCTGGGTGCCTTCGCCAATCGATGCCCTTGCCAAACAGGCACAGATGAGTCAGCCCGCCTATGATCTGCCGTTACCGCCGGCAATTGAGACAAGCCACGCTGTCGGTGTGGCGCTGGCGCAAGCTGGCTTGTTGCACCGGCTTGAGGCGGCTGGCTGGTTGTCAATCTGCACATCTGTGAACGCGCTTAATACAGCCATCACTGATGGCAAGCTGGCGGCGATTATGCATATGGAAGGCGCCGAGGCGATTGATCGCGATTTTGTCAATCTGGACATGTTTCGGCGCGCCGGGCTGCGTTCGCTGGGGCCGGTGTGGAGCCGGCCGAACCGGTTTGGATATGGGGTGCCGTTCCGCTTTCCAAGCAGTGGCGATATCGGCCCGGGGCTGACTGAAGATGGTAAACGGCTGGTGCGCTATTGTGATCAACATGGGTTGCTGATTGATTTGTCGCATCTGAATGAAGCCGGGTTTTGGGATGTCGCCGCGCACAGCCAACGACCGCTTGTTGCCACCCATTCAAATGCCTATGAGATCAGTCCGCATGCACGCAATCTTACTAATCGGCAATTGGCCGCTATTGCCGAAAGCGATGGTATGGTCGGGCTGAATTTTGCCGTGGCATTTTTGAATGAAGATGGGCAGATGCGCGCCGACACCGGGTTTGATGTGATGCTGCGTCATCTTGATCATTTGATAACACATCTTGGTGAAGACCGGGTGGGGCTGGGGTCAGATTTTGATGGCACCACGGTGCCTGATGCTATTCGCACGGCGGCTGGCCTGCCGGCTTTGCGGGCGGCCATGCGTGATCATGGCTATGATGCGGCGCTGATGGAAAAGCTGTGCTATCGCAACTGGTTCAGGGTGCTTGATAAAATCTGGATTGATTAGCCGCGCTGATTGAACCGTCTGCCAACAATGGCGGCGGCGATATTGATCTTCTGAATATCAATCGATCCGCCGGCAATACCCCACCCCCAGGCATCACGCATTTTTTGCTCCATCGGATAGGATTTGGAAAATCCATAGCCGCCCATAAGCTGCACCGCGGCACTGGTGACTTCGCGGGCAATTTCATTGGCATAGCATTTGGCAATCGAACTATCGGCGATCGTTGGCAATGATTGCTCGGCGTTGCTTACGGCGCGGTACAGTAGCAGCCGTGCGGCATCCAGCTTCATTTTCATTTGCGCCAATTGTAATTGCACCGCCTGAAATTCGACGACGGGTTTGCCAAACTGTTCACGCTGTTGCACATAATCGAGAACATAATCAAACGCAGACTGGCCGCAGGCAAGGCTCATCGTCGTATTGCCACAGCGTTCAAGATCAAAGGCTTCCATCAATTGACGAAAGCCGCCAGCTGGCACAATCAGATTATCGGCAGGCAGCTCAACCTCATCAAAATACATATCTGCACTGGGAATGCCGCGCCATCCCATATGCGATTCAGGCGCCCCAAAGCTAAAGCCGGGGGTGTCTTTTTCCACAAGAACGGCACCGATGCCGCTGGCACCGGGCGCATCCGACATACGGCAATAGACAACATAGGCATCGGCATGACCAGCCCCTGAACACCAGCGCTTATTGCCATTCAGGATGATTTTGTCACCAGCGAGCCGGGCCGTTGTTTTCAGATCGGTCAGCGCGGTGCCGGCCTGTGGTTCTGACATCGATACCGCCACCACCATGTCGCCACTGCAGACGGCTGGTAAAATACGCTGGCGCAGTTCCTCTGGCGCAAAATGGGCAATCGCCAGACTGGGGCCAAAGCTGGCTTCAAAAACCGGAAAGGCGACAGCAATCGAAATTTTTGCCAGTTCTTCAAGCACCAGAACAGCCTCGAAATGTCCTAAACCGGCACCGCCATAGCGTGTCGGCAAGTTGATCCCCAAAAACCCCATTTCAGCAAATTGTTTACGTAATTCACGGCTTGGCGGGATATCGTTGTCTTCAATCAGTCTGGCTTCTGATGGCAATATATCCGCGGCAAATTTTCTGGCTGTTGATTGCAGCATCTGCTGTTCGGTATTTAGAGAAAAATCCATATTATAATATCCTGATACTAGGCTGGACGGCGGCATGTTTGATGATGGCCGGCACGTTTGGTATTGGTAACAGTGCCAAGTTTATCCTAGGGTGTAAATCGGTAATCACTAAATTAAGAGGCAACAATAATGGCGCAGCAAGATCACCCGCCAATGGCACTCGCCGGACTTAAAGTTCTCGATCTCAGCCGCATTTTAGCCGGCCCCTCGGCGACGCAATTATTTGCCGATCTTGGGGCTGATGTGGTGAAGGTTGAAAACCCGGATGGCGGTGATGATACCCGCCGCTGGGGCCCGCCTTTTACCCGGCGCGCTGATGGTGGCCGCGGGGATGCCGCCTATTTTTCCGCCTGTAACCGGAATAAACGATCCATCACCGTTGATTTTGCCAGCACGGCCGGGGCTGATCTGTTGCGTGATCTGGCGGCTAAAGCCGATATTATTGTTGAAAATTTCCGGCCTGGCGGCTTGCAAAAATATGGTCTTGATTATGCCAGTATTGCGGCCATTAACCCGCGCATTATCTATTGTTCAATCACCGGTTTTGGACAGACCGGCCCCTACGCCCACAGGCCCGGATATGATTTTTTAATTCAGGGCATGGGGGGATTAATGAGCATCACCGGCCAGCCCGATGGCAGCCCCGGTGCCGGGCCGATCAAGGTTGGTGTTGCGGTATGCGATTTATTCACCGGCTTATATGCCGCCAATGCGGCGTTGGCGGCTTTGGCCTATCGCGACCGCACTGGCGAGGGCCAGCATATTGACTGCGCCCTTCTTGATAGCCAGATCGCGATGCTGGCCAATCAGTCTGCAAACTGGCTGAATGCTGAATTTTGCCCGACACGCATGGGTAACAGCCATCCAAGCGTGGTTCCCTATACGGTGTATAAAGCTGCGGATGGTTTTGTCATTGTGGCCTGTGGCAATGATAAGCAGTTTATCCGGCTAACCGCTGCGCTTGGCGTGCCGCATCTGGCAGACCGGGCAGAATTTGCGACAAATGAAGCCCGCATCGAGAATCGTGATGCACTTGATGCAGAACTGGGCAACGCGGTCGCCGCATGGGATCGCCAGACAGTGATCACGATGCTGGAAAAAGCCGGCGTGTCATGCGGCCCGATCAATGATATTTCGGAGGTGTTTGACGATGCGCATGTGCAGGCGCGGGGCATGCGTATTGACCAGTACAGATCAGACAACAGCGTGATTTCAACCACTGCATTTCCGGCTAAATTAAGCGCAACGCCAGCCCGTTACGACAGCGCGCCACCGTTGCTTGGTGAACATAATGATGATGTTTTGAAAGACTGGGCTGGCTTGTCCGACGCGGCGATTGCCGCATTGCGCGCGGCAGGTGCAATCTGATTATCCGCCAAACTTGTCCTGCATCGCCCCGAAAATTGATTTCAGCCTTGGTGATACCGAACAATCTGCCACCAGCACCATTTCCGGCGCGACCATTTCGGGTATGCCGTCATAGATAAAATCGGGAAATGCCGGGCTGACTGATAATTTGACCTTGGCGGTCTCTGGTAACCGCATCACCGCGACACCATTGTAAAATTTACTTGTCCGGCGCAGCGCCGGGGCTTCGGCAATAAAGGCAGCATCGGTGACTGTGCAATCATTTTGCAGGCGGATGGTGACATCAAGATATTTTGGTGCATCAAGATTTTCGCTAAAGCTCGGGATGAGCAGATAATAAAGCCCCAGCAGCAGCCCCATCGTGACCGCACCAGCAATAAGCGTGATAAAAATCTTCGTTGCCGCGCCCATTTTCCTACTTTAACACCCCATCCGTCAGACGCTATCCGGGCTTTTGTTCCACCCTGCTGTGATCTGAATGCGTGTGTCACAAAACAGAGTCCTGCGACGCATAAATTATCTGGCACAGCACCGGCAGTTATGCCACAGTTTATACAGCTAAATTAGGAGGGTCACAATGCGCAATGATGCGTTTTTCCAGCCGGTATCGGCGTTGGAGGTGCCACGTTTTGCGGGCATGCCCAGCTTTATGCGGCTGCCCCATCTGACCATGCAGTCAGCCGAGATAGACCGCGTTGATATGGGGCTTGTCGGGGTGCCGTGGGATGCCGGCACCACCAATAGGCCGGGGCCGCGGCATGGGCCACGCCAGCTGCGTGACCTCTCAACAATGATCCGCGCGATCAATCCGGTTACCGGCATTAATCCGTTTCAGCTGGTGAATTGTGCCGATCTTGGCGATGTCGGCCCGAACCCAATTGATCTACAGGACAGTCTGGATCGGATCACGGCGTTTTATGCTGAACTGAAACAACGCCGCATTACCCCGATGACGGCGGGTGGTGATCATCTGGTGTCATTACCGGTGTTGCGCGGTCT
>Ga0182095_1364482_pt1 | contig 20813 bp, 16 predicted proteins | sample 041ome_19_FD_127784 | JGI IMG/M metagenome (GOLD analysis project Ga0182095, IMG submission 127784) | Metatranscriptome of coastal salt marsh microbial communities from the Groves Creek Marsh, Georgia, USA - 041412BS metaT (Metagenome... | ecosystem: Environmental > Aquatic > Marine > Intertidal...
GACGATACCAGGAATAACGGGAGGACAAAGAGGAGGAGAAAGAGGAGGAGGAAGACGAAGGAAAGTTTCCATCTTCATCTGTCTTCTGTGCATTCTTTTCTTATGTGTGGTGTTCACGTATCATCGCGCGAGCACGTTCTCACCTTCCCAGGACGACGACGTGGGAGGACGAGTGGTAGGTGTTGGAGGAAGGGACGATGGTGATGATGATGTCACGAAGAACACTTACGAGAATGCAGATGATGCGATGCGTATCGGGGCGAAAGAGGAGAATGTTGAGGCGACCGCGACTCCATCGGCGGAGGAAAGCTTTCGAGAAGAAGAAAAAGAACTAGAAGAGAAAACAGAGGACAGCAAAAGAGGAGCGACGAGAACAGAAGACGAAGAAGAGAACGACGAAGATGAACGGTCGTCTCCTCCTGTGATAACAACAACAATGATAACAAAAACGACACCAAAAAGAAATAGAAAACGACCAGACGAGCGGGAAAACGTTCCGGGAAAGTACGACGCGGAGACGGCGCCAAAGCCGCCGTTTAAAGTACCTCCGGTGTACATACCGAGAAGTATCGCAGAGGCTTTAGAGGAAACGGGGAGTGGACCTACGCGACCATGTAAGTGCGTGCACAGCAAGAAGGAAGCGATGTATTATTATTTAGGGAGTAATAGCAGTGGGGGTGGTAGCGTTGGTGTTGATGACGATGATAGCAATGATCTTAGTAATACTATTGAGGAAATAGAAGAAGGAGAGGGTGATAGCGATAGCAACGACAACGATGATGCGGAGGAAATGCCAAAAACGCAGCAAGCACAACCGTCGAAAACGAAAATGAAAAACGCCAAGATAACGTTTGTGATCTTTCACGTTGCCAATAACGAAGAACACGAACTGTCGCAGGCGCAAGTAGATGGGATAACGATGGTTTTGACGAGCGCCATTAATAAACACGACAGGTGTCGATTAGTTGTTTTGACGGACACGATGACAGATTTTACGCCCTTAACGAACAATTTCCCGGAAGTTTTAGAGGTGCGAAGACACGAGTTTGCTCAAATAACGAAAGGGTGGACGACGTATTTGAGGGCCACGGCAGAGAAGCAGTTCATATTTGACGAAATTGAACAAAAACCGCAGCATTTGCGCGACAACATCGTCTTCATGGACTCGACCGATGTAATTTTCGCAAAATCGATAAAAAACGTCTTTCGGGACGAAGAGACGAAAGTGCCGCACACGTTCGGCGCGGCGTGGACGTATAGAGATGGGTCGTCTGGCGCGAATAAGAAATGGCCGATCAATTTTGGCGTGCGTTTTGTCAACGCCGAGCGCATCGCGGAAGCTGCTTTACTCTCCGCCTATTTCGTCCACGCGTACGAGTGGTTTTTTTACACGGAAAGACCAAACATGCGGGCCGACTCAACTCAGTTTTTCTGGGAACAAGACGTGGCCAACTGGCTCGCCCGACGGTTTAAACGCTTCAAAAACCGCAAAGCCGGCGACAGAGGTAAATTCGTGGATGCGTCTGCCCCTATTCGATACGTCGTTGACAGTATAAACGAAGAAGAGAAAGGATTCCGCTGTCGGCACGTGTCCGCGCGTTTCTACCCTTGCTTTTTATTCAATGCAAATCCGCCGCAAACATTCCCGGTCAAACGATTGAACAGTGGCCGCAAAAACGTTGGATGTCCAGCGACGACGAAGACGAGCGTCTTTCACATGAAAGGCGCGTTAAAAAGAAAAATGCAAGACGTGTTCAATTATTACGGCAAACCGGAGATCAACGATAAAGACGGGACGAAACCCAAAGCGCGACGAGCGAAGAAGCGTTTCGACGATAACAACAACAACAACAACAACAACAACAACAACAACAACAACACAGTTATCGAGTACTTTGGTGTCATGAGTGAGGAAGACGTGAAATCTCGTTTCAGCTTTTGCGAGAGCATGAAGTCGTCCTCCTCCGCCTCGCCGGCAATCGATGATGATGATGATGATGATGATGTTGATGATGATGTTGAAATAGAAAAAGAATAGATTTTTTCACTTTTTTTCACTCGTACGAGAAAAACCTCAAAACACGCGTTAAAAGTTCAGACGTTCACCCTCACATCGTATACTTAATCACACCTTTAAACGCGTGCGTACAAATATTTAATGAGCAACAACAATAACAACATCACTTCGTTAAAGTTAATCTACCGAGCCGGGGACTCGAAACCTCTGCGCGTGTACATCGCCGCGGAAGTCAATGGAAACAAAACAGCAATCGAGTTCGACCCGTGGAAAGCCGCCAGTTGTTCGGACCACTCTTCTTCTTCTTCTTCTTCGAATAAGAACAACAAGAACAAGAATACGGGAGCGGTGTTGCAAAAGACCACCAGCGCATCCGCGACGTTATTTATCGCTCTCTGTTCTTCATCCGGAGAGGTTGTAAAAGGCACGTCCATGAACAGCGCGTTGCTGTGTGTTCGAGACGGTGATGATGCTTCTTTCATCAACTTTAGAGACTTGGACGAACGCGAGCTCGGTTTGACTGTGGGTACGTGCTGCGCGGAAAAGAGTTTAGATACACTGATGCAGTACATATCAAAGAACGAGAAAAAATTGAAAGATACCGTCCCGGGTATTTTCTCTTCGTCCGCGTCGACTCAACCGACCAATAGTGAAATAGCGTTCTTCTCGAGCGTTTATCCAGTCTTCGCAAACGGCGCGGAGATGTTTGGAAAGACTTCTTCGGACGCGTCCTTAACGAAACAGTTTAAAAGCATCGAGACTTGGTTCAACGCCTTTTTGAAAAGCTCTTCTGTGCAAAACGCGATGGAAAAAGCGAAGACGACTCCATCGTCCGCGTTTCTGTTCGCCGCGCAAGAGGCGCAAAACGTCTCAGATTTGAAAAACGCGTATAATCCTCCCGCGGATCCATCAAAAGATGCGTTTTCGCTCACGACGGCAATCAATTACGCGAATGGCGCCCCGCACATGGGACACGCGTATGAAGGTTTAAGTGCGGATGTCATCGCGAGATACCACCGCGCGTACGGTCGACCGACGTTGTTCCAAACTGGTGCGGATGAGCACGGGCAAAAGATTTCCGACGCCGCGGCTGCCGTTGAGTGCAAACCGATTGAATTGTGCGATAAACACGTGAAAATGTTTCAAGATTTAAACAAAACGTTACGAATTGAAAACGATGTCTACAACAGAACAACCTCAGAGAAGCACAAACAGTGCTGTCGAGAACTCTTTGAGCGAAGCGAAAAGAATGGCGATATTTATTTAGACACGTACTCGGGGTGGTACAACGTTCGCGAAGAAACGTTCGTGACTGAAACCGAAGCGAAAGAAATGGATTACAAAGACCCAGTTTCGGGCAAACCTTTGAAGCAAATGGAAGAGGAGTCGTTCTTTTTTCGCCAATCGAAATATCAAGCGCGATTGATTGAACACATTGAAAACCACCCAGAGTTTATTCAGCCGGAAGGACGCAAAGGAGAAATTTTATACCGATTGAAAAACGACGAGTTGAGAGATCTGAGCGTCTCGCGAACGACGTTCGATTGGGGGATTCCCGTGCCTGGAAATAGCAAACACGTCTTGTACGTTTGGTTCGATGCTTTGACAAACTATTTGACCGGTTGTGATTTTCCGAACGGAGAAAACTACTCGAAGTTTTGGCCGGCGAATGTACACATCATCGGGAAAGATATCATCTGGTTCCACTGCGTCATTTGGCCGTGCATGTTGATGAGTTGCAACATCGCCTTGCCGAAAGCTGTGTTCGCGCACGGCTTTGTCACCGCAGCGGATGGACAGAAAATGTCCAAATCTATCGGGAACGTCGTTGATCCGTTGGATGTTTTGAAAAGGTGTTCTCCGGATACGTTTCGATACGCACTCATGCGAAACGGCATTTACGGGTCCGATATTCCATTTAGCGAAGAATCTATGACCTTGATTCACAACGCGGATTTAGCGGATACGCTCGGAAATTTAGTTCACAGAGCGACGCATTTGTGCTCGAAGAATTGCGAAGGTCGTGTCCCAGATGTTCCAATCTTTGAAAAAGTAATCGACGTCGGCCTGTTGAGATTGAAAACGGAACGCGCGATGGAATCGTTCCAGTTACAACAAGCCTGCGAATTAGCCATCAACTCGGCGAAAGCTGCAAATAAATACATCACCGATGCAGAACCGTGGAAATTAAAAGGCGAGGAAACGAAACATCGCAGAGACGTGATCATTCGCACGACTTTAGAGGCTGTGTACATCACAGCGTTGTTTTTACAACCGTACATACCGACCGCGTGTGAAGACATATTTAAGAAACTCGGGATGGACGCCTCGAAGGTCCACAAACTCTGGGAGCTCAAACCATTCGGCGAGAATGTGAAACCTGGGACCCAAGTCGCCGTCGGCGAAGTGCTCTTTCAAAAACACGAGATTGACACCGCAGAACTCTTCAAGAAGGCACAATCGAGCAAGGAAGAAAAAGCCGCCAAATTGGCGAAGAAGAAGAAAGGCGAGGAGAATACGAAAATTGACGTCACGCGATTAGATTTAGTCGTTGGTGAAATCACGAAAGTTTGGAATCACCCTGACGCGGATACGCTTTACGTGGAAAACATCAACATCAACGGCGACAAACCCTTGCAAGTCTGTTCGGGATTGGTAAAACACATTCCGATTGATAAAATGCTCAACGCGCGTGTCGTTCTCGTCGCGAACATGAAACCAACGAAAATGCGCGGTGTAGAGTCGGAAGCCATGGTTTTATGCGCCACCGATCCGAACGATAGCAACAAAGTTGAAATTGTCACCCCGCCGAAAGGCGCTGCCATCGGTGAACGCGTTACTTTCGCCGGCTACGAAAACGACCCAGACGAGAAGTTAAACCCGAAGAAGAAGGTGTTCGAAGCTGTGCAACCGGATTTTCTGGTGAATAAAGATGGAATTGCCACGTATAAAAACGTTCCGTTCCAAACGACCGCTGGTCCGTGTTCGGTAGAGTCCATCAGAGAAGGAGGCTCGATTAGGTGATTTTTGTCAATTTCAATTTAACAAAAGAACTTCAACAAAAGAACCTCAAAAACTCTCTGAGATACTAAATGAATGCAAAAACTTTACCAACGCGACGACTGTTGGTGGTGTGCCACCACAGAGATAGGCAGACGGCTCATTTCGAAGGAGCGAAATCATGTGTTCATTACTATCGCCAAAAATGTAACAGAAGAAGAACAACAAAAGCAGAAGCACGCGCAAGGGCTTCACCACAATCATCAAATCCATTCACAGACGCACTCCCCTACCCGACGATAGTACCTTCTCGAAAAGAGTGGAAGAAAACGTTCACGACGAACGACGGGGTCAAGTACACGTGTCGGGCGTGTGACGTGGACGACATCCCCGCAGTCGCATCTTTATTGATGCGAAGTAAATTAGCGGGGTTTCCCACGGAAGAAAGCAAGCTGAAGAAATACATAGAGAAAAGCATAAACGCGTTCCCACGAGGAGCGTACATCGTCTTGGTAAAAGACGACGAAGAAGAAGAAGAAAAGAGTAAAAAATGTGTCGGAGTGGTGGGCGTCTCCAACACGCCAGAAACCAGAAGAGACGACTTTGACAGAGCGTTGCAATTCACCGACGACGGCGGGTACATATCAGATTTAGTCATCGACACGAGATGGAGAGGAAGAGGATTGGGCGAAAAGTTGATGTTATGCGGAGAGAGTTTGTGTAAAGAGATGGGTCGCGAAGAAGTTTACTTACACGTATCGACCAGAAAAGTTGGCGTCATTCGATTATACGAAAATATAGGGTACGAGGAACGCAGTTCAAACTTTTTGCGACGAGATTTGCTGATGCGAAAGAAGATATGAACATAGCGTTAGTGTTAGTGTAAAAGTAGTAGTGTAGTATTCGAAGAAGAAGAGTTAGCGCAACGCAGCTTGGCCTCGCGTCGAGAGATTTTTCAATTGACGTAAAGCCTTTCGTGGATCTTCGATATCGTCGTCGGAGGAAGAGGAATCGTTGTTCAAATTTTCTTTGATCGTAGACGGCACCCCCGCAGACTTCCTTCTCCCAGCTACTGCTGCGCTTTTGACGAATCCTGGGTGTAACTTACTGCTTTTACTCCCGTCTCTGTCGAACGTTTCCGCCGTGACGAATGTTTCCGAAGGCATGGCACCGCCGTAGGACGATTTCTCGTCGACTCTTTCGTCCCACAAATCGTATTCTAATTTGAAAAAAGAACCGTCCACCATTCGTTTCTGCGTCGGTAAACTCGAAAGCGTCGCGATGGACTCATTTGAGAGCTGCCAATCGAACACGTCTAAATTCGACTTGATTCTCTCCGGATTGATTGATTTCACCAATACTGAGCTTTTCGGTCGAGTTTGTAACGCCCAACGAACGAGAACTTGCCCGATATTTTTGTTCGCCTCGTCCGACGATGCGACTTCTTTCACCGCCGCGTCGTCCATCAAGTTTGGTCCACTTCTCCCCAAAACCGATGCGGAGTCCGGACTCCCCAACGGCGAATACGCCGTGACGTGAATTTTGTTCTGTTCGCAAAACTCAATAATTTCCGCTTGGCGCCAATACGGGTGAATCTCTACCTGACACACTGCCGGTTTGATCTTGCAAAAGCTCAAAATGTGCTTCAACTTCTTGACGGAAAAGTTTGAAACACCGATTGCACGGACTGCGCCGATATCCACGAGTCGTTCCATCGCGCGCCACGTGACTTCAATCGGAGGATCGATATATCGCGTGTTCGAATCGGTAACCGGCCAGTGAATCAAATAGAGATCGAGATAATCAGATTTCAACTCGCGAAGCGTTTGTTGAACCGCTGGTAACACTTGCTCGTATTTATGCATGTCGTTCCAGACTTTGGAGGTAATGAAAACGTCTTCGCGGACCAACGTTGTTGTCTTGAAAACGTGTTCGAGCGCGTCGCCGACTTCATCCTCGTTTTTGTATATGGAAGCGCAATCGATGTGTCGATAACCGCACTTCAAAGCGACTTCGACGGCTTTACGCACTTCACCAGGATTCGATTTCCAAGTACCCAAGCCTAGTAAAGGAATGTTGATCTTCTCTTCGTCGATATCGTATCGAAGAAATGCAGTCGGCGCCGCCGCCGGCGCCACCGTTTCTCTCGGGCCCATGTTCCCTTCTTCTCCGTCGTCATCGACGAGCCCGTGCTCTTTGCGAAGACGTTGCATGAGAGCAATCTCCTCTCGCGCCTCTTTTCTCCAAATCTTCAAATTCTTCGTGTCGTGACGGCAACTCTCGATCCTCGCTCTCTGTTTCGCCTCCATCACTCGCTTTCCGCCGGTGAGATCGAACCACTGCACGCGGTCGTTTTCGCCTTCCATCTCTTTCATCCTCCATTGCTCTCTCTCTTCAGGTTTGAAATTCTTTAGATCTTCCTCGTGCGAACGCCACACGGTTGGCCAGTTCTTCGTCCAACCGTTATTCTTCTTCTGTTCTGGAGTGGCTTCGGGGACGTCGTCAAAGTCTAAACTTCCATTCGTACACTTTTTTACGTCTAAGTTTTCAGTTTCTCCTTCGGAAATTACGTCTTCGCCCGTTAAGGGATCTTCATCGACGAACGTATATTTGAGAGGACCTTTGGGATCGTTGTGGAACTTGATGAGGTCGAGATACTCTTTCGCCGTGAGCTTCACGTCTTCGCCTTCGTTGTAGTCGTCGTCGTCGTCGACGACTGGAGTTGATTCCATGTCTGTACTAGTAGTTGTAACTGACGCTTTTTTTAATTATTTTTTCGAGAAAACTCCTCCTCAAGTCGCTGTCAATTCATACTGCATCGGAGCATCAAACTTTGTATGCGAATAAAAAAGTTCGCTTTAATCAAATCGGCATGACGTCTCGAACAAACACCTCCACACCAGGTAACGACCAAACACGCACGGTGATGCTTCCTTTTGCACCGGGCGAGTTTGTATATTTGGTGTGATTTCTTTCGCGAACGACGCGGATCCATCCGCCCAAACCAGAAATCGAAAGATCTTTTCCTTTGTAATCGTCTAGACTAATCTCCACCTCTCTGGAAACGCGCAAGCTTGGAAGCGATTGGTAAAACTCTCGAGTGGGCGCACTTTCATCAAATAAGCACGTTTTGTCTCCACCATCGGCGTGTTTTTGCATGTCGTCAATCGTAGACTTAAATATGCGCATCTTCTTCGGTCCGTAAAACGAAACGTTCACCGTGTTCAAATCGTCCGTTTCCGGAGCGTCGAGGATATCTAATCGAACCAACCCGTTCCAATCAAACGAAACATTCTTCAACTTTTCACTATTGTTGTTGCTGCTATTAACGTTGCTAGTACTGCTGCTGCCGTCTTGTTGCGACACCGGCGCTCGATACACTTTCAAATCGCCGCCTAATTTCAGCGACTTCATTTGCTCCCCGTTTAATAACGAATTCACTCTGTGGTGTAAAAACACACCCGGCGTGTCGTATAAACTCTTCTTATCTTCAAACGCTTTGATTGGAATAACACCTAAAGTTGTTCCCGGCATAGAACTCGCCGTCGGTAACCTCTTCGACGGCGCGAAATAATTTCCCATTTCCGTCCTCAACACCTTCGTGAATTCTCTCACGAACGTCGATTTTCCCACATTCGCGGATCCAACCACGTACACGTCTCTCCCTCGTCGTTCGCGAATAGTCGTCAACACGGCCGCTCTCATCCCGTTCAAATCCTCTCCCCGTATTCCTCTCGTTCCCGGTGCAGTAGTATCGTTACCAACACTGCTATTACTTCTCGAGGATCCCGGCTTCCTCGCGGCGACGAAAATCGGATCTCCCGCCAGAGTCAACTTTTTCTTCGCGCATTCTTCGATCACGTACTCGATTAAACTCTCGTTGTTTTCCATTGCGAACCCTTTCCCAATAACGTCGCACTTCGTCACGACTAACAAAATCGGATTACTCCCGACTAAATCTCGTATCTTCGGGAGAAACGACCCGTGAAAATCAGTCAAATCGACAATCTTCACCACCAGCGCCTTCTTCCCGCGAATATCTTTCAAAGTCTCTCTCAACTCTTCCGGAGTGATTAACCCGGTCTCGATTTTCTGTCCACCTTGGCCAACGACTGCGTTAATCATTTGCCCGTTCGATAAATTCGAGCATCTCAGGCACAGAAGTAAATCCAACTGCTTATTTTTCTTCTTCGTCTCGTAGTCGAGTTCGGAGACGAAACCGACGGCGGACGGTGAAACCGTTTGGATTTTCACGCCGCACCCGTAACACGCGCCTCTTTGCTTCCGTTCGATTTTTTTAATAATAAAAGGTGAAGGTGTCGTCGTCGTCGTTGTTTTTGTTATTGTCGTTGCTTCTTCTCCTTCTTCTTCTTCTTCTTCTTCTCCTTCTTCTCTGTCGTTGTTATTATTGTTATTAGTATTGGTCACCGCCGTCGTCGTCACTCGAAATCGACTCTTTCGTCTTCCTCTCGTCGCTGCTCCAGAAGAAGAAGAAGAAGAAGAAGCGTAAGAAGTATTCTTCTCGCTCGATACAAAAGAAAGAGAAGGAGAACCCATCGATGCTTCTCGACGTAAACGACGACGAGAGTAAGAAAGAGGCAAAAGCGACCGTGCAAAAGAGAAGAAGAAGGTGGTGGTCGTTGAAGGCATTTTTGTGTCTCTCAAATCTTTTCTTTTGTTGTTTCTTCTTCCCTTTTTTGCAAAAAGCGAAAAAAATTGAAAAAATTTGATCAATTTGTGAATTCATTCTTCTCTCATCAATTCTTCATTAAAATCACTTTTATTAGTATTTTGGATATATACCGATTGATGACGATGATGATGAAAATGACTTTTGTGATGAGTATCGCTCGTACAACCACGAGTAGTAGCAGTAGTAGTAGTACAACAGGAACAACACGGTATCATCGGTGTTATCATCATCCACGTTCGAGACAGATGTGCTCGTCCTTTTCTTCTTCTTCGTCTTCGTCGTTTACGTCGTCGGTGTCGATGACGACGATACCTAGGAAAAGAAGAAGACGACAAAAAAGATTTGCATCCTCGCGCGCATTATCCTCATCTGATAGTGATGATACGTGTGCAAATATCACCACCACCACTCTCGCGACAACGACGACGATGACAACGATGATGGCTATGCTGCTGATGATGAATTTTGCTGTCGAACCGGCGGAAGCGGGCCAAATAACAAACTATCTCGCCGCTGGGAACTACTCCTTTTTGGAAAGAGAGTATCAAGACTTGACGTACGCGGGCGTTTCGCTCGTGGACGTTGGAACGTGCGATGGGAAACAGTGCGTGAAAGTCACCTACGATGACGAGAAAGTTCCGTTTGAGCGCATCATGAGAGTGTATTTTAAACATTTCGACCCGAAAAATGCGAGTAAAGGGCAATACTCGGAAGTCGGCGAGCAATATAAACCGGCGGTGTACGTCAACTCGGAGAAAGAAAAGACGTACGTGAACGATAGTTTAGATAAGTTGGAACGGTCGAGAGTGTTTGGGAGGAATTTGGCGGACAATTGGGTGTCGAATATCCCGGTGTTGGACGCGCAATCAGTGAAATTCGAGCGAGAACAGGATGACGGGAAGAGGAATGTGATGAAGACGAATCCGAAATCTCTGGAAAAGTTGTCGAAAGCGAGAGACGCGCAGTTCGATCAACTCTGGGGATTCGTGCAGTTTTGTTACGAACGCGTGTGTGGGTACGTCAGATTTGCGCCCGCGTGCGTAGGGGAGTGTCAGGAAGTTTTTCCAGAGTTTTTATCGCGGAATTCAGGCGTGCCCGAGTTGGAAGGCGATGTAAAAATTACCGGAGGGACGTACAAAGCTTAAAAGCGTGTGTATTTCTAACGTAGTAGTTTCTTTTTAGTTTACCTGGTAGTCACGATGTCATTAGAAAAAAAAGACGTATACAGTCAATAATCAAAGACGACGCGTTATACATGTGTTTGTGATTATGTTTACGTTATATGTATATATTTAAAAGCCAATCCATTCCTTAGTCTTATATTAATCTCTTCATACTCTTATTATCAAAATTACTTCTCCGGCCCTCTTTGCTTCAAAGTAATTTTATCACCTAAACTCAACGCAATGCCTTGCGTCTTGGATCGGATACGAATGTATCCGCCAAGTTTTCCATCTTTATCTTTTTCTACAGAGACGTTCACCAAAGCATCTTCACCGAAGACGCTCTTTGCGTACAAGTTCGCGGCTAAAAATCCGCACTCGCCGTCCAACGCCGACTCGGGAGTCAAGCACCTCATGTTTGTACTCTTCACCACGTGGTCCAGGTATTCTTTCACATCCGTAAACTTCGTGTTCACGGCGACTTTATTTTCCCATTCAAATTCGGCCCACATGTTTCTAAACGCAATGTCCGCGCACGATGCCGGGGAGATGTAATCCATGATATCGATGTGGATGTCGTTTAAGACGACGACGTTGCGATCCTCGTTTCTGGATTCATAGACAATGTTGCCAAAAATGACGCCAGTTTCCGTGGACGAAACTTTAATATTCGCGCGAATGTGTTTCGATTCTCCCGGGGCTAAGGTATAGTTTTGCGGTCTTTCCACAAGTTTTAAGTCACCCATGGTCGCGAGCTCTAAGCACACGTTTTGTAAGACTTCGTTCGTTCTGTTCGTCGCGGTGACGTCCATGACGATATCGTATTGGTGAACAGTGACGTAGGACTCGGCGTACACCGGATCGGAAAAGCCTGTCAACTGCAAGACTCTGTTCAACTTGGAATCTCTAGCGTTTGAGGCCGCGTCTGGGTCGTTAAACCCAGTCGCTCGGCGTAAATCAGTCGCCACGGCATCTTCCAATTCGACTTGCGATAAACCTTTTCTTGATTTCAAGTGATAGAAGTCAATCAAATCATCCGCTTGAGATTTTGGCTTTTCTTCCTTCTTCTCTCGTTCTTTCGCGTCGTTTTCGAGTTTTTCGCTGATCATCAACGAGAAAGATTCTCGGCAGTTTTCCAGCCAGACTCGTGTGGTTTCGGATTCCGGAGACTCTATCGCCGCGAAGCACTGCGTCAAACGCTCGGTCGAGTCGTAATCCATCTCGTGGGCGACGACGTGAGATTTCCCCAAGCGCAAGATGGCGACAATGTACAACATAACCTCCGCTTGCGTTCGGTTCTTTTCCTCTTCCGAAAACGTGTTGCTCTTCATGTACCTCAAACCGAGCTTGGTCAACGTACCGCCACAAATGGCAGCCAAGAAAAAGTCGCCGGATAAAAGCAACGCTCTCAAGTTTGGCGTCGAAGGGCCTCCTCCGGAGGTTTGAACAGCCGTTTGCGTGGCGTACGTACCGTCGGCTAAAACTATCGGTCGCTTCGATCCAGACTCGTACACTTCCTTCTCTTCCTCCGCATCATCCACGAATCGTTCGTCCGAGGGCGGTTCAAAGAATGGCGTTTCGCCTAAACTCGATTTCAACGTCGCCAACGCCTCTTCGACTTGTTCTCTCGTTTCGGAGTACTCGCCAATAATCCACAACGCCGTCGCACACACTCGACTCGATCGAATCGAGTAGAAAGAATCTAACAATCTCTGCAAAATCGATGCGCGCATACCGCTATTCGTTTGCGCGATTTCTCGAATGAACATAATCACATCCAACGCTGACGCCGTGTTCGGATCGCCCAAAAAGTCCATCAACATGTGCACGACAGAACCGGCAACGTCCGGGAATTTCACCGCGCACGCGTGAACGCTCTGTACCAGCATTTGTCGATATTCCGCGTTCTTCTCGCTCGCACCTAAACCGGTATCGCTTTGCGATTTGATAATTTCCTTCTTCAACGCGGTAACCACCTCCTCGATGTTCCTCGAGTTGATCAAATCCAAAACAATATCCAACGTCTTTCGACGAATATCCACGGACGGAGATGCCACCGCTCTCAAAATATCCATAACCATATCTTGCATCACTTCTCTGTGATTCTTTTTCAAATCCGCCAATCGATCCAACACGATCAACTTGACGTTGTTGTCGCCTTGCGAGACGATAAGTTGGCAATAGCAATTCGCCGCCGCCTTAATCGCAGTCGGCGCGTTACTCAACGCAACCAACGTATTCGCACACTCGTAAATCACAGAAGTGTTGTTGGTTTGCAGCAACATCAAAATAATCTTAATGTACTTCCCTTTTTGCGACGGATCTGTTCGACACACCTTTCTAACCAAATCCAAAACGACTGTTTGTAGGATATCGCCCCAGTTAGCGACAGATTCCAAATTGGCCATTAAATATTGCACCGCGCGATCTTGATCCGAATGATACAACATCAAAAACGCGTTACGTCGCGTACTCAAATCTGACTCTCCACCATTCAACAACTGCTCGACAATCTCCGGCGCGTCTTGAATCATAATCTCGCCTCTAGGCGTTTCGGTGTAAATCTTATGAATAGCCATCACCGCGTTCCTTCGCACGTACGGATGCCTATGCTCTAAGTTTTGCACGATAGACGGAATCAACGGCTCAATCAACTCTGGATCGTTCAATCGACACAAAAATCGCAACGTCGACCCTCGAATAAACTCGTTCGGGTGCTGCAAATTGTTCCTCAAGTTTTGGCAAATCAAGATCATTTCCGGAAGCAATTTTCCTTCGCTGTCCGTCTTTTCAATGATCTCCATGTACAACAGCAACAACTTTTGCACCAAGTGATCCTCGCTCGGTAAAACGTATCGAACGATGGTGATGAAAATCTGCGGTAAGTGTTCGCCGTTCATTAACAACGAGATGACTTTCTTCATCGCGTCCGCCTTTTCTTCGTTCGATCCGGTTTCTAGTGACTCTTTGATTTCTTTCGATGACGCAGACTTGTCGAAATGGACGAGCATGGTGCATCCTCTCTCGATGACTTGGTTGATGGTGCCCATCTTCTCTCTTTCTCTCTGTTTATATTAAATCTCGCGCTCTTTGTATTCAGCGTGTATATCAAAGACTTTCTTCTTCAATCGAGGGTAAAACTTTTGAGAAGAATTTAAAGCTGGTGTTTTTCGTTATGCGCGAATTAAAAAAAAAGACGCGAAATCCTCCTTTTTTCTTCCGCGTGCGAACGAGTCACGATCGATACAACGTCAGATTCTCGTAAGAAATATCCTCCTCTTCGCGAATTGAGCTAAATTGAATGTCAACCGGGCTCGTTTTTAGCGTTTTTATACGAAGATCCGATGATGATGATGAAAACTTTTCGACGCCGCTCCATTTTTTTTTCTCTTCGCATTGAGACACTAAATATCGATGGTCCCGATCCATTTTCCCACAACAACAAACAACAACATCAAAGAATTCAAAATTCTTGTTCTCTCATATATTTACACACACAACAACAACAACAACAACAACAGAGATACAACAAAAATGTCGAAGGATTTAGTCCTTTTATATTGCACGCAACAGAACCGTCCGTTCAACGCGACCAACCTCGCGGACGCGTTGCAAAAAGAAGGCGTGAAAAAAGCCACCGCGCAGAGGTATTTAGATAATTTGGTCGAGGAGAAGAAATTATCGTTTAAAGAGAGTGGGAAATCAAAACTGTATTACGCGTTGCAACCGGAGGATGTTTTGGGAAAAGAAGAGGTGCACGCGTTGGAATTGGAGGTGAAAACGAAAACGGAGCAAGTTATGGCGAAGAAGCAAGAGATTCAGAGGAAGATGCGAGAGTTGCAGACGCATAAGAATCAGATTTCAGTGAAGGAAATTCGAGAGGAAACGACGAAAAAAACGAAAGAGAACGGAGAGATTATGAACAAGGTGAAACCGTTGAAGGAGAAGTTGATGGCGCAACAACAGAAAAAAGATGAAGAAAGAGGAGGAGGCGAAAAGGACGCGCTAAAAGAAGCCATGAAAGCGCAAAAGGAAACGGAAAAGAAATTCGTGACGCATTGTGAGACGTGGTTGAAACGCAAGCGCGCGTTTCGCGATATCGCGGCGACTATAGTCGAAGGGAGCAGCGTGAAGGAGAAAGATTTGATGAAACAGTTGGAAATCGAAACAGATGAGGCGAATGGGGTGGAGGAGAAGGAGTTCAGAGCTTTATTGGACGGATTGAAGAAGAAGATGAGAGCGGACGAGATGAATAAGATGATGAACAAGAAGAGGAAATTGACTGCGGCGTAAAATGGAATATAATACTGTATCGATTCGCAAAATAATATTCGCGCGCGTGAGAGAGAGAGAGAGTATCATTGTCGCAAGAAAGAGAGATAAACATACGAAAAACAAACAACACACATAGTAGCGAGAGAAACACGCACGAATAGAAGAAGAACATTGTACTTTAGTAGATGAAAATTTTATAGTTTCTTCAGATATTACATTCCGTTTTTTAAGGGCACTTTTTGTGAATGTGCGATACACCGTATTCATCGTATTCCGCCTTGGACATCCACATTTGCTGAAAAGACCCCAGCGAGGCTAAAATACTCCCACCAATCCACGTCGCGAATCGTCGTTCGACTGCGTTTTGACTCGCGGTGACTTTCGTCTTGACATTTTGCGGCGCGTGGTCGAAAATCGCGCTTTCCAATCGCTCTTTGCAATTGACAAACATGGTTCCACCACCGGTTAAGATGACGTTGCCAAACAAATCCTTTCTGGCGTCCACGTCCGCGTTTTGAATGCTCGCTAAAACCTGTGCCGGCAACGACATCGCGTTTTGCATGTCGTCCACCACTGGCGGTCCTTTCAACTTCAGCTCGTCCACGATGGCCGGGTTGAACATAATTTCCGGAACGATGAACCTTTCCACGCCAACTTCAATGGTGTTCCCATCGGGCAACTCGTACTGTACCGTAGGCATTTGGTTGATTTCGCTGTTTTTTAAATCCAAACGCACGTCCGATAATCGCATCACGCTCGCTTTCGCGTCCTCTGCAATCTGATGTCGTTTCAACAAGTTGTACGATTTGGACGTTTTCGGAAAGGATAAATTTTCAATTTTAAACTCGCCGTCGTTCTTTCCACCCGTCTGTAACTTCTTCTTGAACGCGTATCTAGGTTTAACTTCGTTTTTCATTTTCTCTTCCATGTATCGTAAAGTGGTTTCGGTCAAGCAATCTCCGCCTAAAGCTTTCGATTGAATCACGCTCTTCACCAACGCGTACCCCTCGTGTACCGCGCACGTCGTCGCCGCGCGTCCACCAACATCCACGCTCAAGCCCGTCGCCTTCCCGCTCGCGAAACAGGAGAGAACAGGATTTTTACCCAAAAAAACCGCCGGCAATTTATACTTTTCAAACAACAACTCCACGATCTTCTCCCGGTTCGCCTCCGGCGTCAGTACCGGCTCGCTCAAAAGAATAGGATGTTCCGCCGTTTGCACGCACAACCTACCTCGAAACACATGGTCGCATATCGCCTCGTACGCGTCTAAATCGTCCAACACGCCGTTCGCGTTAAACGGAGAGCAATATTCAACGTCGTCTCTCCGGATGTTATCCGAGTCTACGACGAAAAAATCCTTGTCTTGAGGAGACTTTCGAAATATGTTTGTGTTTTGGATCGATTTCGGTTTCATATCGTGCGGGTCGTCCGCGTCTTTCATTTCCGCGTCGGAATCCTTCGATGGACCGCCCAGTTGCCCGGTGCCTCGTCCGACAGACTGTACGTACGCACGAAACCATCGAGAAAGAAACAGATTTTAACGTGAGTATTCAAGCATAAACGACAAAGAGTTCTCGATCGAGGAAAGGCGGCAACAACACGACGCAAAAGACGAAAGAGAAGAAAAAAGAAACAATACATAACAACAGCACTTACGGATGAAAACACCGCGCTCGGCGTGTCCTGTCCCGCGTATCCTGCTTTAACGGAGTGTGTTCCGACGTCCATGACGATCGCGGAAACTTCATCGCCCCCGTACATGGTGGTTGACTATTGAATTTTTTTGTATCTAATACTTATTTAAGTGAATTGATTTGATTGAATTGATGATTTCCCTAACTCGTCTTCTTTTACTTCCACTTCCACTTCGTCTTCTTCTTCTTCTTCTGTGCGAGTGCGCGCGATTTGAATTTCACGGTTCCCTTTGTCTGGGCGCGTATGAATGAACTGATTCGAAACAGAACACCACCAATAAGAATAAGAGTAGAGAGTCAGGAAATTGATGAAGAGAATTCAGAGTTTTTGTTGAATTTTGTGTTTGTGTCTGCTTTTTCTTTCGCTCCTTCGATGGGCACAAAGCAAAGAATTAGGACTACCAATAATACCGAGGAGGGTGTATAACTTAATAGAAGAATAGTATAGATTAAAACGTGGTGGTTCATTTACTTGGTGCTGTCTTTCAAATACGCGATCAGATCGGCTCTGTCTTGCGGTTTCTTCAAGCCGGCGAAAACCATCTTCGTCCCTGGAATGTACTTCTTCGGGTTCAACAAGTAGTCGTACAACGTCGTCTCGTCCCACTTGACGCCTTTGTTTTTGTTCGCCGCGGAGTAGGAGAAACCTTCCGTGGTGCCGGAAACGCGACCGAAAAGGCCTCCTAAGTTTGGTCCCTGTTGGTTTTAAGTCAGTAGTAAACAGAGTAAAACGTGTGTGAGTTTTCGTCGTTGTAAAGATCTCTCGCTTCTCTCTCAGCCGCTACGAGAGAAACTCGATAACGTTTCACCTTGCACGGGCTACACCCAAAATCGATCGAGTCGAAAACAAATCCAATCGCGAAGAAAGCGCGTCCGGGACGACCAGATCTGATCGCACGATCGACCGAAACTGCTCGAACATCCTTGTTACCCTTTCCTCTCAAACACTCCAAAGCCTCTCGGAGAAAAGATGACGACGAAAACACACTCTCGTACCTGTTTGTGTCCTCCCCCCGGTTCTGCGACGTGGCACTGCGCGCACTTCGTCTTGAAAATCTTCGCGCCTATGAGTACGAAAGTAAAAGAAAGAGAGAGACAATACGTCAGTAAAACGAGTCACGCGTAAAAACACAAAAGAAGGAAGGAATGTTAAAAGAAATCCTGTGTATAAATTCTCGTACCCTTGGCGACGTCTCCTGCGGGAGCTTCTGCAAACGAAGCCATTTCGGATGTGATTCTTTTTTCTGTGGTTTTTTGTCCTTCTTTTCTCTTTCTTTTTAATTGTTGTTGTTTGATGAGCATGAGAGGAGAAGAAGAATTTTTGAGCCGTCAAAAAAGACTCCTCCAAACAGAGAAGAGAGAAAAATTATTGTGAATTTACACTCACTCAAGACACGATTACACTTTGCGCTTTCGTATTGCGCATTATTAATCGATTGATTTGATACATTAAGAAGAAGAAGAAGAAGGATTTAAGAAGAAGAGCAACGAAAATGTCCCCTCCAACAACGGCAGCAGCAGCGGGCATCGATAACACGACGAGAAAAAAATGGGACAAATCCGAATACGCCGCGAAAGCGTTGCAACGCGTCGAGGAGGAAGACAAGAAAAAACCGAAAGCGTCGGATTTTGGTTTAGTCGTGAAACAACCACTGACGAGAGAGAACATGATCAAGAGAGATTTTAAGAAAGATTTAGAGAGTAAAGTAGGGACGGTGACGTTGGTAAATCCAAACACCGGGGAAGGATCCGGGTTTCGATGTAAAGAAACCGGAGTGATTTTACACGATTCGTTGAGTTATTTAGACCACATCAACTCGAAGAAAACGCAACGCGAACGAGGGATATCGATACACGCGGAACGGTCGACGGTGGAGCAAGTGAGGAACAGATTTGCGGTGCATAAAAAGAGGAAAGAAATGATCAAGAGAGGGGAAAATCCAGACGAAGGCATCGATACTGAAACAGATTTAGTGAAAAGGATCGAACACGCGACGAATAAAGAACGCGAAGAAGCCGAGGCGAAGCGAGAGAGGAAACGGTTGAAGAAAGAGGCGAAGAAAATGGGGAAGACAAAGGAGGAGGTGGAGAAGACCGTAGAAGAGGAAGAGATGATGAAAGCGATGGGATTCAGCGGATTCGGAGGAGGATAATGGAAATAGGAGTAGGAGTAGTAATATGTAGCAAAAAAGAAAATAGTTCTTTTCAAAATGTTTCCTGCGCGGTGACAAGATGTAGTAGAAGACGCGTGTGTTTTACTATTTATAAGCTAGACTTATCTTCTTCAATACTATATCGTCATCTCACAAACGCTCGTCGCGGACGTGGTGGCTACCTCTCAAACAGTCCCTTCGCATCTTCTCGAACACGTTTCGAACGATCAACGGATCGTCCGTAACTATGCCGTCGACGTTGTTGTTCGCCAACTTCCGCACTCTTCGAGCGTCGCTTACGGTCCACGCGAACGTCTTTAAACCTAACTTATCGTTCGCGTCTCGAACGAGTTTCTCTTCTTCAGCCATTTCCGATTGAATCGCCACGCAATACGCACCTAAAGGTCTGTTTATGCTCAATTCGTGGTACCCTTCGTCTCTCAACGCACGGGAGAAATTCGCCACCGTGTACCCGACTTTGTGTTTACCGCCGTCGAATTCTATGAATTTCCTCAACATCGCGTCTGTTTTTCCCCAAAATACGCACTCTTCGCAACTTCTCTTACTATTATGCTTATTATTATTGCTACTTCTACCACCCCCGTTATGATTGCTACTATCTTCCGCAAAAACAGTCTCGAATATTTGTTCCGGTAATCCCGACCATCCCGCTTTCGGGTCGTCCTTCACGTCAATCGTGACTTGTTTAAACCCTCTGTTTACGACTTGGTCAACAACCTCTCTAAACGTGGATATCCAAACGCCTTTCTTCTTCGCGTGCATTCGTATGACGTCTAAAGTCACGTCTTGCACTCTCTCAAACTTATTATTCGTAATCGCTTTCAACTCTCGCGAGTGTAAACACACCAACTCGTTATCTCGCGTTCTCGAGACGTCCACCTCCACGCACTCGAATCCTTCCCTACTCGCGGCGACAAAAGCAGATACCGTGTTTGGAAACGACGCGCCTTTTTCTTGCCCGACGCCGCCGTGCAATCCTCCGTGCGCGCAAATCAAAGGCGCGCGTTCGTTCCTCTCTTCGCAAAACTTCCTCGAGACGTGTTTGTCTCGGTGGTCGACGTGCGTTTGGTGCGTGAACTGATCCAAAGTTCTCATGGTAAACCACAAAGAGACGATCGAGAACAATAATAAAACTCCACCCGGACCTCTCAACCAGCTGGATAAAAATCTCGGCGTTTGAAACCCGCTGCCGTCTTGATACTCTTCTCTCGCCAACAAAGGACGATACCTCGGTTGTCGTCCAAAACCGATTCTCTCTCGTCGTCTCTGATAGTCATCGAAAAATCGTCTGGACTGATTGAGAATACCTCTCGGGCTGATTAAAGCCACGCCTCGGGCAAATGCAGACGCAGACGGAGAAGAAGAAGACTGTCCGGGAGCAGATGATTGCCGTGGGTTTGCAGACGGTTGTTGTTGTTGTTGTTGTCGTCCTCCTCCTCTTTGTGGGCGTTGTCTCTGGTTCGGGTACATTATATGTTTTCACAAATTTCAAAGACGACTTTGAAGGAAACACACGCGCGCGCAGACAGACAGACAGACAGAGAGACAGACAGAGAGAGAATTCACCGCGAGCACACAAACTCTTTCGTCTTCTTCGTGCGATGATTATGACGCTCAACAAAATTCCACCGCGAAAGCGTATATAAAGCGCATCATAGTATCATCACACTGGTAGAAGTTTTTCTTCCATTTTATATTAATTTTTTAATGAGGAAGAAGAGAGAAGAGCAGAAGAGAGAAATTTTTTTTGCAAGCCTTACTCACAACCACGAAAAGCGTCAGAGACACGACAAC
>Ga0182095_1551974_pt1 | contig 20734 bp, 8 predicted proteins | sample 041ome_19_FD_127784 | JGI IMG/M metagenome (GOLD analysis project Ga0182095, IMG submission 127784) | Metatranscriptome of coastal salt marsh microbial communities from the Groves Creek Marsh, Georgia, USA - 041412BS metaT (Metagenome... | ecosystem: Environmental > Aquatic > Marine > Intertidal...
AAATGTCAAAAAATGTCTCGTATCTTCTCTGAGTGCATCGGCCGCAGAACCTACACGAACGCGCGCACGTTCCATAAACTCTCTCCGCTCAGAAGAGAGAGACAGAGAGCTACTGCGGAGAGAAAAGAGGAAAGAGAAGAGAAGAGAGAGAGTCTTCTTTCCACGCGCGAGCTCCTTGCCTTTTTCTTCTCTCTTCCCCTTTCCTTTGTATAGGACCCTTTTTTCTTTAGATACGGGGTTGGTCTCTCTATCGTCTCGCTTTGGGGGAAAAATTAGCACAAAGTTCGAATAAGAAAGTGAGAGAAGGATGTTGTCCGGACCTCCGAGCAGCAGCAGCGCGGCTTTCTTCGGAGCGTCGTCGTCGACTACTACGAACGCGACTTCGTCTTCTTCAGAATCGACCGGCCCGAGAAGATGGACGACGACGACGAGAAGAAGGCGCGCGAGGATGATGATGATGCACGCATCGTCGTCGCCGCCAAATCGTCCTCGCTGGGAGAAGCGCAAAGACGACGTCTCTTGTTCTTCTTTCGCGTTTTCTCCAGGCGAGGACAATTTGAAGAGGAAGAGCGAGAGGAAGAAAGGATCGAACAGTAACGCGCGCGTCGTCGCCGTCGGGGCGCATTATTACGGCGAATATCATCATCACAGCAGCAGTAGCGGCGGCGGAGGAGGAGGGCCCAAGAAGGATGGGAGCGAGCACACGAAGACGAATGCAATCGACCACCGGAAACAACGGACGGCGCGGAGGAACAACGCGGCGAGCGGACCGACGCCGGTAGGGGAAGGCGAGAGCGGCGGTGGTAGCGGTAGTGCGGGAGTGTCGTACGATATTTCTAACGATGAGAGCGATTTTTTGCAACAGGCTGGGATGTTGGATGGGAGCGAGACGATGAACGGGAGGGAGGTTTCGTCGCACGATCACTCGAGTTTTACGACGACGACGGGGGAGGAAGATGAAAACTGCGAAATAATCGAAGGCGCGGGAGATAGAAATAGAATAGGAGGCGGATGTCACGGACATTCGCACGGTGCTATAGCGGCGGTGGAAGATGCGAACAGAGTGAAGAATAAAGTGGAAGTTGTTTTAGATGTCGTTCTGACAAAGTCAAAGTTGAACGCGGCGGCTGGATATTTGCGAGGACGAGGAAGTTTAACGGTGTTATCATGGTGCTTGTTGCTCGTGGCTGGATTTTGCCACGTGTCGACTTCGATTTGCGCCATGCTCAGCGTCGCGTCGATTATCCCGAGTGCAACGGCGGCGTGGCTCTCGACGTCGGCGACGGCGTTGGTGTATTTGTTCGCCGGAACGCCAGAGTTTGTGGACGTCTTGTACGAAGTCGCGAGAGGTAACATCAACGTGCACGTACTCACGACGCTAGCGGTATTTGGTACCGTCTTACTCGGATGCGCCTTTGAAGGCGCGCTGTTACTCGTGTTGTTCGCATCTGCGCACTACGTGGAAGATAGATTGACGCAACACGCGAGAGGCGATTTAAAAGCGTTGTGGAAAACGGTGCCGCCGTTTGCAAATATTGTCGACATCGACGGTACAACTGGTGATTTCATCGAAGGTTCGCAAAGGAAAATGCGTGCATCAGAAGTGCCCGTCGGAAGCTACTGTTACGTCAAAGCAGGAACGCAAGTTCCTCTTGATGGCATCGTCGTTCACGGTTCAGCGAGAGTGTCTATTCAACACATCACGGGAGAAGCTTTGCCCGTGCGACGCAGAATTGGCGACGAAATTCCAGCCGGCGCGATGAACATCGACGGGGTGTTAATCGTAAAATCTTCTCAGTCTTCCGAAAATAGCACGCCGGCGAGAATCGCGAAGCTCACCGAAAGAGCGCAGCAACGCAAACCGCGCGTGAGTCGATTAATTGATGACGTTGGCGATAAGTATTCGAAGATCATTTTATTTATAACCTTTGCGACGATGGTGACGGCACCTCTCGTGTTGGGAGTTCCCTTTTTAGGTCGAGGAGGAGCGATGTACCGCTCGTTTGCGTTCTTATCTGCGGCAGCTCCGTGCGCGCTTCTCATGTCACCATTAGTGTACGTCGCGGCGATTGGCGCGATGGCCAGAAGAGGTATCCTCATCAGAGGCGGCCGAACTCTGGACGCGCTCGCAAACGTCAATCTCGTGTGTTTAGACAAAACTGGCACTTTGACCTCTGGTGAAATGTCAATCGTGGAAATAAAGAACGTGAAATTAGGGGAAGAGAGCATTGCGAGCTTGGCGTTTAAGAGAAGCGACGAGGAGAGCGTGCGCATCGCAAAAGCGTTGGAACGAGGTTCGGTGCATCCGATTGCTAAAGCCACCGTTAACTACGTCGCTGATGGCGAAAGTAGCGCGAGTAATGGCTCTTTAGACGTGAAAAACTACAAAGTTGAGCACGGTAAAGGTGTCGAGGGAGAAATTAACGGCGAACTCTTCAGGTTTGGCACCGCATCATGGGCTTTAGAGTGCCGCCGCGGGAGCAACTCGGGAGAGGAAGAAAAAGCAGTCGCGCGCGCGACGGAGGAGCACAGAAGTGCAGGGGAAGCGATCGCTATTCTGTGCTCTTCTTCTTCGGCCGATGCTACGGTCTTTCGTTATTCCGACGCACCTCGCGCAGAAGCGAAAGATGCCGTCGCTACCCTTACTAAACGAGGACAGACGGTGCGTATGCTGACTGGAGACGCGACTGCTTCCGCGTTGGCGATTGCCGAACAAGTAGGCATCAAACCAGCCGCGGTATTTTCGCAATTGACTCCGGATCAAAAGTTAGCACACGTAGAATCTGCGAGAGAAAATGGTAATAACGAAAAAAATAGGAAAGCAGTGAGCGTCGCCATGATTGGTGACGGTATTAACGACGCGCCGGCGTTGGCGGCGGCTGACGTTGGCATCGCAGTGTGCTCGACACCTTCAGATGCCGCTTCTTCTGCCGCAGACGTCTTGTTGCTTCAAACTGGACAAGGGCAACTTCAAAGCAAAGATATGGTGAGCGATAGTACCACAACGGTAGGAAACGAAGGCGGTGGATCATCCATGTCGGTGATTTCAGCCGTTCCGGAGCTCTTTGCGCTCGGGCGCATGACGCGAAATATTTTACAGCAAAATATTTTCTTGGCGATTTGCTCTATTCTCGGAGCCGCCTTGCCGGCTTTGTTCGGCGCGTTCCCACTTTGGTTAGCCGTTTGTGTTCACGAAGGCGCGACGCTATTAGTCGCAGCAAACTCGATTCGCTTGTTGGCAACGTTTGGACCACGAAATTCAATGCGCCTTTCGAAGCGCGTGAAGTTCTTGATTGTCTCTTTGACGTTGGTGGGCGTCTTTGGCGCGTTAGGCACCGTGTTCAAACCGCAAGGCATGATGTTACAAACGTTTATCTCCGAACTTATTACCGCTGCTGTCGCGGAATCTTCCATGGCTTTCCATTCGTTGCTTCATCCGGTTTTGAAGTCTGCCTGGGCTGGCTTATTCGCCGGTGGTTTACACACGCTCACCGGCGCGGACCACTTGGCAGCGTTGACGCCGTTATCCGTCGGTCCGTCTCGAGCGAAAAACGCGCTCCTCGGCGCGCTCTGGGGATTTGGTCACAACACCGGTCAGATCATCTTCGGTCTTTTGTTTATGCTCTTGCGAAACAGAATCCCGTGGAACACTGAAATCATCGGCCAATGGGGCCAAGCCATTGTTGGTTTAACGCTGATCTTCATCGGATGCTTAGGATTCTGGGAGCAAGCTGGCCACAGTCACGGCCACTCGCACATCCATTCCCACGGCGGACACTCCCACTCCCACTCCCACTCCCACGGGTCCGCGGACGGCGGAAGCCACGACGAAGACATCGAAAGCTCCCACGAACACCAGCTCTCCCCGCTCCGTCTCGGCGCCTCCTCGGAAGCTTCCCGAATCTCCTGGACCTACATCACCGGCACCATCCACGGCCTCCAACCGGACTCCCTCTTCCTCCTTCTCCCGGCGCTCACCTTACCGAAACTCGAAGCCTACTCCTTCCTAGGTTCCTTCTTCTTCGGTACCATCGTAGCCATGGGCGGGTACACCGCGTTCCTCGGCGCCGGGACGACGCTTCTCGAGAAGGAAAATCCGCAAATGGTCAAATACATCGGGTTAGCCGCCAGTTCCGTCGCCTTCGCGTTAGGGGCGGTGTTCGTTTTGAGTAGTGTTTTTAGCTTGAATTTGTTGTAATAATACTAATAATACTAATCTTTGTCTCGGACAATTATAAGAATACTGGTATTCCCTTACGAAATTGTACGCGCGCGCGCTTAAAAGAATAGGAGGACACGCAAGAGGGTTCAGAGAAACTAACGAACCGAGAGAGAGAATTCCTCATAAATTGAAATTTAACGAACGCCTTTTTTTTTCTCTCTCGAACGACGGACGACGCAAATGTCAACGACCAACGTCGCTCGTCGTCCTCGTCGTCGCGGCGAGAAGATCATGAAGAGATACGACGACGACGACGACGACGATTCGCGCGAAGACGACGAAGAAGAAGACGAAGACGACGACGACGAAGAAAGTAACGATCCCGTCTTGTTCAAGTGGCAATGGTACGAGAACACGCACGTGCGCGTGTCGTCGTCGGCTAAAGACGAACATCTTCCGCGCGCGGAGAACGACAGAGTCTGCGAGAGGAGAGACGACGACGAAGTTGAGAACGCGAGCGAGGACGACGACGAGTGCGAGACCGAAGAGGACAGTTTAGAGAGCGAGAAGGAGGAAAATGAGGGCGACGTGCTGAATAAAACCTTGAGTTATCGCGCGTCGTACTGGGACGACGCGTTGGAAGAGCTGATGTTGTCTTCGCACGCGCAAGAGATGACTAATGGCGACGGGGATGATACAGCGGCTACTGGACAGTCGTTTGGAAATGGTGGGAAAGTACGTCAAAGTCGTCGTCGAAGAGCGCGGACGTTGGAGAGTAGTCCGTGGCCGAGGACTTCGGTCGCGCCGTACGTTGCGGTAGTGGGAGAGAGTATTTTTCTCCGATTGTTCGACTGCAACAACAAAAAGGAAGCGCACTTCTACCGCAAAAAGAAAGTCATCGCATCGGCTCGCATGTACGGACAGTTTGGCGACATAGTCGTGCGCCGGGAAGATTTCATACTCGAAAGGAGCATGTGTAAATTTCCTAAAGATTGTTTCGACGAGTATTTTTGCTCGACGGAATCTGTTTCGAGCGCTCAGAAGATTTCGAATTTGTTTTTCCAGCTCGAGTATGAAGACTTAGACGGTGTTAAATCTTTCTCTGCGCCGCAGCCGTGCTTGTTGTGCATCGAAAAAGAAAGCGCCGAGCAGTTTCAGGCTTTCCTCATGGAGCCGACGATGTTTGGAAAGAAATTCAAGAACAGAATCGATCGATTGTGCTCCCGTTGCGGTTTCGTGAAGGACGTCGGGACGGTGTTCACGTTATGGCACACTGGACGTTTGTACGGAGATCTCGGAGGTCATCCACTCTCGGAGGTTGTCACACAATGCTCGAGTGATCCGAATTTTAGGCACATGTGTCCGGATATCTTGATCGAATTGCAGGAGATTCAAATAGATGTGATGTGCTGGTCGATGGAGGTGAAAAATATGCCGGGCAGCTCAGGCGAAGAGAAAGGAGAACAAAACCCAGAAGACATGGAACGGTTTTGGTCTCTGACAAACATGACGCTCGAGGATCTAACGTTCTTGAGTCATTCCCAACTTTGCGGGAAATTATTGTTGATGCCTTTCGTTGTTCCCATAAAGTTCATGGTAGGCGTTGTCTTTTTGGTGAACGGCGGCATAAATGCTGTGGTGCTCAGGCAGTTATCGGAACGAAACGAAAGAAAAGCTATTCGCGCTGCGGGACCATCGTCAAAAGCTTTTAAAAAAGACTCAGAATTGTTTGAGCTCTATCGCGGCTACGTAAATGCGCTGGTGCTCGACAAATGTCGTTCCAGATCTTTGAGTTGCTACCTTATTCTCAATGCGCTGTTTGGGTTGAAGTACGCGTCGATGTTTCCGAGCGAAATCGTTTCACCCGGAGGAATCAGGGGAAGGATTGCTGTTCCCTTGTCTTTTGTCAGCGTCACGTTGGGCGTTCACATGGTGCAAATGGTCTATAAACGTGATATCTCAATATTCGGTTATTTGAGCGGACGTAAGCAGGATCTTTTCGACCGGTATAAAAGAGGGGGTATAGTTTCAATTGCGACTTTGGTGGTTGTCGTTGGCGCGCACGGATCGATAGCGCGATACCAGCGCGCATCGGTCGCAAAATTTTGCTCTTTGAGACCATTACAATCCGCCGACGTCGACGCCGATGAATACAACGGACTGTTGCAATATGACTGTAACGAGATGTTCTCCATACTGTTCCGACAAGAATGCTTACACTTGGTGTATATCTCTGTCGCCGCAGCCGTTCACGCCTCGTACCCAAGAAGCAGCTGGTGGTTTCCTGTCCTGGGATGTATCTCGGGTTTCTTGGCGTACAGCCCGCCGCAGTTTAGTACTTCTGCAGACCTACCGGACGAGGTGAACATGAGGACCTTATTTAATTTGTATGGCTTCGTTGCCATCCTTTTCTTGATAATCTCGATCATGACTTCGCTGAACGTACAAGCGCACTTCAAAAGACAAAGCTTGGATTGGTTTCTCCAAAGTTATTTGCACCAAGAAATGAGGAGCAGAAGAGGAAAAGAAGCTTGGAGACGAAAACTTTCCGCTGTAAAATAAAATATCACGATAATGCAAATGTATAAAGTAGTTCATGATTTCCAGCAAGTACCATAGTGCCTGGTACTGTTGTTGTTGTTGTTGTTGTTGTTGTTGTTGTTGTTGTTGTTGTTGTTGTAAAGTTGTCATTGTTATTGTTTATTTATTAATACTGGTATTAAAAATGTTCACTTTCTTCTTGTCTCTACGCCGAGGCTGCTCTCGCATAGGTGTCGGCTTTCGGGTCATACGCCGAAAACAACACCGCCGAATTATGACCGCCAAATCCAAACGAGTTGCTCAACGCAACCTTCACTTTTAATTTCTCTTTCGTCGTGCCTACCAATAAATCTGTCCTCACGCCTTCGTCCGGCTCCTCCAAATTCTTATTCGGATGCAACTCGCCGGTCCCGATGGCTTTGATCACCGCCACCGCTTCAACCGCGCTCGCTGCGCCTAACAAGTGACCGATTAAACTCTTCGTCGAATTGATTTTCAACTCCTTATTCTCGCCAAATATATCCGTAATCGTCCTCAACTCGGCTAAATCTCCAGCTGGAGTACTCGTTGCGTGAGCGTTGATATAATTCACATCCTCCGCCAACACGCCGGCGTTTTTCAACGCCCTGCCGATGGCCAATCTCACTCCGTTCCCATTCGGTAACGGCTCGGTCATGTGGTGCGCATCGCACGTCGCCGCACCACCCAAAATTTCCGCCAAAATCGGAGCATCTCTCGCCAGCGCGCTCTCTAACGACTCCAACACCAAAACTCCACACCCTTCTCCCATGACGAACCCGTCTCTATTCTTATCCCACGGTCGACTCGCGCCTTCCGGATCGTCGTTTCTCGTCGACAATGCTTTACTCGCAGCAAACCCGGCAATCCCACTGCTCAAAACCGCTGCATCCGAGGCCCCAGCTAAGCACAAATCGCATTCCCCGTTTCTAATGTGATCAACTGCGTTCATCATGCAAAAGTTCCCAGTCGCGCACGCCGCCGCGATGGAATAGTTCGGCCCCATAAATTTCAAATCCATCGCGACTAATGCCCCGCCCATGTTCGTAATGGCGAACGGAATACAAAACGGATTCATTTTCTTAGAACCTCTTCCGGGCGTCCACAACTCAAAGTTCGCTTGCTGAAAACTGTGCATCCCACCCATGGCCGAGCCGATCACCACGCCGCACCGCTGTTTATCCAACTTGTTAAAGTCCTCGTTCCCTTCCTCGCGCATGTCCAATCCAGCCGCGATTAAAGCCTTCTTCGCCGCCGCAATCATGAATGAAATGTACGGGTCCGCTCTTTTAATCATTCTCGGTGCAACTAAACCGTCGCATCCGTCGAAATCGCGTATCTCGCCCGCGAACGTCGTCGTGATGTTCGACGCGTCGAATTTCGTGATTGGTTTTATGGCGCTCTCGCCGTTCAACAATCGATTGTAAAATTCATCCACGTCGTGGCCTAACGCGGTCACCGCACCGATGCCGGTGATGACGACTCTTTTCTTACCCGAGCGCGTGAGGTCGACGCCATCGGTGGAGGCGGCGGATATTCTCAATATTCGCTGCTGCTGTTGTCGATTATTGTGTCTGCTAATACGAGTAGAAGTAGTAGTGTATCTTCCCTTGTTTTTCTTGGCTCCGCTCGGGAAAAACTGTTGTCGATGTCTCGAGCAAGAAGACGACGAAGACGAAGCCGTCGACGCCATGGCGGAGCGGGAGGAGGCTAAGGAGACGCACGATAACATGTTGTACGTTTCTTGCGCGTGTATGTGTGTTATTAACTTTACTATATGCGCAAAGAAGTGCGTCGAGCGCGCGTCGAGGTGTAGCGTATCTGAGATGTGAGTCAGAGAGGGCTGGTTAGATAAGGTTTAGGGTGTTAATGGGACAAGAGCTTCTAAAAGCCGTGCGCCGCGGCGGTTGCCGGGTGCACCATTTTTTGTATCAGTATGTATTCTCTTTCTCTCGTTAGTTAAATATGAGTATTATGTATTATGTATACGTATCGTGTTATCTTCTTCGTCTTTTCCTCTCGCGATGTTTCGCCTCTCGTTCTCACAAACCAAACGCGCGCACGATCTCTTTCTCCTCCCTCTCGCTCGCCCCGCCTTTCTCTCGCGGCGATAGTAATATTGTATTACTCTTCTTCTTCTCATCTCTCCCAGTCGGAATCGACGTCGCCGTATTCGAACATACCGCAGTGCTCTCGTCTCGCCTTGTCGATTTCACCTTGGATGGCCTCGCGGTTGTCTTCTGAGGTTTGCGTGTACCCGACTTTGAAACGGGACATGCGGCACAAACCGGAGGCGGCTAAGATGCCTTGCACTGAACGTTCCGGGAGAAACTGTTCGGGCGAGTAAGGTTTCGCGAATTTTGTGTCTTTCTTCGTGTTGCTTGATGGTTCTTCTTGTTCGTCGTCTTCCACTGGCCATAACGTTAGCGTTAGCTCTGGACGCGCGTCGACGGCGGATGACCAAGCGTGATCAAAGTCAAACTTTTTCATTCGCGCGTCGACGATGGCGTGGAATTCGCCACCATGAACGAGGCGTTGAAACTCAGACTCGGCGACATCTTTGTAATCGCTGTGACGACTCGGCATGGCGATGTGAGCAAGCTGGCACAGTCTCGCTTGAGGAGGGTATGCGTTCAAAGAGACGTTAGAGTGCAACGGTCTCGCACGGCGAATGGATACGCGTTCGTTGTGACCAAAATCGATACACATGACGTCCAGTTCTTTCGCGTTTTCATCTCGATAATTCACCGTGGCGCGGTACCAGCTGTTGTCTTCCGGCGATTTGATCGCAACGAGATCGTTCAATTTCGGCTCAAAACCAGGCGGTGGGGCTTTCACGTCTGGATCGTCGTTCGCGTACTCTTTCTGCACCAGTTGCCACAGTTCGTTGGCGACGGAACGTTCGAGAATTTGCGCGAAAAATTTACCTTCCCGTAAAGTTTCCGTGACTCCGAGCCTAGTGGTAAACACAGGAGGGCCACTGTCTCTCGCTTGTGGATACGGTATGCTCGAGCTGCCTTTTCTATTATCGTATTGGTTTCTAGTAGATTGTTGTTGCTGCTGCGGCTGCGGATCGCTTTTCCTCATGACGGCAGCCGCCGCGGTTGAAGATGCGCTATTGACAGACGACAAGTAGCCGCCCGGCGATGCGTTGGCGTTGTTATTCATGATACCACCTTCGTAACCTGGCGGGGCATTAACTTTACCCGAGCCACTTGGCGATTGAACCCCGTTGTTATTTTCATCGTCATAAAATTTGCTTCCATAAAAGCTCGCCGGATTTTGGTCCTCGTTGAAACCGCCGAGATTATTCGCCTGCATCTCTTCCGCCAAGCGCCTAGCTTCTTCGGCTTCTTCGTCCCAGTCTTTCCAAATGCCAACTCTCGCAATTTTCGCAGCCTTCTCCACTTCTAACGCGCTCGCGTCGCCGTGAAAGGAAACTCTTGCCAGACCCGCGCGAACGAGTTCCGAGGCTAAATCCAAAGTCAACGTGTTGCACTCCAAAGTCCCTCGAAACGTCCCGGTTTTATCCACCGAATTCGCCGCAACTTGCACCTCTCTTTGATTCACTCTATTTCGAACGTAGTTCAAAGCCTCTTTCGCGAATGGTTCGTCTCTGGTCGGGCATCTCACCCCTGATAAACTCAACGTGAACACCGCGCCGGCGTTTTGAGAACTGACTCGAAACCTGTGTCCGTTGATACAGTGCTCCACGACGCCATGGAATTTCCCGGCTCTTTGCAAGAACGGTAAAAACTGCGTCGCCTTCTTTACATTTTCTGAGGCGTCGTTCAAATCGTGCGGAATTGGTGCGTCTTTAGGCGAGTGAATGCCCTTCTTTTGTTGTATAGCTTTACTTTCGGCGACGAGCAAATCGTCGTATTTATGCGATCTGGCTTCATTTTCTCTGTGACGAACTACCGAAGCCAAGCCTCTGATGACTAACAGTTCGGCGAGATTCGGCGCGTCTTCTGGTTCTGCTTCGATTGGAATTCCGTGATTGTTATATTGCGGCGGTTTCTTCACCACCTCGCCGATTAAAGCGATGGTGCCGAATTCGATGATTTTTTCTGGTATATCTCTCGCGTCGTTCCCGGCGATTGTTTTCGTGTATTCAAAGTTAACCTCCACTTTTTTCCCGATAACTCTCGTTCTCACGAATTCTTTTGCCTCTCTCGCGTACGGTTCATCTTTCACACTTCGTTCTCTGGCACCTCTCCCGAGCGGTGCGATTCTCGGCGCTCGAACCGAGGACAACATAACCTTCATCTCATCGCCTGTTCGCGAGTCTTCGACGATGACGGAATCTCCAGAAACGACCTCGATAACCTTTCCTTGAATCTTTCTACTTCTTCCCATGTTTTCGAAATGCGAATCCTCGTTCGATGGTGGCACGTAATCTTGCCAGATTCTAATCCTATTCGTCTTTGCGATTGCCTCGGCGTTCCTCAAAGGCGCCGCACCTCCTAAAGCCAACGCCGCGGAGTAATCCGAAACCTTCGCTAAACCTCTCTCCAAGAGAGCGTTCGCCAAGGGCACGATCGAGCTGTGATCATCTTTCGGTAACACCGACGCAAATCTGTTTCCGTATTTATCTTTACCAACAAAAGCCACTCGCACGTCTCTGTTCAACACGCTCAACTCGGCAAAATACTTCGCCTCTCTCGCGTGCGGTTCCGGTTCTTTTTCGTTCTTCTTCCCCATCGCCGGCGCGACGACTCCGGCTAACAAAATCGTCACCTCCGCACCTCTCGCGGGACCCTCTTCGCACACCGAAACTTTCATCGTGCTTCCATTCAACGCTACCTCTACGACGCAATGAATCGGCTCCACGCCTTTAGCGTCGATGAACTCGTCCACCAATCTCGGATCGCTTTTATTCCTCACAGCTTTATTCAACAAAAGAGGATCGCACGTGTGTTTCCCTCTAAAAAACTGCTTCGCGTCTTCTTCGGCTTCTTTAATCAACTGGTTTCGTTTCATCGCGTTTTCATCGTTCTCGTCCTCCCTCGACGGCTTCCCGACGCACCATCCGTTTTTGCAGTGCTCCAACGCCACGTCTCCCGCGCCGTCTTTAAACACCAACGCGAACTCTCTCGAAGCGTACTCGCTCTCCACTTTAAACGTCACCGGTTCGCCAATCAAGGCGCGTCTCAACGCTTCGCGCGATTGAAACGCGAACGGCTCGTCCGCGTACGATCCATCTCTTCGTCCCTACAAATAGGAGAGAGAATTTCACGGTAAAATGAATCGCATTAATAATAATAGGTAAAAGTACAGCCGCCGCCGCGGGAAAAAAAGAGAGAGAGAGAGAGAGAGGGTCATCAGGTCCGAGTCCAAACCAAAAACCTGTGAAAGGAAAAAGGCGAAGAAAAAAACAAATCTGCTTTTGTGTTCTGCGTTGTTCTGCGTACCATTCTCGGGGCGATGATACCCGCCAACGTGACGATCTTCTCCGGCGGTGGACCCGTGCTCTGTTTTAATAACGAGGGGTTGTTGAGTTTTGTTTGGTCAGCGCTTTAAAACGGACGACGACGAATAAGAAGAACGCGGAGAGAGAGACGAGAGAGAAAAGAACGATCTCGACGGCTGGGCGATGATCCCTTAACTCTGCCTCCGGTCTCGAAGAAGCGAAAAACAAACGACTAAGCGCGCAAAAGCGCGCGTAAAAAAACAACGACGCACGGTTGGTCCGGCGTTGGCGACAATCAGCACCGTGTCCCCGCTCGGGACGGCTTTGACCGTCCCGCGGAGCCATCCGGTGACCGGCATGATTGCTCGCTCTTTTTTTGCGTTTTTGTGTTTTTTGTGTTTTTTTTTCTAAGGTGAAGGTTGTTCGTTTGCTTTTTTTTGTAAGAGAGAGAGAGAGAGAGAGAGGAAGATGGATGTTTTCTACTAGAATTCGTTTGAGCGTTGTTTTGTCGGCGGTGACTTCTATGCGCTACGGGTTTGGATACACATTACATTTATGCGCACACGCGGGGCAGGCGAGATAAATCTCTCTCTCTCTCTCTCTCTGTTTTTGTTTCTCTTTTTTTTTCTCTCTCTCTCTCTCTCTCGCCGGGCGAGGCTATCGCGCGCTATGCTTAAAGGAATCTTTGCACGGCGTACGGCTGGAGCGAAAAGTCGAGCTCGTGCTCTTTCTTTTCCGCGAGGTCCGCGACTATTTTCCCGGTGATGCCGGCTAAGGTGAAACCGACGTGTTGGTGGCCGAACGCGTACACGACGTTTGATTTTACCGAGCTTCTGGAGATGACGGGGAGGTAATCCGGTAAAGTTGGGCGACCGCCGAGCCAATCGGAGGTTGGTTCTCGCGCGACGGCGGCGGGGAGGTTTTGGAGGAGTTTGCGAGTGGTGGTTTCCAGCGCGAGGAGGTTTTCGGCGGTGGGTGGTTGGTTTGGGCCGAATTCGACGAGACCGGCGGCGCGGAGACGAGACCGCAGCGGGGAGAGGATGAAGCCGCCGCGTTGGAAACACGTCGCTCGGGTCAAGAGCTCGGACGGGGACGCTTGGTCGGTATCCGAAAACTCGATAGAGTAGCCGCGCTCCGCGATGAGTGGGATGTCGCCATCGCCGCACATGCGGGCGATTTCTTTCGAACGCCATCCTGCGCAGACGACTATCGTGTGCACGTTGGTATACACGTCGCCATTTTTGGTGACGATTTCAGCCTTCGCTTCGTCGTTGGCGTTGTTTCTACCTGTTAGCTCCTCGTTTTGCGCGAGATTTTGTTCTTTTCTCACTTCAACCACTTCGCCGCTGACGCCGGATTTAATCACGACGGAACCACCGTTCGGACCTTTCATTTTCATCGCAAACTCAGCCAACTTTTTCAAAAACACATCCGGCGCTCTCAGCGACCACGCGTCTTTAAAAAAAATGCCACCGTTGGCAACCGCCGCGGCGGTCAAATTCGGTTCCAGTTTTAAACACTCCTCTGGCCCAACAATCTCTCCGTCACCTTCGTGCTCCCAAACGTTTCCCAACAACCGTCTCCGCTCCTCGTTCTTCTCGACGACTTCTTTCGAATCGAACCTGCTCTTCGTGAGCAACAAGTACCCGTTCCGGTTCGCGTGTTGCTCCATGAACGCCTTCGGGTTCACCCCGGCTAACCGCAACGTCTCTTTCCACGAACTCGACGCGCGTTTACACAGTTCCGACAATCCAACCGACGTTTTCGCGCTGTTTTCCGCGCTAGAGGCGCGTAAAAAATGCATCGCGAACCGCATCACTTCCATCGCGTTCGACGACGACAGTTGGAAGCTCAGAGGCGACTTTTCTTCTTCTTCTTCTGCGCTTTTGCTTCCACCAAACGTCAAACTACCGCCGAAAAATGCCTTCATTCCCACGGACAAAATGTTCATTCTGTTCTCGTTTAATCCAAACGTCGCGTACGGAGCAAACGTCCCGGCGTTGCCGTAGCTCGCCGCGTCGCCGTTTCGATCCGCGACGCCTTTGGATGATTTCTCCAATACAGTCACGGCAAAACCTCGCGACGCGAGATGAATCGCCGAGGAGATGCCGATGAATCCACCGCCGACGACGACGGCAGATTTCGTCATGGCGACAGTTTCTTCCACTCTTTCTTATTATTCTACCACAAAACGGCCGCCAGTCGTCATCTCGTGTTTATGCATGTTTGCGTGAAAAGTTTCCTCTCGGGAATGAAGAAATGGATATTTTTGGTGTTCTGTGAAATTAATAGCGCGCGAAAGAGAAAAGATGTCGCGAACGAACGTAACGATGATTCTTGTTGTGTTTCCACGTGCGTGTTAATAAAAAATGTGTGCGCACTGTTCTCTCTCTTTCTCTCTCTCTCTCTTTCTCTCTCTCTTTGTATTAATGTGCTTTTCTTTTTGTACTCTCTCTTTCTCTTTCTCCGCTAAAACGCTTGGACCAACCCGAACAGCGGGTTCGCCCGGCTGACGCTTTGTCGACCAGCCAGTTCAGATTCGTCAAACAAAAACGTCCCGGGGTCGTAGTAGATTTCTTTTTCTGCTCTGTCGTCGCAGAAGACCTCCGAGGTGACGCGTCGACCGACTGGTACCGGCGTGAGTTGTTCGACGGTGAGATGACCCGCCGACGAAATGTTTTCTCGCGTCTCTTCGATGAACTTCAACACCCTCGCGCCGGTTTCTAAATCTAAACCAAAGTTTTCCATGTCTTGCATCATTAGCGGCGCGAAGAGTTGGTTCTTGCGCAAGATGCCATGCATGACAAAAGCCGCGGCGTGTTCGCCCAACCCGTGCTTTTCCAACCATCGGACGGCGGTGCCGTCGCCGAGGAGTTCGCACAGCACGCGCTGGGTTGGAGGCGGCGGCGGCGCTTCGAGTTCGACGACTGGGTAGGAGTCGATCGGGCGTCGGAAGTTGGTACCAACTCGAGAACGTCCAGAACCACCGCTAGATCTTTTCGGGGCGTTCGGATCGCGAGGCTTCCGCGGTTCGCCTTTCGGTTTCTTTGGGGCGACGTAAGGGGCGACACCAACCGCTCGAGCAACTTCCAAGCGACTTCTGTACCGCTTGTTATCCGGGGCCCAGTACGTCGCGTCGTACGATCCGGCGGATGCGCCTTGCGTACGCATGGCGACGGTCACACGCCAAGCGCGGTCGAGGACGGCTCCAGATTTGGCGATGAACACTTTCAGTTGGTGCAAAAGGTATTCTGGGTCGCTGTTACTCACGGTGGGGATAGGACCTACCCATTCCGGCGGCCCCGGTACCGGAGGTAACGGGACAAACTCGTCGCCATTTTCGGTAATTGCCGCCGGTTTCGGAGCTTCTTGTTTTGTTGCCGCCGGTGCCGGTTTCTTCTTCGCGTTTTCTTCTTCTTTATCATTCATGTTAGTCGTGGTTGCTTGCGCTTCGTTGGCTTTAATAGGACGCGACGGAGAAGCTGTAGACGTTTCGTTCTTGTTCGGATTACGCTTCTCAACGCCCCCGTGCGCCACCGAGGTTTGCATGGTTCGCATCGCTGCAGTATTCTCGGTCTTTGCTCGCTTCGCGGCAGGTTCTTCTGCAACTTTCGGTAATTTCACTGGAGATTTCATCAAGCCTGTTTCGACGGCTTCTAAAACTTTCTTCGAGAGCGTGCGTTGTCGGCCAGAATTTCGAGTTGGCGCGACAGCTGGCTTCAGCTCTTCTTTCTTTTCCTTCGTCGGCGAGGGAATATCAATATCCATCTTATCGGCTAGCATAGACGCATGGAAACCAGTCGCACCAGCGCCATCGTCCTCGTTGTCTCCGTTGTTACCGCCATTGTGTTCGTTATCTTTGTTGGTGTCGTCTGGTTTCTGATCGCCGTTCGCTCCGCCAGCGCTGCCGCCGCCAGAGGATGGTCCAGGCCCTTTATTATTGTCGTTATCATCGCCACCATTACCGCTACTACCGCCGCCGCCGCTTCCATCCTTGTCTTCCGTCTTCTTCTCTTCGACTTTCTCTTCTGCATTCTCTTCCTCTTCTTTGACCATGCCCGGCATATCCTTAGGATCTTCCGGCTCTGGCGCGCGCTTTGGCATCGTCGGTTCGCCTTTCGCGTCGTACGTTGCCGCGTCTTTATCTGGAGTGTACGCAGCATCGATGAGCGCATTGAACAACGCTTGCGCTTTTTCCTTCGAAACAACCGCCTTGCCGTCGTCGAATAACTCGTCGAGCACACTGCCGCTCGCTGCTTTCGACGTCTCGTCCTCTCCACCGCCGCCGGTGGTTGAGGTTGCCAAAAGCATTTTTTGCATTTTTTCAATCAACATCGCGGTGGAAACTTTTGCCATTCTTCTTAAACCCATGCGATAACCTAACCGATACGTTTCATCTTCCGTGCAAAACTCGTTAGGTAGCTCTGCGAGAACTCTCGCGGCGTTGTGATGTTCCATCATTTCTTCCACGATCTCTACGCGGTCTTTCGGGGGCGGCGGTTCTGGGGCGTTCGGATCGGCGCCGTTCAAGCGAGTTCTTCGTCGTCCTTCGTCTTTGTTCTCTTCCTCTTTATCAGACTCGTCTCCGAAAGCTCCAGTCGCAGCGTTGATCAAAGCAGCCGTATCCGCAGCAAAAGGCGCGCGCGACGGATCTGCTGCGCCTCGTCGCCTCGCTGTTGGTCTCGGGACGTAGACTAGACCATCGTCGTCATCGTCGTCGTCATCATCGCTCTTTTCGTCGATTAATTTAACTTTCTCGTTCGCTAAATTCAAAACCTCCTCGTCGCCATCTTCGTACTCAATTTTCGAGTACGTTTGACCATCCACAGGCATATATTCTTGCTGAACGATTGTGCCGAAGAACCAATCGTTCTCCTTGGGCCAAAATACTTTGATCTTCGCGCCGTCTGGGTAGGTGCGTTTCGGTTTGCTCCTCGCTCCGCCGCGGTTACCCCCTCTCGACGGGGCCGAGGGTGCAGTGGCCGCAGCGACAGCGTTACCGCCACCACCGCTGCCTAAATTCGAAGCTCTTGGTCTACCAACTGGCTTTTTTTTCGTCATCCCCGGCGATCTCGTCCCGGTCACGCCCGCTCTCGGCGTATTCATCGGAATCGACTTGATCAGCTCGTTCGTCTTGCTCTCGTCCATGTTACAGTCCACGTCCGCGTACTTTCTCTCGTACGAGTGCAAATAGTTCTTGTAACACGTGATCAAATCGTGCCCAACGCTGGTCGCTTTGTGCGTGCTCGTATAATTCGCCAACTTTGGAAAAATCTCTCGACTCCAGTTGATTTTCCTTTCGCACGTGGTTTCGTCCGGGCCCCATCCGCCGCGAGCCACCACTTGTCTGTATATCCCAAACAGATCTAACTTATACCCGTTCAAAGTCTTCGCCGGCCAATTCTCCGGAGCTGTCCACGAGCGATCGTAGAAAAGAAAACGTCAGTGTGCTTCTTACCGCGCGATCGGCGACAAAGAGAGCGATAAAATACGCGGGAGTCTGAAAAACAAAACGAGGAGGTCTCTCCCTCTATACAAACCGCGCGAAACCGCGAGCGCGCGCCATCGAGATCGATCGCCCCTCCGCAGATCGATGATCGACCGCGCCCACGATCTCGTTCATCTCAAGCAGCAAATGAAAAGGGAGAGAGAGAAAGAGTTTTTGAAAAAAAATGAAAGAATCAAACACGCACACGACCCGTCCGGTACCAGTCTCTGCTTCTCAGGAATCGTCTGCAAATGCGCAATCTGTTGATTTGAATACAAACACACAGAGAGAGAGAGATTTGAAAAAAATTAACATGTCAGTAACCGCGCCATGAAATCGCCATCCAAACACCAATAAACGATGGAAACCGAAAAGCGTAATGTCGAGCGGTGAAAACGCACCAAGTCTCGCAGGAATTCATCCTCGGATAAAGTTTCTATCGGCGTTCTCATGATGAGTGATCGTCCGCTGTTTTTCGTCGTCGTAGGGCAAAATTTTCTTCAATTTTTCCAACAACAGAGAGAGAAAAACCTCCAACTTTCCCGCTCGCGTCTCTCGATTTCTAATGCCGTTCTCGATCGCCCGCGCTTTCTCACGTTTCAAAAAAACGCGTATCGGACGGTATCAACGGACGCCGGGTAATATTAGCGAGTCGTCGAACGACCGTTCGGAGGGAAGTTGAGAGGTACGCGGGCGATGCGATCGATCGATGAAAATTTTCCTCCGCCCTCACGCAGAAGAAATGAGGAGAAAACGAGAGAGCGCTTCGTTCGAGAATTCAATTCAAAATGCCAAAAATTTTTTACGAGGTTTTTCATCATCTTTTACACGAAGGGCAGATATTTTGTTAACACAACGAGAGGGAGGAGCTGGGTGAGCGAAAAGAGAGCGAAAGAGAAAGAATCAAAGACGAGAGATGACGACTTCCGGTACTTTCTCGTGCAAATTGTGCGCGTATATATACAAGTATGGGTCTGCTCTCCTCCGCGAGCGCGCTCTTTCTTGTCTCTCTCTGTCTCTCTTTCCCTCTCGCGAGGCGAAGGTTTTTCGCTTTGAACTCTCTCTTCTGTATTCTTCTTCTTCTCTCTTTCTCACGGCGAGAAGCTTTCGACGACGGCTGGAGGAGAGAAAAGGCTCTCCAATCTATCCGCAGCCGCGCAAAGGAGCGTTAAAGTGTCGTCTTCGGTGCCTCTGAATGCGTCGTTCTTTACGATGGATGTTCGTCGTCGTCCGTCGGTGAGCGCGGGCGTTCTTCTCGACGCTTTTGGTTTCGCGGCGTTTTTTGGTTTAGAACCTTTGTTGTTCTTATTGTTATTCGCAGAGTCTGTGGTTGGCGTCGCCGAGGAAAATTTGCTGCGTTTCTTCGTCGGCGGCGAGAAAAGAGTCGGGGTTGTTTTCTTCGTCGATCGGGACGAGCGCGCGGGAGGAGGTTTCTCAGTTTTCTCCTCTGGAGTCGAAGGCGCGGTTACGCTCTTGGATGGATCTAGGGCAAAAAATCGTTGATGATTTTTGTTGACGTTCATCGTTTCTTCGCCGTCGTCGGTGCCAGTCGCCGGTTTCTTCTTCTTCGCGGGCACGCTTAAAGTCGCCGCCGTCGCGTCGTCTGCATTTTCTTTCATCGCCGCCACTTTATCAAACTGAATCGGTTCGAGAGACCCTTTCTTTGCCTCGTCCTTTTCCTCTCGGAGAGATATTTGCTCCATCGAAGCGGTAATAGGCGGGAAAGCTTCCGCTAAAGATCCTTTCGCGACAGGCGCGAATTTAGCGTTTGGTTTTGTGCCACTCTTATTGCTATTGCTATTCGCGTTCTCTTTGCCGCCGCTACTTTTCGTTCCGCTCGTCTTTCTCTTCTTCCTCTTCTCGCCCTCTTCTTCGTCTTTCTTCGCTCCGTCCTCCTCCGCTTCGTCCGTCGTCTGTCTCTTCTTCTTCTTCTTTTTCCCCTTCTCCTCCTCTTCCTGCGTTTGGTTCAACTGATAAAACCTCGCGCGACATTGTTGCGCTGTCCTACCTTCAATATCTCGCGCGATAAACGCCCACCTCGCCCCGTGCGTCTCGAACGCTTTCTTTAACCTCTCGTCCTCCTCCGTCTTCCAGTTCCCTCTCTCCACGCTCGGGTCCAAATGTCTTCGCCATCGTCCCATGCACTGCTGATCGGTTCGACCGCTCAGAGATCGCGCTATGATTGCCCATCGTTGCCCGTGTTGGTCGTACAGTGCCGCTAACTGTTTCGTTCGTCGTGTGTTTTCGGAGAACAGAGAGAGAGAGAAAAAAAAAAGAGTCCGCGGTTAGAAAATACGTCGGGATACGCTTCCGAACGACGTGGGAAAACTACGAACGCGCGCGAGAGAAAGAGAAAGTAGCAGAAAGCGCCCCAACAAAAAAACAAACAAAACAAACGGAACAAACACCAAAACTTCCACGCGTTCGCGATGTCTTCTATTTCTTCTTCTTCTTCTTCTTCTTCTTCTTCTTCTTCTTCAAAAATCCGACATCGACTCGTCCTCCGAGACGAGTCTCTTGTCTTTTCAAAAACGAACTTGAGGGGGGAGAGCCAAAAAAAAACGGACAAAAAAGTAACAAAACGAGGTCGTTGACTCGGATCTCTCTCTCTCTCTCTCTCACGTCCGTTGGTCTCTTCTTCCGCGTTCTTTTCGAAGGAACGAATCGAATAATCACAAAACGAGAGAGAGAGATGCAAAAGTAAAAACAATCGCATTCGGTCGCGCGTGTTCTCACCTTTTCGTCTTCCTCCTTCGTCCACTTTTCTCGCCTGATGTTTGGATTCACGCGATGTCGCCATCGCTGCGCGCATTGTTGCCCGGTGCGTCCAGGAAGCGACGCCGCGACGGTGGCCCATTTATTGCCGTATTTTTCTTGCATCTGCTGCAGCTTTAAGTCTTCCGCGGTCGTCCAGGGTTGGTGGACCTTCGTCGTTTCCTCCTCCTCTATCTCCTCCTCCTCCGTTTGGTTTCGTTCGTCTTCTTTCCCATGTTGGGACGGAGCGTTTTTCTCTCGGATGCCATTTTGACATGCGCCCATCTCTCTCGCTTTTCGTTTCCTCTCTTTTCTTTTCTTCCGGCGCTCGTTTGATTCCCGAGGGTGGTAAACTGAG
>Ga0182095_1577603_pt1 | contig 20628 bp, 15 predicted proteins | sample 041ome_19_FD_127784 | JGI IMG/M metagenome (GOLD analysis project Ga0182095, IMG submission 127784) | Metatranscriptome of coastal salt marsh microbial communities from the Groves Creek Marsh, Georgia, USA - 041412BS metaT (Metagenome... | ecosystem: Environmental > Aquatic > Marine > Intertidal...
CGATGTATTCGTCGCCACTCGGTGAGTCTGCCGCGGGAGCGACCGCTGCTGTTGTGAACACGAGCGGCGGAGCAAACGCGAATCGCAATAACAACAATCAAAAGAAAATTTTCACGCTGCACACCTCCTGTTCACCTCTGTTGCAAGACACCAAGAGCAACGTTTTGTCGTTCCCGATGCAAGACAACTGGAAGTACATCGGCGCGAAGTTGATCACGAAATCGATGAGCGAAGAATTCGATTTCGACTCGGCCAAAGAAATGCAAATGACTTCGTGCGGGACCTTTGAAGTCGAGCACGATGAGATGAAACCGAACGAGCAATTTGGTTTTTTCCTGTATCCGAAACCGAGACCAACCGTCGCGGACGAAGACGCCGACGGAGAAGAAGAGCGAGGGTCTTCAATGTTAGGCTCTGGAGGTTGGGCTCGTTCGTTTGTGGGTCGTTTAGGTAGAGATGAGAAAGACGGAGAAGAAGAGTCGACCGCGGCGATTACGAAAAATATTCCTGCCAATACTGGAAAGTATCGGGCCGTGTCTGAGTTGGCGTGCGAAAACGTATCGCCGCACGAAGAGGACCATTGTCCAGCTTCGAGAAAAGGCAAGATTGGCGGATTTTCTTTAAATGCGCTAGGTGACGATGAAAGTGCCGCTTCGAAGGAAGTCACGAACGCATTCCTGTCCAAGTGCACTGGTCAGTTTACTCACGGCGTTTCGGAAAAGACTGGAGGCGTAAAGAACGTTTTGTACAACAGAGTGTTCGACGGAAAGACGCTGAGTTACGTCTGGGGGTCGTGCGCGCATACGTGTGAGAACGCAGACCAGCCGCACCGCACACCAGTCTCGGTTGGTTGCGATGTTCCAAAATTGTTCGCAGTAAAAGCGAAAATGTCCATTTCTGGTAACGGCATGAATTCGCAAAAGCTGCTCTCGAACGAAAAGCAAAACGGCGCCTTGAAATCAGCCATCGCGAGTATTGTCAACGTCCGGCCGAATGATGTGGTCATTAAATCTTTGAAGGATGTCGCGATGACTGAAGAAGCGCTTTTGGGTGAAATGAAGCAATCCCAAGACGAAGGTTTTATGGACATTTCTCAATTCGCTCAACGAGTCGCCAAGCTGGAAAATCAACACTCGGAGGTGTACAAAGAAAATCAACAGTTAACACAATTGAACATCGAACTTGCAGAAAACAAGAAGGCTCTGGAGGACAAAATCAACAACTGGAAAGCCGAGAATGAAAAGTTAAGAAAAGCAATCGCAGAGAGACAAACGACGTTGGAAAATGCCAACACGGGCAGCCAGCTTGGCGAAGAAGTCGTCACGCATGGTAAATCCGTTACTTCTGCCACCACCGCTGCTCCCGCAAAGTCTCCTTCTCCTGTGGGCACGATTGAAGTTGAGTTTGAAATCGTCGTGCAAGAAAATCAAGAAGATCCAAATACTATTGTGAAGTCTTTGCTGAACACTGCTCCGGAGCAAATGTTGAAGGTGTTGAACAACAGTCGCGGAATTAACATGTTGAAACAAGTCACCTATCTTTCCGCCCCGAAAGTTCGCGAAGTATTGGAAACGGAATCTACGTTGAGTCTTGAAGCTATTCCGCAAGTGCCGAAAACGGAAGAACAACTCGCCAAGGAGAAGAAACGAATCGATAACGCTAACGACGCGGTCAAAGCGGCGACTTCTGCGTCGAAAGTCGCAGAAATTGAAGCCGAAAGAAAGGTTTCGGAAGAAGTCGAAACGGCGAGAGAACTCGTCGAGCAAGAGAAGATTGCCGCTTCGAACGCGTTCAGAGAAGCGTTTAGGGCGAAAGAGTCCGCGATGTCCGAAAAAGACGAAGAGAAGAAAGGAGCGCTCGAGAAAGAAGCAGCCGAGCTCGAAGCGAAAGCAGTCAAAGCGCAAGAAGAAGCGGACCTTGCGCAAGAAGTTTTGAACGAAGAAACGAAGAAATTTCATCACAGCGGTGACGTCGACATCTCTTCCTCGTCGTCTTCCTCATTATCACCCTCATCATCTGCGATCGAGGCAGAAGCAAAGGCTGGCCACAGCGATGTCGACGACGACGACGGCGACAAGGACAAAGAATTTAAGGAAATTTTAGAAGAAGTTGAAGAGGCGAGAGTGGAAGAGCAGAAGGAAGCGCTCGAGGAAAAGAGGAAGAACGCGGATACGATAAAAGTTACCTCGTGCCACGGTAAAATCCCAACGCACAAAGTTCAAGCCTCCGTTGCCATCTCTGGTGCTGGCATCACCTCGGCGAGTCAGATTTCAACGCATCCAGAATTCGCGGACTCGTTCTCGAAGACAATCGTCGCGCTCACCAGCGCCGAGGAAGATCAACTCATATGGTTAGACCTCTCGACTCGACCGAGGGAAGAAGAGGAGGACAGCAGAAGCTCGAAACTAGGAGCGTGGTTCAGCTCCGTAGCTCTCGGTCGTTTCGTTTCGGATGATAGTAACGAAGAACCGGTCGAGGTGACCTTTTCGCTTCTCGCGTGTTCTCGGAAAGGTGCGGAAGATTTCGCGGACAAGTTATACGGCGTCACTCCGAAGAGTATGCTCGCCTCGGCGACAGAATACGGAGCAGCGATTGATGATATTCAGTTTGTTTCTCCGCCGAAGGTTTTGACAGTCGACAAAGATTTTCTTGAAACGTACAACGGACCTACGATTGAAGGTAAATCTACCTCGGTGAATGTCAAGCCGCGCGTGAAGACGGCGCTTAAGGTTGTTTCTTCTGAGAAAGAAGCTGAGATGGAGGAAAAAGGAGAACGAATCGAAGAGGAAGAGGAAAGAGAAGAAGAAAAGGAGGAAGAACTTAGTCGTAGATCGTCGGATGAGTCTGGCAACGGGTCTTTATCGGAAGAGCTCGCGAGCATCCAACGCGATTCGTTGCTTTCTATTCAGCGCCATCGAAAAGAAAAGATGACCACGGAGGACGATGACGAAGAAGCGTTTTAAATTGTATTATTGTCCATGTTAATTATGTCATAAATGAATTTATATATATATATATATCAAAACCAAATCTACAATTGTACGAACGTAAGATGATATCTCTTGTTCCTTAAGCTTTGGAGTTCATCTCTCGTTCGGCGCTGCTACTTCTGCCGTCCTCGGATTTTGCGTCCATCTTTGGCATCGACATCGCCTTCTCTCGATCTTTATACTTGGAATAATTATAATAACACACCGCCACAAAACTAATCCCATACCCAAACAGCTGTAACTTTGTAATTGGCGCATCAAAGAGCGCCGAACTAATGAAAATAAGCAACCAATCTTTGACCACCCCGGCGACGTTCATCGTCAGCGCCGAAGTCTTCCCGATCAACAAATACACCGCCATGTTCAACGCGAACGCCGTGCACGCGTTTAAGAACAAAATGTGCGGTTGACTCGTGTTCACTTCCGTGTTCTCATCTAAATACTTCGGAACCTCCAAAAACGTAAACGGTATCAACAAAAACACAAAGCACGCCGGCGAGACGTAATACAACGTCGTTATCGAATTCATCTTGAGCTTTTCCGAGTTCAATATTATTTGCACCAATCCCAATCTAAACGCTTCCGCGCACACCGACGCTAACTGAATCAACACCCCCAATAAGTGGAAGTTCAACTCCCCGTACGATGCGATGCACACCCCCAACGTAATCACGAGCATATTCACTAATCTCGCGTACGTAAATTGTTCGATCCCCATCAAACATCCGACGGTGTACACGCTCGCCGGCATCAACGCTTTCAACATCTGAATAAACGCCACGGACAGATAGACGTACGCCGTATTAGACAACCACAACGATAAAGCGAACAAAGCGCCAACCGGAACAATCTTCTGAACGTACGTCTGTCGATCTAAATCGTTCGATTGAACGAGCTTAAACACCCGGATGATTAAAAACGCCAGCGCCGAGCAAAAACACATGTGTATCATCGTCAGTGAAATCGGAAACGGGAACCCGAAAAACGATAATATGTATTTGTTAAACAGGATGACGCCGGAAGATAAACCGATCCACGTGGCGACGTAGCCGTAGGCGATTAACGCTTCGTTTATCAACGCTGCTCCTGCCATTGGCGCCACGACTGTTGCTGCCGCTGCCGCTACCATTTTTTTGTAAGAGAGAGAAAGAGAGAGAAAGCGCGCGCGCGGTGTTTTGGAGAAGAAGAATATAATCTTTTAATCTCTCTTTTTTTTGTGTTTTCTTTTCCCTCTCTTCTTCTTCAAAAAAACTACTCGTATTTCCAAATAAAAAACTGGGTGAAATAACTGTGCCACCAACAAACAGCACACCGCCCCCGCACCGTGTGTGTGCGTTCGTTTACACAACAGCGCCGCGCTGGAGAAATAAAAAATAAACATATGTCGTCGTCGACAAAGTTGGAGTATCTGAAGCAACGCTACGCTCTGAAGAAGAGCTCGTCGGCGGACGAGAACGAAGACAAAAAGGAATCGAAGAAGAAGAAGAAAAAAGTGAAAAAATTGAAGAGAGAGGAAGGAGTGAAAGTGTACGACGAAGACGAGTTGTTTGGCTTTGCTACTTTCGATGAGCGCGGGGAGGAAGAGGAAGTAGAGAAGAAACGAACGCATCAAACGGCGGAGGACTTTGAACGAGGAGAGAACGCTCCGGTAATCGTGACCGACGCGCACTACGTGGCGAGGAGTAAACGAGAAGAAGACTTCGAGAAGAACGAGAAGAAGAATGCGACGGGTGGGTGGGTGACCGTGGTCGAAGGCACGAATAAAGAGGAGGAGCAGGAGGAGGAACGACCGCAAAAAACATCAAAGGCGAAGATGAAGAAGAAACGACGACACGATTCAGACGATTCGGAAGGAGAAGATGACAAAGATGACGAAGAAGAAATGAAGAAATCGGATGAAGAGAAGAAGGCAAACAAGAAGAAGGAGAAGAAGAAGCGGAGACAACGTCACGACTCGGACTCGGAAGGCGAAGAAGAAAAAGAAGGAGAAAAAGAAGGAAAACGAGAATCTGTGATGACGACGAGCGCGAAAGGCGACGACGTTAAAATTGATGAGGTGGTGGAATACGACTCCGATGGAGACGTTGTCGTTCGAAAAGTTACCACCAAAACGACAGAAATGGCAGCGCGAAACGAGGAACCAGAACAAAAAGTCGAATACGATTCGGACGGCGACATCATAGTCAAGCCGCCGCCGACAACGACAAATAAAGCGACAAAGAACAAAACAGGATTAGTCTCCGCGTCTGAAATCGTTAAAGAAGCTGAATTGAGACGTAAAGAGCAAGAAGAGCGCATCAACAACATGTCCGCAGAAAGAAGCGGGAAGAACGCGAAAACGTTAATCAGAGATAAAACCACCGGTCGGTTGTTAACGCAAGAAGAAATCGAAGAGAGAACCAAAGCCACGCAAGAACCGAAGAAAGAGCGAGAGAAACCCGTTTGGGGTGCAGGGTTGAAGCAGCAACAGATTGAAAAAGAAAAAGAGGAGGAGCTTAGAAAAGCGAGCGAGGCGCCGTTTGCTCGATCCGAAGTAGACGCGGCGTGGAACTCGGAGAAAATGAATGAAGTGCGATATGGTGACCCGATGGCGAAGAAAGCGTACGAGAAGCAACAAAAGGAACTCGAAAAGCAACAGAAAAATCTGAACGTGATGCAGGGCGTGGATAAAAAATTAGCGAAAAAGCACGGATTTAAAGTGCCGCAAGAGATTCCAAAGCACTCGTGGAGGAACAAAGCGGTCACCGTTGATAGAAACAGATACGGCATAGAACCTGGAAGGCATTGGGATGGCGTCGACCGGGGTACCGGCTTCGAGAAGAAGTGGTTACAAAAGAGCGAACTTAGGAAACGCATAGAAATAGAAAAGAGAGGAACGAGAAACCTGACCGATACGGTCTACGACGAAGACGATTTCAACGAGGATTTGGGCACATAAAATTCAGAAAATAGGCAAGTAATAAGTGTTTACTGTTTTTTAGTGTTTTCTCTCTAGTTTCGTTCCGCTATTACAAATTCTAAAAGTTTATCTCCTCTCTCTCTATCTCCTCTTCTCTACCTTAGAAGACCATCTCGTGCGGCTTGTCGCCAGTTTTGAGGGTAAACAAAGAGGACATGTATTCCTTCAAGTGCGGCACGGCGCCGATGGCGGCACCGACCGAGGCATCCAACGCCTTGTTCGCCGCGATGTACTCCGCCGGCAATTCCTTTCTCGCCGTCGGCGCCGCAAAGAATCCTTCTTCAGACTTGGCCGAGCGATCCTTAGCCGGCTTTTTGAAGTATTTGTCGTCGAACGCTTTGCAATCAACTTTGGAGACGTCAACCTTGGTGGAGGTGGCGATGGCGTATCTTTGGTTCAATCGCTTCACCGGCACACCGTTGATGCCATACGGGCCGCACACCAACAACAAACCAGAATCTAATTGCTTCAAGAACACGCACTTCTTCCCCTTAAAGTGACCAGCTAAGATGATCAACACGGTCCCCGGGGTGATGCTCTTGCGTAACTTCGTTTGGTTCTTCGCTTGCGACTTGGCTTGCGACTGAAGTGGCTTTTTGATGTCATCCGCCGGGTAGAAGGACGGGGTCCCAGATTTGACTTTCTTTGCTCCTTTCTGTTGAGATCGATGCGTAAAATGGAAAGAAGACAACGTTAGCAATTTTAATGATCGTAAAAGAGCGCGATTGTGTCGAGACGAGAGCGGCAAACGTGAAGCGCAAATCCGCTGACCCGACCAAAGCCCTGTCCGCGAACCTAAAACGGCAGCGAAAGGGAAAAAAGGTGAAATGCATCTCCCCGAAAGAGACGGATGATAAGAGCGAAAACGCGCAAATTCGATCGCTATCCATCCAACCACGATATATCGATACGTTGGAGTCATCCAATCGAGCGAGCGACGTTCGCATCCATCTTTCACGCGCCGTTTTCCGAAGCGAAAAATCCACAACCGCAGAGCTCGCCCTCGAGAAAAAGAAAACAAAAAAATCCGCGCGCGCGCGCGAACGGAAAGGAGAAGAAACGCGCGACGCGCGATATTTTATCCTCCATTCGCGCTCGCGTTTTGTGTTCTGCTCACAGAGACGAGAGAAACTTACCTTGGCCATTTTTGTTTTGATATATGTATACGCGTTGTAAATGTGCGTGAAGTTTTGAGGCGCGAGTGGGTGCGGTAGAGCGGGGGCTTTTTGTTCAGCACACAGACGCTGAGTGATGAAATAGTACGAACGCAGTGAAATTTTTTGACTCGAGAGAGAGAGAGAGAGAAGCAAAAAAAATTGGCGCCAAAAAAGCTCCTCCGCTCCCTCCACAAAAAAAGAAAAAATTAGCTCTCTGCGCTGCTGCGGGAAGAGAAACGAGAGAAGAAAACGCCGGTCGCGCTCTCTCGCGCTGGCAAAGAGAGAAGATTTGAAAGAGAGAGAGAGAGAGAGAGTTGGCGCGCTCACGCACACGCAGAGACGCGTCTACCTCTCTCTCTCTTTCTGTCTTTCTGTGGAGGCTCTCGTTCTCTGTCCGTTTTGTATTTTTATATTGGAAGAAGAGTAACAACATACGAGTAAAAAACACGCAACAAGAACGAAAATGCGGCGAGCGGCGCTCGCGCAGCGAAGGCTCTCGAGCTTAACCGCGTCTTCTTCTTCTTCTTCTTCGAGCTATTCTTCGCGGTGGTCGCTCTTTTTCAGGCACCTCTCCGCGGTGCCAGAGCAGCTGCACGCGCAGAAACTGACCATCGATAAAAATTTCCTCGACGGAGCAAATGTGAGTTCTTTTCACTCTTCGCTTGACGAATTCGCTCATGTATACTGACGACTCTTTTCCTTCTTCTTCTTCTTCTTCTTTCATGACGCCAGGACGTGGAACTCCTTCCGACGGGACAGATCCGATATCGGTCTCCTCATCATCGCGTCATCGGCCCGGCGTTGGTGCCACCGCAATCGTTCGACTCGCCGTTACCGGCGATTGACGATTTCGACGACTTGGACGTCGGCGCACTCGTGGGACAAAAAACTACGACGAAGCGGCGATTATTTGAACAACAAGAACAACAACAACAACAGAAACAAGATGTAGAAGACCAAATAGAATTACCTTTGAGAGGTTTGTTTAGCGTGTTAGTCGAGCGTAAATCACAACTGCGGATTAAAGAAGAATCGCCGGAAAATCTCGAGTACATTGCTAGACGGGAAAGGCAAAGACGCGTGGAGAACGAAAGCGTGAACGATGAGATTAAGCGATACAGAGAAATGAGCGAACAGATGGCACAGGTTGGCGCGGGCGCAAACTTACCGGCGGTGAGACAGTTGTTGACGTCGTTTTACGAGCCGCTCGTGGTTGGTATTGAACGAGAACAAAGCATGATTAGCGAAGGTGTGCCCGGCATCGATCGAAAAGTGTACGGGCCATATTTACAATTATTAGGAGCGGATAAAATAGCCGTGATTTCGTTACACACAATAATTTCCATGCTCATGCGAGGTGAAGAGAAAAAGAAAAACGACGTGTTTAGCGACGCTGCGAATGAACACGGTGGTCAAGCCGGGAGCGTAAAGTTTATTCGCCTGGCGAGTTCTCTAGGCCGAGTGATTGAAGCCGAAGTGAATTTATCGCGATTACAAATGAGAGAGAAGTTATTGTCGGCGCGTTATCGCGCCGGTTTAATCAATATGGAAGATATCGTAGAAACGTTCAATCAAGAGAGACACGAAGGAGAACAAGAAATGATTGCAGAAAGAGAGCGAGAGGAGAAAATCGCAAGCATAGATCGAGAGATTCGCGAGAAGAATTTGTTGAAGGAAAGCGACATGATGAGCACAATGCTTCAAAGAGATTCGACCAAGAAATTAAAAACAGTTCGCGCGGTTTCCGAACAAGCAAAGAAAGCGTTAGATAACGCCGACTGGGGTTCAGTTTTGCATTTGAAAGTCGGTGCTGCGATCATCGCGATCGTTTTAGACGTGTGTAAAATAAAAGTGCCGGGACCAGAAACCGCGGAGACTGGCGAGAAGATTGAAGTGCCCGCGTTCTATCACGATTATTCATTGGAACCCAACGCGTTCCGGGGATGGAAACAGAAAGCCAGTCCGAATAATCGTTTCGGAACAGTGCATTGGCACGATTCGTTTTTCCGATTCGTACACTCAGCTACTTTAGCTCGAGCTAGGAGCGTGATTACGAGACACAAACCAATGATTGTTGCTCCTAGACCGTGGGAGTCGTACAACAAAGGTGGCTATTTGAATTCAAATTCAGTCGTCATGCGAGGGAACTACTCCAGAGAAGGTCCTTCGGACGCGCAAATGAAACTTTTAGCAGATCGTGTCGGAGAGTACGATAACGTTTTTGGCGCATTGAACGTGCTCGGCTCGACCGGATGGGTGATTAACACGGACATTTTAGAAGTCGTCGAACAAGTGTGGAGAGAGAAGAAGTATGCGGGTGGGCTTGGTGGTGGCATCGCGAACATACCGCCTCGGGCGGAATTAAACTTGCCGAATTGGCCCTCGAGCGAATTTCGATTACGCCGCGAACGCAACGGACCTCTCTATGCGACGGCGCTCCCTTCCGCGAAAGAAGTTGGCGAGTTTATGAGAGTATTGAGCCGAACAAAACAAACCAATCGCGAGTTACACTCGCAAAGGTGTGATTTTGCCATCAAACTTGAAGTTGCCAGAGAAATGAAAAACGAAGAGCGGATATACTTTCCTCACAACGTTGATTTTCGCGGTCGTGCGTATACTATGCATGCGCACTTGAACCACATTGGTTCAGATTTCTGTCGAGGTACTTTAAAGTTTGCCGATGCAAAGCCATTAGGCGAAAACGGTCTTGATTGGTTATTTATTCAGTGCGCTAACTTGTACGGTGGTGGAGCCGATAAGCTTCCCTTACATCAGCGCATCGAGTTTAGCAAACTCAATTTGGAGAACATCAAGAAATCGGCGGAGGATCCGCTCGGGCCGGAAGGATCTTGGTGGCAGGATGCCGACGACCCGTGGCAGTGCTTAGCCACGTGCATGGAAATCAACAAAGCGACCAATTCTAAAGACCCCGCCAAGTACATGTGTAACCTGCCCGTTCATCAAGACGGATCTTGCAACGGTTTGCAACATTACGCGGCGTTGGGTAGAGATTTCGCGGGTGGTCGGGCGGTCAATTTGGTGCCAGCCGATCGCGGTGCAGATGTTTACACCGGTATTGCGAATGTTCTACGAGGCATCGTTCAAAAAGACATCGAAAATTGCGATTATAAGGACGAGCAATCCGTGGAACGAATGAAGTTGGCAAAACTTCTCATCGATCAAGTCGATCGAAAACTCGTCAAGCAAACGGTCATGACATCTGTCTATGGCGTCACTTTTGTTGGCGCTCGCATGCAAATCCAATCTCGCTTGAAAGAACGCGTCGGGTTTGAAAACGAAAGCGTCCGGTACCGAGTTGCATCGTACGCTGCGAAACGAACTTTAGACGCTTTGAACGACATGTTCCAAAACGCTCGAGAAGTCATGGGATGGCTCACGCACTGCGCCTCAGTCGTTACGAAAATTAACGCTCCGGTTCAGTGGACCACTCCGCTCGGTCTTCCGGTCCTTCAACCGTATCGAAACAAGACGCAAAAGTCTGTTCGTACGCTGCTACAAACCTTTGTCCTCCGCTCCGAAGACGAGAAGCAAAAAGTGAACAAATCGAAACAGCGATCGGCGTTCCCCCCGAACTACATCCATTCCATTGATTCTACACACATGATGATGACGGCTCTAGAGTGTTCTCGAGCAAACATCACGTTTGCCGGCGTGCATGACTCGTTCTGGACCCATGCCGGCGACGTCCCGGTCATGTCTCGAATCCTTCGCGAAAAGTTCATCGAGCTGCACAAAGCGCCTCTGTTGGACAACTTGTACGAGGAGTTGAAATCGACGTATCCCGAAGTCGCCGGCGAGTTCTTACCGCCACCTGAGTACGGAGATTTGGACATCGAAACCGTCAGAGATTCCACATATTTCTTCAGTTGAAGTATTATTAGTAGTAATAGTTTCAAATAGTTTTGCAATAGTAATGGTAGTGCACCGGCAGTAGCATCACGATGATATCAGAGAGAGCGAAAACGTGTTTTAAAGAAGGAAAGAACCTCCTCCTCGCACACACGCACAAAAGTTCCCCACAAAAACTTTCTCTCTGTGCTCTAAAAAAATCAGCGATGAACAGAGAAGCCTCGGACCCGAAACTCTCGGGCGAAACTGCCTACGGGGAAACGAAGTATCTCTGGATGAACGTTAAGGTTTTGTCCATCATCGTTGGATGTGCGTTTATGCGTATATATACAAACAGATAGATGTCTGCAGAGGAGTTTATCTCTCTGTCTTGTTATGCTGTCTTTTCGCCGCGCTTTTTGGATTAGTTTACTCGCGCGCCCCTGTGTTTCTATGTTTTCTCTGACGATGAACGCTTCTTATCAAACTGACGACGACGACGACGCGTCATTCTCTCTCTCTCTCTCTCTTTCTGCATACGTAATCAGATTGCATCATCGGCTCGCAACTCTCCGTGGTCAACAAACTAGCCGTGAGTGACTTGAAACTTCCGAATACCATATTAATTCTTCAATTCGTCTCCTGTTGCGCGTTACTCGGCGCCGCGCATGCGATGAAGATCATACAAATATCCAACATCAATCGTGAGACGGCCGTTGGGTTTATTCCTTTATCCGTCGCGTTCTTTGGTTTACTGAGCGCGGGCATGTGGGTGATGAAAGAAGCGCCGTTGGAGACGTTCATCGCGTTCAAGTCCACCACGCCTATTTGCTTCTCGTTGATTGATTACGTGTTCTTAGGAAGAGCCTTGCCGAGAGTAAAATCGATCATGAGCATGGTCGGTATCACAATAGGTGCTATTTATTACGTTCACGGTGATGTTTTGTCCAACGCCGCGTCGTACGGGTTGTGTGGCGTTTTTATCATCTTCGCATGTTTGGAAGGTTCCATTGCGAAAGATACCATCAACCGGTACAAAATGAACAGTTGGTCGAGAACGTTCTTGATGAACTTGATAAGTATTCCAATCAGTTTCTGTTTAGCGTTGTTTACTGGAGAATTATCGCACGCCGTTAAATTTGAAGATGTGCACGGAGATGTGTTGGAGTTCACCAATCGAGCCGTATTGGCTTTGACTTGTTCGTGCGTGTTCGGGGTCGGGATGGGTGTGTTCACCATGCTCATCAGAGACGCGTTGAGTGCAACGTCGGTGTCTGTCGTGGCTACGTGTAACAAGTTTTTGAGCGAAATCGTAAATTATTTCATCTGGAACAACCACGCGTCGTTAGACGGCGCTGGAGCGGTGTTTTTTATCATTTTCTGCGGTGCGTTTTACGAACAATCGCCTTTGAGGAAAGGTGAGGTTGGCTTTTCAAAGAAGAGCGCGTGTCCGTGTTTGCCAAGACACGTGGTCAACGCGATGTTTAATCTCGTCGGTTTAGCAACCGTCGGTACCGGTGACGATGTAATCCACGAGAGAGACTTAGAGGTGGCGAATAAGAACGCAAATTAGTCATAATCTTTTAGCCGTAGCGGTATTGTGTGTTGTTATGGATAGTACTATTTTTATATGATATTATTACAGCAGTCTATTCTGCACGCCGTTCAGGTGCGCTGCGCCTAAAATCGCAATAACGGTCTTTTCCTCACCTTGATACTCCTGGCATTTCGCGCGGATACTCGCAGAAAGGACATCGTTGCGTTCGCCCAACAGTGCGACTAACATCAATCGAGATAAGACGACAATTTGAAATACGTCTAAAAAGAAGAAAAGTAGGGACAACGTCTCGTCAACAACATCCGCGCTTTGAACGAGACCAATGCCTCCTCCAGTCGTCGTCGTCGTCGACGCTTCCATCGCTTCCACGAAACCGGGCAAATTCGCCAATCCGAAATAAAACGAGAGCAGCGGCACGACAAGTTTCGGAGACTTCAACAGCCACGCCAGCGGGTATCGAAACAAAGAGACAGGTAGCGCAAAGAGCAATCTTCCGTCAAGTAGGAAATCTTCCAACGATAAACTCTGCACGTCTTTGCCAAACTCTTTGGTCGGGTACAACTCGCTCGCGGAATAGTTCACCAAATCCTCTCTCACTCTTTTCCACCCATCGACGCTCAAGACATCTTCCAACGTTTCCTTGAATATCCGTTTCATATTTGCGCCTAAATCGTCTATGGATTGATCCCCGAGCGATACTTTTCGCTGATCCTCCACCAGCTCCTGCGCCGCTTGAAACTCGTTGTCTAACAGTTTCCGCCGAATCGTTCCTTTTCGTTGAAACTCTAACGTTTTCTGCCATCTCTTCTCGCACGATTCTAAAACTAAACATCCGAACGTCCCGTCGTCGATTTCTTTCTTCGTCATGGTCGAGACTAACTCGATTGATCGCGGGTTGTAATGCATGGTTCCTATCAAACAAACTTTCGTGTTGGTTTCTTTCTCTCTGAACGTGAGCGACTGGAACGATTTTACGCTCGACTTTTTACCGTTGCTATTCTGACTATCAGCGGCATCGGACGAAGAAGAAGACGAGGAGGAGGCGAAGGGAGTCACACGGCGCGAGCTGATGAGCACGCTTCGCATGTTGTTTCTGCGTGCGCGCGTTTCACGTAGTGACGAGTTTCTGGAAAAAAAACGAGAAAAAGTTTAAGAAGAGGAATACGCGGTTTGGTGTGAAAGAAAGATTTTTTATATACATCGGTAAGAAATATTACACTGTTACACTCAAAGACCGACGACTACTTTTACTTACAACGCGTGCCCACTCTTTTTGGACCTTCTTCCATTTTGCGTTCATCACGACGTGTCGTGAAGAGGACGACGCGTCGGGTTGTTGCTCATATCTTTCTTCGTCCGCGTCTTTTTCTTCTTCTTCTTTGCGGCGTCGGCGGGGACAGCTGCATCGTCGTCCGGGTTACGCTCAATTTCGCTCCGCGGCGGCGGCAGCGTTGAACCTTCTCTGTTCTCGTCAGATTTTGCTTTCGGTTTCTTCCTTGTCGCGATCGTGGCGCCATCTCCTTTTTGAGATTGTTTCCGCAACAACCTACGCGCGACTCCAAAGAATAACTCTTCCACGCCTTCGCCGGTTTTCGCCGAAGACGTGACGCACATGTGACACCCGAGTTCGTTCGCCATGCGCTCAGCGCGGTCCATGGATACGAACATCGCATCGTCATCATCGTCCTTCCTTTCTTCTTCTTCCGATTCCATGATCTCGCCTTCCTTTTTTCTCGATGAAGAAGAAGGCTCCACGATCCTGTCCTCGTGTTCGTCCGTGATCTTGTCCATCTTATTCCCACACAAAATAATCAAAACGTCTCTCTTTTCGCATTTCTCCTTTAACTCGTTGATCCAAAATCTCGCCTTCTCGAACGATTTTTCGTCGTCCAGCGCGAACACGACGAGCGCGACGTGCGCGCGTCTGTAGTAGAGATTCGCTAAACTCTCGTACCGTTCCTGTCCGGCGGTATCCCAAATTTCAAACTTGACTTTTCTCTTACTCGCACCACCACTACTCTCGCCGTCGACGCTCGTCGCACTGATCTCCTTGCTCTTCTTTTTGCTTTTCCTCGACGCGTTTCCTTCCGTCTCTTCCTCTTCGCCGCCGTTTAAAACTTCAATCGTCCTCGCGACGAACGCCGCGCCAACCGTGACTCGAGAATCGATGTCGAACGTGTTCGTCGCGAACCTATTGACTATGCACGATTTCCCGACGCCGCTATCGCCGAGCAAAACGACTTTCGTTTTCAACACTTCCTCCGTCGCTTTCTGTCTCGCTCTCTGTTGTCGTTGAAACTCCTGCTGAGACAACGTTCCTCTTCCTCGCCTTCTGTCGTCGTCCTCTTCGTTTTCGTCCGTCGACGCGCCGCCGAATAACTGACGAAACAGTCTCTGCTGCGAAGAGGACGAGTTGGGAGTGGATTGCGCGCACCCCATTTTTCTCGAGTCGTCTCTTCTCTCTCTCTCTTCTTCTTCTTCTTCTCTTTCTTCTTCCTCGCTTTAAAAAGGGGCGTTGGTGGTTGAAAGATTTCTCTCGAAGCTTTTCTCTGTACCGCTTATGTGTTAATCTCACTCTCGGTGCGCCGCGCAAAAATCAATCTCTCTCCTCCACGACGCGGCCGCCCGTTTAATTTCTCTCTCTCTTTATCTTCTTCTTCTTCGAGCGTGCTTTCTCTCTCTCTCTCTCTCTCGTTCAGAAGACAGTTTTGCTGCAACAAGAATATAGTGTGCGATGTGTGTATTTGTAACGGATTTCTTCTTTTTTTTGTGTTGTGTGTTCTCTTTTTTACTCTTTTTTTTCTTCTCTTTGCGCACTTTCACCCACAAACAAAAGACCACACTAACACACACACCATCAAAGAGAGAGAGAGAGAGAGAGAGAAAGAGTGAGATAAACAAAAACGAGAGTACACACATAAACACACAGAGAGAGAGAGAAAGAGAGAGAGAGAAAGAAAGAGAGCGTAATCACAATGAGCAGCAGCGCGGAACAACGACAACAAAACAGTACGAGCAGTCATCAAAAAAGAGAACGAAGACCGTCTGAGCTCCAACTCGACGCGAAATGGGAAGCCGCGATAGACGTGACTTTACGCCGAGTCGTCTACGGGTGCATCGGAGGGACGACGATGGCTTTTTTAATGTGTCGAGGGACGACGGCGAGAGCGGCGGTGAGCGCTTTTGGCGCGGGGGTTGGGGTTGGATCCGCGTACGAAGACGCCGCGAAGTTGTTTAAATGAGAGAGAGTTGAGTTGAGATGAGATTTGTAATAAAACTTCAGAGAGAATACACACACTTACACACACTCGTACCTTTTCGCACGTAAAACGCAATAGATAGCAAAACAAACAAAAAACAAACACGGAGAGAAGATACGCGCGCGTGCGTAAAATGTTTGGAGGCGGCGGCGGCGGTTTCTCTTCTTCCGCGCCTCGTCATCAGTCGAGCGGCGGAGGTGTTGGAGGAGAACAAGAAAAAGTCGTCGTCCCGAGAACGTTTAAACTTTTGGAAGAGTTGGAAGCTGGAGAGAAAGGGACCGGGGTAAACTCGCACCATTGCTCGTTAGGATTAGCCGACGACGGTGAGAAGAGTATCATCTTTCTTTGTTGTTGTTTTTATTCGCGTTCGAGAAGATGCGTTTACGTCCTCGAGACGTCGTTTTCTCGTCGATTTTTGCGAATCGCGGCTTCGTTTCGGTTTCGAGAAAAGCGCGATCTCTCTTTCTCTTCTCCCTATTGTTTTTGGTACTCGATTAGCGAGCTCACGCGCTGAATTAAAATCCACTGACAAGTATATTCTATATATATATATATATATATTCACGCGATGATGATAATAACGCGCGAACAGATGATAACGACGACTTGCGATACTGGAACGGTACCATCTTAGGCCCGATGCAATCGTCCTTTGAGAATCGCATCTACTCTTTACGCATAGAAGCCGGGGAACGATATCCGATGCAACCGCCAACGGTGACGTTCGTGACGAAAATTAACTTACCGTCGTGTGTAGATGGACAAACGGGTAAAGTGGATTTAGGGAAGATTGGGGTGACGAGAGGGTGGACGCCGCAGAACTCGATTAGCGATGTGCTGGGCGCGATATTCCACGCGATGGCGCGACAGGAAAATCGTAAATTACCTCAGCCGCCCGAGGGCACGGAGTTTTGATAGCAGCGAGCGAGGAATTTGTACTCATCACAAATACTATAATAGTTCTGTACCGGTCTGTATTAAATCTAACTTTAAGAAAACGTTTTGAACTTTGACTTCTCTTTTCCTCTGCACTTCTATTTTTCATACTACGCGCGATGAGTTTAAAACAACTCGCTATTTTCAGCCAACGCGCACGCACCGAAGTGAATGCTTCCATCGGCTCTCTCCATGAACCCCTTAATCACCCTCTCCACGCTTTGCTTCAACAAATCTCCTCTTTCGATTGCCCCGTGATCGATGGCGCTTTGTTTCCTCCCGTCCAACTCGTATAATCTCCCGTCTCGCTCGACCAACGCGATGAAGTGTAAATCAATCTTCGCATCTATCGATGGTACCTCGGTATCCCCCGCATTCACCGCGGTCGCGTGGAAGGACTCTAAATCTGTATCTGTTTCCACGAACTTTGCGCGCTCGTCCGGGGTCATGTCTTTCGTCTTTTCGAAAAATCTCTGAAAGTAACTCTTGTTGTCTTCGTCGTCATCCTTTGCAACTGTTTCGTCCAACACGTCTTCGCGGTTGTTCATGACGGCGTGAAACACTCCAATAGTACCGCAAGCATTACCGACCGTCTGCCTCATGTAATAAACGTTCTCCGAGACGACGTTTTCTCGTTCGTTTCGTTCGATTTTTTCTCGCTGTTCTTTCTGATACGACTCTGACTTTTCCGTGATTGGAAAAAGTAAAACGACCGCTTTCACGTTTGGAGGCACCATGGCGAGCAAGTCGTCGTCGAAGCCGAAAATGTCTGACCACGCGTATTTCGTGCTGAGACCTAAAGCGTAGCTAAAATCGTTCAAAACTGTTGGGTTAGACTCCAACGGGAGCCATTTCGGTGGCGACATTATTATTATCGTTTCAAACTTTGTGTGTAAATCGATGTGACGATTCGTTTTTTTCTTGCTCGACACGGAGTGGTTTTCCTTCTTCAGATCTTCACACAACTTCGGCAATGCATGTTGGTTCACGTTAATTTTATATATACACTTGCAATTTGATGTAATAACAATACTAGCGATACTTAGATGTATAATGTGTGTATGTGTATGTGTGCATGTCTCTTTCTCTATGAAGTTGTCGTTGCCGTTTTATCACCCTGGAGCGGAATCACGCTGGTTCCTTTGAGAACTTCCTCGTCTTGGTCTTTGGCATCGCCACCAATAGACTTAGAATTTTCATTCGGCAAAGACGCATCGTTATCGTCGCTGTCGTTTCGCTCCGTCCGGTCGTCGCTGGAAGTGTGCTTCAACTCGTGTTGATTTCCCTTTTCTTCATCCCGGGTTGGATAGTGAGGCGTTTTGGGCTGCTCTTCTCTTCCATCTTCTTCTTTTTCTTCTTGAAAAAGAAGCGCGTCGAGAGGCGTCGGGTCGAGTGCGTCCACAATGTTCGTTGGATCTTCTAAATCTTTCGTTGTCTCGCCGTCGCCATCATCCTCATCCGCAATATCATCCGCGCTTAATCCCAAATCATTCATCATTTCATCATCGACAATGACGTCGTCGTCGTCTTCGACTTCGTCGGGATCGTCCAAATTTTCCTCCTCTCCAGTTTTACAAATGATATCATTGTCTTCACCAACCGTCATGAACGTCGCGTTTGCGATTTGATTGTCAAAATCATCGTCGTAGCCAAACATGGCGACATCTTCAGGGTTTTCTGCGTTTATTACTTCCAAATGTCGTCCGGCATTAACTAAGAAAGACTTCAGCGTATCGAGCTCTTCCAAGAGAACGACGCGTTCGCGTTCAGTCATTTGGGCCATTCTGTTCGCGCCCCCACTGTTCTCTTGAAGTTGCAGCTGAACGCGCAAGTGCTGCGAAGCGGCTATGGCCAACGGCGCAACGCGATCTTTCAACGCGTCGAAATGCTTCCCCAAACGTGCGAGTCTCGCCGCAGAGGAGTTTCCATTCAGATCTACGCTTGCGAAGAAAACCGCGGTGTTGTTGCTGTTGTTCTTGACGACCTTGTTTGTGTTGTTGTGTTTTGCTTTTCCTCTTTTGTTCTTGTTGTTGTTTTGCATTGATTTGTTATTCTTTGCACTTCCTGCCTGCTGCTCTTGCGACTGTCGCTTTTTTTCCACGGCGGCGTATTTCTTTCGAATCTCTGCAAATCCTTCTTGCTTTTTCGCAACGCGTCTCTTCAACTTTTCCGAGAAGTGCTTTTCAGCAGATTCCATCGATCGTTTGACGGCGTTCTCGTATGATTTCGATGCCTTTGATTTCTTCAACACGTCGAAAAACGCGTTGTACGGTACGAGATCGGCGCGCAAAACTTTGGCCATGGAATCATCGAAGAACGCAATCGTTCGGCTCGTTGCCGATTCCTTGCCTTTGCAGACGCCTGGCCACCATCCGTGTCCTTTCACGCGTCCCCAGACGTGCGCACCAACTTTTGGCCAACTTTCCGGCAACTGCGCAACAATCTCCGACATTTTGCCTTGCGCTGGTAACGTAACTTTGCTCTTTGATTTTTTTGTTTTCGTGTTATTTTTGTCATCCTCTTCTTCATCTTCGTCGCGCCATTCGAGCGTATCTGTCTCGATGTCGATAAAGTCTAACATCGCTTCATTCTCTCTGTCGCTCTTCTTCACTCTGTCGTACTTCACGCAATGTTTTTTCACCACGTGATCGTAATTTACGATGGTTCCTTGGTGATATTCTTGTTCACCATTCCAAAAGACTTCAACTTTCTTTCCGATGTACGCTCTCTTCGCCCTCAACTCTTCAAAGTCTATTTTGACCACGGAAGCGTCAGCCTTCGATGTCGCTGCTCCCGCGTTTGAGCCCATTTTTCGTTTTTTAGTGGTACTATTTTCTTTGTTGTTATTGTTCTTGCTGCTGTTCCCTTTCTTCTTTTTATTCGACGATCCCGGTCGTTCGTACGTGTTTATGCGTTCGTAGTCTTCCGTATCGTCGAACAGAATTTTCGGCTTGACTGACCTCTTTGACTTGCGCACTCCGTTCTCATCGAATTCAGCCGCAACGATGTTTGGCGTCGTCGTCAATTCGCCACCGATAGCCATCCTCGATCCGTCCTCGCCGCCTCCGCGAAGCGTCGACGAGCTCATGAATTTCGTCTTGATTGGCAGTTCTCCAGCTTTCCTCTTGCGCTGTTGCGTCTCGATAATCGTCGAAGACGAAATGTTCACGATCGGGTGCGCCTCCATCGTCGCCGCACCGGCAAAATCTTTCTTTTCCTCTCCGTTCTCGGAAAGGAGAAGCGCCGCGGGAAGCGAAGAAGACGAATCGTCGACTTTCTTTGCCGTCGTCGTCTGCGTCGTCTGAGTCGTCGTCATCATCGCTTCTTTTTGATGCTCGCCGCTCGCGGAAGTGCTCGGGTTCAGCGCCGCCGCGACCATATTTATTCACACCAACGGCTTGTCTTCTTTGTGTGTGCGTGTTTATGTGTGCGAAAACTGTTGCGTCGCCGCGCACCTCTACGAATAATTTATATACCCGCGCGCGTGTCCCGCACACACGGAATAAAAAAAAGGTGCCTTTTTGTTAAATTAGGGAAAAGCCGATCACTGCGTTTTTGCGCACGCTCGCGTTATCTCTTCTGTCGACAGAACACACGGAACGCAAGAAGCACGAGACGCAGAAGAAGAAGAAGAAGAACAGAAACACTCCTTCGCTCTGCTATCTCTTCGTGTCCCGTTTTTGTTCTTCTTTTGCGTGTGTTTCTGAAGAAAGCGCGCGACGAATGCGTGGGGTGCGTGTGTCGAAGATCTCTCTCGGAGAGAATTGCCCTAAAAATACTCTCTCTCGTGTGTGCGTCGGTCTTTTTTTCCTCGTCCAATAAAATTTTGTCCTTTTTTTTGGCGGGAAGAACGGCGAAAAAGTACATCACGTGCTTTTCGATTTTTTGCTCCTCCTCCTCTCTTTGCCCACAAAAGCTC
>Ga0182095_1552135_pt1 | contig 20306 bp, 10 predicted proteins | sample 041ome_19_FD_127784 | JGI IMG/M metagenome (GOLD analysis project Ga0182095, IMG submission 127784) | Metatranscriptome of coastal salt marsh microbial communities from the Groves Creek Marsh, Georgia, USA - 041412BS metaT (Metagenome... | ecosystem: Environmental > Aquatic > Marine > Intertidal...
AAATCTCCAATCTCGTGCTGACGCGTGACCGCGTAACACTTGTGCGTCGTAAACATCCACTCGGCGAATTTATCCGGCGTGTCGTACATTTTCGCATTTTCTCTCAACTGCTTCTCGGATTCGATTTCCCTCTCCTCTCTGGCTATTAAAGTTTCCTTGGACAATCCCGAATCTCTCGTCGAAACGAATCGGATTTGCGTGTCCTCATCACCATTCCCTTCTAAAGGCATCCCCCACACCCACTCAAACGCCGCTTTCACTCGTCTCATGTGAAACTTAGACGTCACCACCTCTACGTTTTTCCACCCCCTCGGAATAGCGTGCACGTACCTGGTAAAATACGCGTTACCGATGGTATCCATGCTCGACGTATCCTTCAAAATCTTCCCGGGATGGACGTCGTGCGTATCGATTAAATATTCTGCCATCATCGTCGATTCGTGATAAATAAATCCTCCTTTTTGTAACGGAGGTGGTTTATGCGGCGTCGCCGATCCGGCTATGCATATGTACGCTTTCTTGTTCGCTTTTTTATGCGCCTCGGCGCAATAGTCCAAACGCTCCAGGACCCACTCGGGTAGCCACAAATTATCTGGAGTAAATCCACCGGCTACGACTACGATTGCATCTAAGGACGACGAAGAATTATTGTTCTCGTCGTTGTTGTTGTCCTTGCGTCGTTTACCTCGCATCCATCCTTCCTCCGTCCCGAGAGAAGAAGAAGAAGAATACGAAGATTTTGAAAGATATCGAAAACGAGAGTGATGATGTTTCCCGCAAAAGCTGCTCCTCTTCTTTCCCCCAAAAAACAAAAAGCTTTTCACACCGCTTTTACTGCTCCTATTCCTAGTGTTGGCACAAAATAACGCCGCCGCTGCTGCTCTCGTCGTCGTCATCGTTCTCGTTCTCGTTCTCGTTCTCGTTCTCCTCGTCTCTACAAGCAGAAGAGAAAAAAGAAGAGGCACACACAAACTACTAACGAACTTGATGAAAAATAAAAGCACTCGTGTCTTTTTCTTCGCTTTTTTTGTTCTTTTTTCCTCTTTTCGTTTGCCTCCTTTTGATCGGAAAATTCTCTTCACTCTTTTCTCTCTCTTTTAACTAAAATCAAATATGTTTGCTGCGAGATTGCTGAGATTGTCTTCTCCTTCTAAAAAGACGACGACGACGTCGTGTTCGGCGGCTGCTCGATGCGTGGGAGCAGCAGCGTTTGCGAATACTACTGATAGTCTCAGCGGTGGTTTTGCGAGAACAACAACAGCGCTTCTTCTTCAAAATCATCATCATCATCGGCGTTTTGGGAATTTTGCATTTTTGCCGGCGCATCAGAGGAGTACTTTTTCTTCTTCTTCTTCTTCTTGTAAAACTTCTTCTTCCGCGAGTTTCGAGGAAAAGGGAAACGACGACGACGCGAAACAATACCAATTACGGAAGAATCAAAGAAGAGGAGAGGAGCGTGGTGGTGTTAGTATTGGCGGAAGAGGAAGATTTTTAGGAAGGAGATCGTTCAGTGCGGATGCTGGTTCGTCGTCGTCGTCCGAGGAAAGTGAAGGCGTCGTAACGACCACCTCTTCTTTGTCTTCTTCGTCTGAGAGCGCGCGATTGTCGGCGATTTTGAGAGCGGAGATTAAACACGAGGCAGAATCGTACGAACAGTCGGAAACGGCGAAAGGTGGACCACCGGATGGGTGGACGCTGAGCGAAAGAGAAGGGGATTGCGACGTGTACTTGTCCAAGGAATTTGGCGAAGACGAGGAGATTTTGGTGCACTTTTCCGCCTCGGACGATCCGATGGAAACGGAGTACGGACGAGACGACGATAACGGCGTGGACGATGTCATCGACGAAGGTTTAGGCGACGAGGATATCGAGGAGGAGTTTTCTGTGACTGTTTCGAAGACTGGAAGCGGGAAACAGTTGGAATTTTTTTGCGTCACGGATGGCGAGTTGATTGAGATTCAACACGTTCAATACGAAGGTTTCGAATGGAACGAAGGAGGAGGAGGAGAAGGAGGAACCGGTGGTGGTGATGATGATGCAGAAGGCGAGGGTATTTTATTTGACGAAGAGTTTGACGACAACAACTATCCCGGGCCGCATTTTGAGGACCTGGATAAAGGCGTCCAGGATGCTTTTTTATCGTATTTAGAAGAGAGAGGAATAAACGCGGCGTTGGCGGATTACATCGTCGAGAAGAGAATAGATAAAGAACAGAAAGAGTATACGAGTTGGTTGGAAAAAGTCGCAGACTTTCTCAAATAAGAATAGTAAACGTGTGATGTAATATACTTGTCCTTTTATACAGGCGAGAGGCGCCTCGTTCCGATTCGTTTTCTAAAACTTGTTTGCTATTCGTATTTTTACAATTTTTCGCGAACCATGGCGGTACCGAATAACTCCCACGTTCGCTTTTCATTACCTCGCGTTCGTTTGCGCGCCGGTAAGTACTGTCGAACACATATTTGGATCCAGTTATCCGTGCCGTTGCTCCCATTCAAGAGCGTATGTTTTCTAGTTCTCAGCTGGTGCAACGTCGCCCTATTCGCGCTCAAATCGCACGGGGGCAACCCTCTCAAGAAGTACTTACCTTCCTCTGGCGATACCGTCACGCGCAAAACGCCCGTCGCGTCTTCGACTAATATTTTGAAAACGTACTCCCATTCGTTCGTGACTGGATTTTTCACGCACCACTCCTTCTCGTCTTCCGGCCAGAACTTTTGCGCTCGAACGTATAATCTGTGTCTATTCGGTGCCTCTTTTAAAAGCGCGGATCGAATCGTATCCCATTTCACTTGCGGATGCATAATCATGGTAACGTTTGGTGCATCCACGCCTACGTTTGGCGCCCAATTCGCTACGATATTAGCCTTTTGACGAAACTGAACTTGGTCCAACCACGTCGGATGGCCTTTCGCTTCAACCATCCATTTTGAATTTGCGAAGAAAGCGCCGTTTAACTGCGCTCCGTGAACACCCGCGGTAAGATTTCTTAATTTCACCCACTGCCCTTTCTTTGGCATCTCGTCGCTAAAATCAAAGCCTCGAATGTACACCGGAAACGCCGAGCCGTAGGATACGGCGTCTCCCATTTCTTCGAGCATTCGTCTCGTCGACGGCGGGAAATCCTGGCCTCGTTCGATGACATCTTGCGTTGGATTGATGTCTTGATCTATTGGAAGCCAATACATGGGCCCGAGCGCCTCCGCTTGGTTCGTATCGTCCACGAGCTGCGGAAAATCCGGCGTCGATAAACTCATCGGCGCCGCATCAGAACCGTCCCAAACGAAAATCACTTCCGGATACCCGTCTCTGTACCCAACGTCTAATATCTTCACGTGCAAATCGTAATTTCTTTCTCGCTGAATATCTTGAATCCTTCTGTCGTACTTCCCTAAATACGCAATCTTTGGCATTCCCAAACATTCCGGCGTGTTCTTCCACGCGATTAAATTTTCAATCCTTTGTTGATCCTCGTCCGTAAACGTTATATCATTGGACGATCTCTGCTTCGCACTATCTGCATCCACAATCTGCGCCGGTTCGCCGCTAAACAGAACGAAGTGCGTTTTCGAATACGCGTTCCCGTTCGTAAACTGGCCTATTTTCGCGACGAACTGTATCGTCCCTTCCTCTCTTCCTCCTCCGTAGTGTTGGTTATTTCTACTATTCGGTCGGTAAAACGACACCTCCAACCGATGAAATCGAATCACATCTCCAACCTGCGCTAATATCGGTAAATCTTCCTTCTTATTCGCGAAGCACGCGATTTCAATAAACGGTGGATTCACTCGTTTCATCCCTTTCCTCGGCTTCATCTCGTCCCCGTTATAATCCGAGTTTAACGATTCGTCGAACAGTTTGAGTTTTAAATACGTATCACCACTTCTCGTGATTTGAGGTTGATATTTCTCCGCGACGATGCCGTATACGTGCGCGCGTTGCGTTTTCACGTTCGTTTTCTCCTCGATTTGATACAACTCCGCCAGGGAGAGGTACTCGTACTTCCCTCCCGTCGCTCTCTTCGACGCCATTCTTATTCGATGTTGTTGTCTGTGCACAAACAGGCGTTTGAATTTTGAGACGAAAAGAAGAAGAGAAAAGTGAGGACAAAAAGGACGACGACACAAACAAAAAAAAACGAAAAATCAAAATTTTTTCACGTCGTGCGTCTTCACTTCATTCGAGCGCCAAAAGCAGTGGTGGAAGGGGAACGCGGGGTGAACGCGGGGAGAAAGAGAGAGAAGGAGAGAGACAGACAGAGAGAGACTTTTATTGCGAGTGGTGGTTTTCGACGCTTTCTTTCTTTCTCTCTGAACAACGAGAAGAAGAAGAAGAGAGACAAAAGAAAAGAATACGAGAGAATTTTTAATAACGTTGGACGTTGGAGAGGCACCCGGAAGAGAAAAACGCAGAGGCAGTCAACATCATTTCAGAGAGAGAAAGAGAAACGATGAATACTCACGAAAACAATCAAAACGATACAAACGACCAGCACGAAAGAAGAGAAGAAGAAGACAACAACAGCGAAGAGAAAACGGCGTCGAACACGACGGAAACGCGATCGATTTTTACAGGCTCGAATCACACGTACTCGGACCACTCGAGTTCAGACGAAGATGAAGATTTTGCGTCGGTCGGAGACGAATGCGCGGCACGAAATATTACATCGGCAGAAAACAATAAAGAGTTTGACGGCGAAGAGAGCGATTATTACGAACCGAGAGATTCCTTATCGCAATTTTCTGGGTCGGACAGACACTTGGCGGAAGTTTTAGATCGACAGTTGAGCGCGATGGGCCAATCGTGCGCGGACGAAAACTCGTTAGACCCGGAAGACTTGAAGGCGCCGAGCGTACAAACCGACCCGACGAACCCGAACAACGATATTTTGAATTCAGATATGGATGAAAGCGTGAGTGGAGGCGGGACGCCGAGAGGGATAGAAGCGGAGTTGCGAGATCCCACGAAGTTTACGCTAAAGAATTTAGACACCGGGGCGGAATATTTAGTCGGAGAGGAAGCGGCGAACGCTTTGTTGCACAAGAAGAAGAAAGAAAAAAGCGGCGGCGGCGAGAGGAGGAGCGAAGACAGGGAAAATGCACCAACAGTGACAGACTTAACGACTGGGACAGTCATGTCTGTGGTGGAAATGGAACGGAACGTAGCTATTGAAGCGGTGACGTCGCCGATTTTGAACGAAGTCGAGAGGAGAGAACGGCTGTCGATGAAAGAAGAAGGAGGAGAGCAAAGCGAAGACGACGGTAAGACGAAGAAGAAAGGAACGAGTAGCACAACAGCGGACGTCGTCGGTGATAAAAAATCGACGACAAAACCTAGGAATCCCGGCCGGTGGTTGAAGAAACGATCGACCGAGGCTTGGAATAAAACGAAGGAGGTGAGTAAAATCGCGGCGGAGAAAATCGTAGAGACCAAGTCGCAGTTGCAGCATTCGCTCGAGGATCGCAAACAGGAGAGAAGAGCGCAAGAGGAAGAGAATAGCTCACACCACGCTCAAACTATAGTCAAACCTGGTTGCGAAGAAGTTGGTCAGTACCTCAAAGTGCACGTGAATAGGAAAGGGTTCAAAGATTTCTCAAAAGTTAAAGTGATTCAAAGCGTCAAAGGCCACGAAGGCGCCGTCTGGTGCATGAAGTTTTCGCGAACTGGCAAGTTCTTAGCCACAGCTGGTCAAGATAGAATTGTTCGCGTGTGGACTATTCAGTGCATGAAATCAGAAGCGCCGGAAAATGCAGACGAGTCGGAAAATTACCACGAAGACGGCGAGATCAAAACGTGTTCGTTCAAAAAGCGTGGAGAATCGATGTTCAAAGACGTTCCGTTGCGAGCATACGTCGGTCACAAAGGGGACGTGTTAGATCTGTGCTGGTCGCACACGGATTGGTTGCTTTCTTCGAGCATGGATAAAACCGTTCGATTGTGGTACACGACTATGAATGAATGCTTGAGAATTTTCGCGCACCAAGATTTCGTAACTGCGATTGATTTCAACCCGGTGAATGATAAATACTTTGTCTCTGGGAGTTTAGACGGTAAGTTGAGATTATGGAACATTCCCGATCACAGAGTCGTTGACTGGGTGGATATTGGAGAAATGGTTACAGCGGCGTGTTTTCAAAGCGATGGTAAATGCGTAGTCGCCGGATCATATCGGGGGAAGTGTCATTTTTACCAAACCGTCGGCTTCAAGTTTGAGTATCTCACTTTGCTCGACATTCAAAATCGCCGGCAAAGAAATCCGATGGGCAAAAAGGTTACCGGCTTACAATTCTTTCCCGGTGACGATCGCAAGTTACTCGTCGCATCGAACGACTCGCGGTTAAGAATTTATGACGGTTACCAGTTGAAGACAAAGTATAAAGGGCATAAGAATAAGAATTCGCAAATCAAAGCGACGTTTAGCGAACGCGGTGACTTTATAATTTGCGGTTCCGAAACTGAGTACCTTTTTGTTTGGCCGACGGTGAATACTTTCATCCCGAGCGCATTTCATGGCGGATATAAAAAAGACAAACACGCGACGTACGAAACTTTTGCCGCACAAACCGACATCGTTACGACGGCTGTATTCGCCCCAGAAGAAGTCATCATGGCGCGAATGCCAGAAAATGAAAAGAGCGCTTATGTATCGAGAAGAAAGTCCGATCAAGAGGAGATTGAGAGCTTGCGAATACTAGCGGCGAAAGAATTGAGTGAACAAGTAAAACAGTTGCGAATGAACTCCGAGGGAAACGAGAAAAAAGACGATAAAAAGGATACTCCGGCGTCTTCGTCAAATAGCATAAAAGCTCAAGCGTCGAAATGGGCTTTGGAAATCGCCGAGGCCAAAAAAACGTGCGAAGCGAGCTTTCGCAAAGCCGCTGGTCTCGGACAAATAATAGTTACCGCTGGTTACAGCGGTGAAATTAGAATATTCGAAAACTGTGGACCACCTGAGCAGCTGTCGTCGTCTCAGGTTGGGAAGTCTTCAAATAAAGAGTGAATGGACACTGAATTAGAAATAAATCGTCACGCGCTACCAAAAATAACAATGCAAACATGTCGCTAAAACTATCGACTAAAAGTATCTAATCGTCATCCGGTACTAACCCGGTTCTAAATCTAAACCCACCGCTACTATCATTCTCTCGCGTTCTAGGAGTAGGCTCTGCAGACCCTGCGTTTATCCTTCGCATCGCAGCTATGACGTCATCTCTCCCTTCGGATTCCTTTGTGTTCGTATTCATCGTCTTTGCTTGCGGCGCAGATCTTGCGAGGCGAGATTCTAACGCTGCATTTGCAGCCCGTAAACCCATCTCTCGTCGCTCGGCATCTTTCAACTTCACACGAAAGATTGCAGTTTCTTTTTCCATTTCCGCGAGTAACTCGTGAATCGAAGTGATGAGCCGAATTTGCGCCTCGTCGATAACAACTCCGTCCTCTTCTCCATTCTCATCTTCGTCGTCGTTGTCCTCTCCGTCTGAAGTAGCGGCGCTCTCATCGGGATTATTATTGCTACTACCACCCGTATCGCCACTCGCCAATCGAGTTAAAGCATCTATAAGTTCTTTTGTTGTCGCGACTGCTTCGCTCGTTCTCGTCTCGCACACAAAATCTGCTTCGGACGTGGACATTTCGAGAAACTCGTTTTGTTGTTCTGCTTCTGCCGAGCGTAAAGACGAAGACACGTTTTGCTCCTGAGATACGGGTTTAGCTTGCACCTGCTTCAACCAGCTCTGTAACATTTCAACGATGGGAACGTCTCCACTTTCAATCAGCGCTTGGATCGCGTTCGATTGTCCAACGCGTCTTTGCATTTCCCTTCTCTCCTCGTTCATAGCTTCCGCGAGATTTTGATAGTATACCCGATCCTCGTTTGCTACATACAAAGCTCGCTCTAACTCTTTCGATCGCTCCAACGCATCCGTTTGCGTGTTCTCGTACAAGAATAACTTTGACTTGTATTCTAAAACAACTTCCTCCAATTCGACTACTTCTCTCGCTAACTCGTTCGCGCGTTCTCGAGTTTCGATATACCCTCGCCTTGAAGCGTCTCTGTCGTTTGAGATGCTCTGTTGAACGCTCGAGTGTAACATCATCTCGCTCGAAAGCTTGTTCAATTCGTTTTCCAACGCCGTACTTCTATTCTTCGCATTGTTGAACGCGCTCGTTAACGATTCGTTTTCTTCCATCAAACTTTCGATGATCTTTTGGTTTTTATCCATCCCGCGCTTGAGACTTAATTTTTCAGTCGTCAAATCGTCAATCATGTTTTGCAACGAGGTGATTTCGTCTTGCTCGAGCTTGGACATTCCGTTACCCGTACTAATACCACCAAACGGTGTCAGCGTTGAACCTCTGCCGAGCATATCTGAAATCGAAGACTCTCCTCCCATTTGTTCCTTCCTCCGTTTGGATTCTAAAATTCCCCTCTCAAAACTCGAGAGCCGTTGTTCTTCATTTTTATTCTTCTCCCTCTCCAAAAACTTGGAAAAAGAGTACGGCACGTCGTCGGCGTCGTCGTACCCATCCTTCTTCTTCGTCGGGCGGAAAATCGCTTCTAACTCGTCCATCGGCACGTCAATCGTGGCTTTCTTCTGCTTCGTCGGTGGAGCCATTTTCTTCTCCGGAGTCACGAATCGATTCACGTACTCTTCTGGATCGAAACTTTCATCCAACGACGACATCTTCTTTCTATCAATGTCAGCGTCCTCTTGCTCTTCGAAGCCACGCATATTCATCTTTACCGGCGGCGTCGCCTCTTCTTCCATCATACTACCCCCAGCCGCATTGTAACTCTCGTCGAAAGAAAATCGAGGCGGAGGCGGGGACATAAACGCCGCAACGCCTCCTTCTTCTTCTTCTTCCTCCATTCCGCGTCGCGGTTGTTCAGCTGGAGCGGCAGGTCGCATCGGCGATGCGTGCGCGACAATGTCTTCTTCACCCTTAGTATTACCATTACTATATCTTACCGCATCTGGTGCCATCGTAAATGCAAACGTTTCGGTCGTATTCGCTGTTTCTTCTTCTTCTTCGTTTGTCGTCGGCGTCGTCGTAAAAGTCATTTTCATCGAGTCGTCACCTTTTGGTTCATCACCATCTGCAACTAAAAATGGTGGTTTCGACGCCACCCTTTCCCCTAACGCGTTTTGGTGGTCCTCGTTCTTCGCAAAATTCAAACCAGAGATTGAAGAAACGTCCTTCTTCTCCTTCTTCGCCGCTTTCTTCTTTCTGTACGCGTCCAACTGCACCGTTGTTACGATAAGAAGTGAACACAACAAAACTCGTTAATAATTACATCCATCAAAAGAAGAGACGTTTGTGGGAAAAAAAAGAGAGAGAAACATGTACGCGTACCTTGGCCCGTCCCGCGGCTTTCGCGCTGTTGTTGTTGCTACTCATCGGGCAAAAACGATGTAATGAAGAGAATGTTTTCTCTTTCAGACAAAGCCGCCGCTCATTATTTTAAATCTGCGATGCGTGCGTTTATGTGTGCGTGTGTGTGTGTGATGCATTCTTTTCTTTGAAGCGTGGGAGACGAATCCCCTACTTCTTTTGCCCCCTCGGAGACATCATGACGAACAAAAACAAGAACAAAAACAAGAACGAGAATAACATGAACAACTCGAAAGAAGAAACCGAAGGGAGGGACACGCCTCTCTCTTTATACTCCGCGATCGTCGGAGGGGAAGGGCAGGATTTCGTGGCGACGACGCTGAGCACGAGCGCGCAGGTGTGTGACACGTTATACACGAGAGCGTTTTAGATTTCATTTCCCCATTTCCCCGGATTTTCAATCGTGTTGTCTCTCTCTTTGCTCTCTCTTTCTCTCTCTTGCGTTGGTACGATGATGATGAGCGTAATAAATTCTGATTTCTTCTTCTTCATCTTCTTTTTATGACGAGAACAGGTCGAAGCGGCGGTGCAAAAAGTCCAATCCTCGTGCGCGTTAAAAAATGCCTCCGGATGCGAACAATACCTCGGCTTGTTGGATCAGTTGGAGATTTCGCGACCGCTGGCGTATAAAAACATCTTGGACGACGCGTCGGAAGAATTACTGACTAGGATTAAAATAGCACCGCAAGGAAATTTATTGAGTTTATTGCAAGCCTCGTTCCCGTTTATCGGCATCGAGGAATTGAAACGGATCCCGTTGACTATTCTCGAAAGATTGAGTCCGGTGCCGGCGAACTATTTGAAACTGATATCGAGGGATTTGAGTATTTTTAGGCAGTGCTCGTTGAAAGTGCAGAGACAGGTGTGGGCGATGGATAAGGGGACGCTGAGGAAAAATTTGTCGAGCGTTTTAGATTCGTACGGAGAGGAGAAGGAGGTTGTGAGGAGACACTCGTCCATCGAGGACGTGCAGTTGGCGCCGTTAGTCCCCGAGGAGGATTGGAGCGCGCCGAGGAAAGAGTCCGAGGAAGACTTGGGTGGCACAGGAAGACAATCGCGCGGAAAACAAGTAGCGACAGCAGTAGGGGCGTCGAAGATAGCGAATAGCAAGAAGAGTAGTAAAGCGAATGCAATGCAAGCAAGGAAAGAGGCGAGTAAGAAAGCGACGACGACGGCAGGGGCGAAGACAACGAGCGCTGCCGCCGCAGCTGTCGCGGACGTAGTCGACAACAAGGACGTGCAACCAAGGCGAATATTGCGGGGGAAATCTCCAGCAATTCATCGTTTACGTAAGGTTGTCGGCGATAACATCACGCTGTATAATGCCGTCGTCCGAGAGATCCGGACGAGGTATGCCAATACCGGGGATCCTTCCACGTGCGCGTTACGCTCGCAATTTCTCATGGCATTTCACGACGACGAGGTGCAAGAATTGTGTGAAATTGATCCCTCACACAGACTCGCGTGGCTCATGGATGCCTGCGTTCGCGACAGGTACTTAGATAATAGAAGATTATTAGAAATGGGGAACATTCTAGACTCTGCGGAGTTAGCCTCGAGGAACGACGTGAAGAATAAAGGCAAGGGGCAACCGCCAAAGAAGAAATTAAAAGTAAAGTTCACGTTTGGTGCTGCCGCGAAACCAACCGTTTCGGAATCAGACGGAGGCGCATCGGCGGTTTCTCGCGTTCAAAAGATTGAGGATGTGGTGGAACCAGCGGAAACGATTTTAGGGGACATGGGAATGATTTTACGAGATCCTCCGGTGTTTCACTTGCTTTTACACGAGACCATGCGCACGTTACAATTCGTGGTGAAAGACGAACGACAACCTAAAACCGATACGAGATTGAAAAAGTTGGCAAAATTTGTTTGTTTAGCGCTTAATTCAAGAGAATTGTTGCAAAAAGGTGATATGGCTGTGGTATCCGCGGTACCTCCTGAGATTTTAGGAACATTTTTCCCGATGCTCGCCGATTTAATGATTGAAAAAATGCTCTCGGAAGATTCCGACGACGAAGATGAGTCAGACGATGAAGAGGCGAAGGAGGTCGACGATGCGGATGATAATGGCTCCGACGAAGCTTCCGACGAAGCTTCCGACGATGAGGACGACGACGAGGATTTGGAAGAAAAGATTGAAAAACTGGCGGAGATGATTACAGAGTCACCGGCAATTCGCAAGTTTGCGCTCATGTACGGAATAATTTGCTTGAAAGCTCCGGATAAAATCTCCTGCAAAGCGGCGAGATTAATGTTTGAATCCGTCGCAAAAGCATCCAAAGACATCGACGTGGTTGATGACAAAGACACCTATCTCATGCTCGCTACGCGAGTGCGCGGTATGTGTAGTGTGAACCTCCCTCAATACAAAACAAAAGGCAAGAGGAAGAAGAAGAAGAAGGAAACGAATGGTTCGCAAAACCCTATGATTCCTTTCAGCTCTTCAAATCAGGTGTGGCGAGCTTGCGTCGGCATTGCTTTGACGAAAGCTTCCATTGGTTCGTACGATATCCACGAAAAAATATTGGACATTCTAGCGGAAGCGTCGAAAAAATCGAGACGAAATAAAATGTCAGCGGAAGAATTAGGCAAAGCTGTCGATAAGGTACTCATCGCGACGAAAAAAACGCGCAGGGTGCAGCGAAAGAAGAGAGAAGCGAGCAAAAATTACACGTGGGAATGCGAGCCGTTACCACCGGGAGCGACGGAGGAGAAGCCAGCAGAGAGCAAAGAAACCATCGCGTTGGCGCTTCGCAAACCTGGCGCTGGTTCTCAATCGCCATTCACCATGGACGATCTTCGAACGAAATATTCTGAATTCATGACGAATTTTGGCATAACCGAAAAAGAAGCGCCAGCCTTGTTCGCCTATTTGTCCAAAAAAGAAAAGATGAAGCGCAGTCGAAGTGGTTTAGGCATGACAAAGACGGGAGACGACGACGATAAGAAGAACGACAATCCCGACTCCGAGGACGAAGAAGAGGACGAAGAAGAGAAGAACAGAGAAGAAGATGGCGATACCATGGATGAAGTTACCGGAGACGACTTCGATAACGAAACTGGAGGAGTTGAAGTCAAAGACGATGGCGCTGGTTTAAAATCTCCCGTGATGGACTATTGAGAGAGAGATTTGATTTGAATCGAATCGATTCGTTTGTTTTCTCTCTCGCTTGAGATTTTGTGATGCGCTACTATAGTACCAACTGGTACATAAAAACTAACTAAGGTCATCTATTTTCATCTGAATCGTTTCCAACTCCTTGAAAAACGTAAACAATTCCTCTTTCTTAAACTCTATCGACGTCGTGTCGTTCTTTTCCATGCGAAGCTCCAACACCGCGGTCACTTCGTCTCCTTTATCCGTGTTCGTCGCCGTATTATTTTTACTAGTTTTACTATCATACAAACTAACCTGCGTTCTCCAACACGCGGACTCTAATCTCTTCACCATTCCAAACGTGCCTCTCGCGAAACTCCTCTGTAACTTATCTTTATCTTTCGAAAAAATCTCGTGCATAGAACTCGCCAACTCCGCGCCGCACTCGTATTCCTTCAATAACTTCTCTGCCAAGGCATCCGCCGTCCAATCCTGGCCAACTGCTTTTTTCAAAATCAAGATTGCATCCGTCGCCAATTGCTCGATCAATCTTTCGAGTTTTTTTTCCTCGTCGTCTGAGACTGTTTTGTGGCTCTTTCCTCCTTCTCGTGGTTTGCGGTCGTCCTCACCATCACCGAACAGTTTCGAGTGCAATCGAGCCATCAATTTTCCTGTTTTCCAATTCGTCAAAGTTGACGCAAGGTGATGTCGATGATACGCGTCCACGAGGTGGTCGAGAAACTCTTGAAATCTTTCCGGAGAAGACGAGGAGCACTCGTCGCAGTTACGGACGGCGCTTGCGAATGCAGATGAGGAGGACATGTGGGATGATTGATCGTTGATGAAGAGTTATTATTATGTGAGGACATTATTATTATTACCTATTTGTCCTTTTTATTCTCCTTGGATTTAGCGTACGCGAAATAGGCGCCGGCAACGCCTCCTAACAAGGCGAGTTTACCGCAGGCTTCGCCGAACGTCTCCGGCCACTCAAAGAATCCTTTAATATCGTCCATATTAGGGGCAATCAGTCGTAAGAACAAAGGTCTTTGGGGAATTAAAACGACGTTGACTCTGCGCTCGACGGCTAAGGTTTTCGCCAGATGTTCGCGAATGATGGTTGGCGAGAGTGTTTCTAAAACGTCGCCGCGGATTTGTTCCGTGTTTACATACATTTTGTCGATGTCGCCGTTCAAGACCGGTAAGAGTTGAGACGTGAACATGGCGTCCACGTAGCTGACCCAGAAAGAGTTTTCCTCTTTGTGTTCTTGGATGGATCTCAGTTCGACTTCCTTCGCAGTTTGGCAGTCTTCCTCGGTCGGTCCTTCGCTGATTAACTGTTCAATCTCTTCCAGGGCTACTTTGGAGAGTTTTTCTCCGCTTTTCGGGTCGCACGCGAACACAACCATTATATCGCCTCTGTAAGATTCGCCGTTCGCTGCGTTCGGGTCTTGGTACGCGAACGAGGTGTTGGCGGCACAACTGTATATTTCGCCTCGTTCGAATCGCAGGCGAGCGAGTAAGCGGCGCTCGATGATGGCGGCAGAAATCACCGTGAGAAACTTGCTTCGAACTATCACCTGAGAGCCGGCTAAAGTTGGACCGTTGAAGTCCTCACCTTTTGCGATCGCTGCTTGCTTTAACTTCGCGTCTGGATTTTCAATCATCACCGGAAACGTTAAACTCGCCACGCCTTGATTTTCAATCATTTTCAATCGCACCCGTTTACTGACTGTTTTCTTAGGAAACTCAAACGGTGCCGGTGTGACTCGAGAGAGTTTCTCTTTCGAATCTATCGGGCGCGGAATAGAACCTATGTACTTTTCCAATAAAGGCAAAATCTTTTCTATATCGAACGCGCCGACGAGAACCATCGTAAAATGCGAAGGGTCCACGAAACACTCGTTGAAGTATCTACACGCTTTCTCCGCGTCCATTTTCGCGAGTGTTTTGAGCGTGATAGGTTCTGAAAGATACGAGTTGCCGTACGTCAAAGCGCGCTTGATTTCTGCAAATACTTTCATCGGGTCTCTCTTTGCATTCTTCACCAGCTCTCTTTGTATTTCGCGCAAAACTTCCAAATCGTCCTCGTTGCACTGATTTTCCACATTGTTGGAGAAGATCAGGTGCGTACACTGCAAAAGCACATCGATGTGATCTGGCGACGTTTCGCCAACGATGGATCTCTTATACGTACCTATATTTGGAACAACGTCGACTCTTTTCCCCGCCATGGCGTCGGAGAAAACTTCCGGTCTGTATCCAAATACGCCCAATTCGCGAGCAACAGTACCCGCGAAGATCGCGTCCTTATATTTTTCTTTTGGGACTTCCGATAATCCACCTCTGGCGACGACGCGCATCAAGACTTGGTCGTCCAAAAAGTTCGTGCTTTTCAACGCTATTTTTATGCCGTTCTTCAGAACAACTTCGGTTACGTCTGAAATTGAATGCGTCCGCGTGGATGCTATCGCCGACTCGCCTTCTTTCAGCGGTTGCGGATCCGCCATCAAACGCTCAGGAACGACGAACGTTTCCGAGTTTTCTTCAATTTCTCCGCGTCGCTCCTTTTCCGCCACTCGATTCACTGCTTCCCGTAAATCGTCTTCATTTGTTTTCTTCCTACCTTCCTGTAATCGAATCATGCAGCTTTTTGACACGCTCACTTCTTGCGCGTATTGAAAGACATCCTCCAAGGTGACTTTTTCTATGCAAGCGATAGCCAGAGACGCTTCTAATCCTGCACCGATGACCATGTCGCCGCGTAAGAAGTGTTGCACCAACTCATCGCGAGCGTCCGTGCAATACGTTTGATCTCTTTCCACATACAACTGTTCCATATCCGCTATTTGATTTAACTTGGCGATGCGCAATTCCTGCGCGCTGAATCCAAACAAGCGCGCTCTCGAGACTTCAGTCAAGACGCTCTCGAGTGCGTCTTTCACCTTGCTCGCTTCGCACGTCATTTGTACGGATAACAAAGCGCTCGTTCGCGACAAATGTTCAGAAGCGATGCCGGCGCTAAAAAAGTTTGGTTTCGGTCGTCTCATCAGTTTGTACAATCGATTATCCAAACACAATTGGTAACATTCTTGAACAGTTTGTTTGAAAAAATCTTCCGGAGTCGCGATTGGTTTTTGTTCCACGTGAAAGGTTGCGTTGACTACCGTGTTCGATAATTCGCGATCTACGTGACAGCACACGCGCGGTTTTGCGTGTTCTGGAAATGTCGGTCGAATAAATTTCGGCGGCGCAGGAACGTGCTCAGCCGGCGCTAGCGGGGAAAACAATCTGATAATTTTCTCCTTCACCACGCCTACGTCCTCGAAATCGCCGGTGACGATAACTGCCATGTTCTCCGGTCTGTACCACTTGTGGTAAAAGTTACGAAAGATTTCTCCGGGTGCTTTTCGAATAACCTCTTCCGTGCCAATCGGTGAGCGATCAGCGTATAAGCTCCCTTCACACAACGCTTCCCAATACGCTTGCGCTGCTCTCCCTCTCGCGTCTCTTCCCGATCTCCATTCTTCTAACACCGCACCTCGTTCGTTATCGACGTCTTCGTCGGAAATCCGCACTCCCCTCGCAAACTCGCTAAATATCTTCAACGACTCCTCCAGTACGTTCATATCGTCGATAGGTACGGTCAACTCAAACACCGTCTCGTCTGAACTCGTGTACGCGTTTTGACACGCCCCAAACGCGGCGCCGACCGATTCCAAGAAATTCACAATCTGAAACGTTTCGTACGACGTCGTCGCGCGAAACGCCAAGTGCTCAACAATGTGCGCCACGCCTCGCTCTTCCTCGTTCTCAAACACAGATCCAACGTCTACGGCTAATGCTAAAGCCGCTCGCTTTTCCGGTTTCTTACACTGACCGACGAAGTATCGCAAACCGTTCGGCAATCGACCTTCCTCGACGCCGAGTTTATCGAGCGCGCCAGTCGCCTCGTCCTCTTCTCTTTTCAGAGGAGGACCTAACGGTAACACCGTTTTAAAGTGCTTCTCCAAATCGTACTTTGGTATCGCGTTCGCATCTTCTTTCTTCTTCGTCGGTGTCATCATTCTCCCCGCGCGGCTGCTGCTCTCCTCGCTCTCATCATCATCACGTGAATAACTCCCAGATTTCGTCAGGACGTCTTGACTTAACTTCCTCGGCGGCGACGGTGAAAAGAGCGTCGATGTTGTCGTCGAAATCGATTCGTTGTTATTATTTACCAGAGAAGGAGGAGGAGGAGACCGTGGTGGCGGCGGTGGTGGTGGTGGTGCCATCGGAGGAGGAGGAGGAGCGTGGATGCTAAAAGCGGACGATGATGATGATGATGATTCAACTTTCCCGAGCCTATTCTGCGAGGTTGTCGTCGTCGAACCACCCCCTCGTTCTTCTTTTTCTTTTTCTTCGACTTCCTTCTTGCTACCACCACCCCCAGGAACGAACGCCGGCGCGTTCGCGTTCATGGTTTTATATTTGTGTGTGTCTTTGTTGCGCTCTGATTGGAATGAGGTGACAGGTCTTCCTTTACTGGAAAAAGTCAACTTCTTCCATTATCTTTAGTAGTATTACCACCGCTACTGCGATGGTTGAGCGAGTAAAAAAGAGCGAGAGATAATACATCATCGAGTTCAAAAGGCGACGACACTATGACGACGCTGATTTTATCATCGCCTTCTCGTTCGTCTTTGCCCCGTCATCTTTCCGCGCGTGGATGTTCTGAGAGTAGCGTTAGGGGAATTCTTGGAACGAGAAAACAACATCGTCGTCGCGGAGGAGCAGCTCCGACCTGGGCTTTAATACCACGAGCGCATGAGAACGAGGAGGAGGAGGAAAATAAGAAGAATAAGTTCGAGTTGCAAAAATCTCCAGCTTTTGGTGCGCCGACAAAGAGGAGGAGAGCGAAAAACGCACCGACGAAACGGAAGCCAGAATTGAGCCAAAAGGAAAGGGCGATGTTTACAGCGCTGAACGCGCGTATTTTGGAATGCGCTTCGGCGGAGCAGATTGGAAAGATTTTGGAAGAGGAAGACGTATCGCTGTCCGATGTGAACGTATCTACCATATTTTCTCTCTTAGGGAGGAAGTGTAACTCGAAGAAGAAGAAGAAGACTAAGAAGGATGATGGCGATGATGGTGATGATGATTTGGGCGGATGGAACGCGCTCGCGATTGAGCGACTGATGACGTCGAAGGCGTTTCGGGAAAAGGTGTTGTCGCGGTGCGAAAAAGATGGTTTCTCGAATAGCTCGAGGATTGTATCGACGATATTATGGAGCATAGCGAGAATGAAGCAAGGGAAGGTAGCGTTTGTGGAAAATGGTGGGTTTGAATCGGTCTGGGTGAGTTTAGAGAATGGATTAGAGCGCGTGTGCAAAGAGCAACGCACGCTCTTGTTTGAAAAGATATTTCCGGAATACATGCCCCCGAAATCTTGCGCGAGTATAGTGTGGGCGTATGCAAGCGTAGGAAAAACAGTCATACCTGAACACTTGAGAAATGCCATCGAGTCTATCGTCATAAAGAAGATTAGCGAGTGTAGCGCCGGGGATATCGCCATTGCGACGTGGGGGTTGACGCGATACGGCGTGGACATTTCCGCGAAGAATCGTAACAAGTATTGGAAGAGCATAAAAGAGCGTTTGCTGGAACCAGAAGTATTTGAGAAAGAGATGCACTTAGAAAATGCAGCGAGATTGGTCTCAGCGAGCGGTGCGGTGAGTAGTGGTTTTTACGCTGATTTCGTGGTTGAATTGGCGAGGAAAGCGGCGAGGGATATGAGCTATAAGAAGAACGAGGGAAAGATGGGGACGCGCGAATATGGACACGTCGTCGCAATGCTCGTTGGTTTAGCGAGTAGTACCAGTAGCAGCGGTACTACTGATAGCGGCGATGGCGCGAGCAAAAGAGAGAGCGAAGAAGATACCGACAGGGCATTGATGGAAGCGTTGGATCCGATATTTGACGAAATCATCAAAACACCACAGGCGTTCAAGCCAAAACAGTTGGCGCAGTGTGCGAATGCGATTACTAGGATTGTATTCTCGCGAGATAAGTCAAATTGGTACAAGGGGCACGATAGTCTACTTGAGAATGTTGGAATCGATATTGGAGATATTGGAGAAGTGCAGAAAATCCAGAATTCTACGCCGAGCGAGGACGAAGAGCGCCTGCGCTCGTCTTCATTTGATGTCGCCATACGAGCTTTGCAAAGTATTTTTCGGGCGTGCACGACAGATGCCAACGTACTCGCACAATTTGAAACGCGAGACTACACGAATTTGCTTGGGGCTGCGATTAAATCGCGCGCGAAAATCCCAGTTGAGTTTCTAGAGCAGTGCGAAGACTACGCGATTGATAATCTGGATGCGCTTAACGAGTTAGATTTGGTATATTTCACGTACAGTTTAGGGAACGCGCAAAATAGCGTGGAGGAGAAGAAGAAAAAGAACTACAACAACGAGACGTATAACCCAACTAGATACCTTGCCTACGCCGTGAGCAGAGCTGAGGAGTTGGCCAAAAATGGTGGCTTTGACGCCAACGTGCACATAGCGCCACTTCTCAATTCTTTCGCAAAGAATAAATTTAATCCTGGAATGATGCTCATCGATAAGTGCGAAAAAATCATCCAGAGCGAAAGTTCGGCGCAATCGCTTCGTCCAACCGTTGCTTCACAGATCATGTGGTCGTTTACGAAACTCGAGTACGTCCCGAGCGACGAAACGCTAGAAAAGATTGAAGCCGCATGGCTCAATCCTTCCTCGGACGGACTCAATTTTCGAGACTTTCAGGAAGGATCGTCGTTGCTCATCTGGGCGCACGCAACGCTCGGTAAATTACCGTCTGCTGATCTTTTACTCAAGTTGACGACACCACCTACGAAAAAAGCAGCTTCGTTTTGGACACCCGTCTCGATGTGGATGACTTTTTGGTCGCTTTCGTTACTCTACGCCTGCGTTGCAACCACATCCGAGGGAAAAGCTGTCGTCGAGACTGCCTTGAACAATTTCTGCGAAAAAATAATCGTACCCAACGGTGGTATTCGCGCCGATTCGCTCGATAAGAAAGGCTTGGGTGCGTGCTACGCGTCCATTCTCCTCTTGAAAGGCACTTCTTTACAAATCGCGGCGAAGGAGGCTATGCCGGGAGATTTCGAGAAAGTTGCCAAAAAGCAGTGGATTTTACAAAAGCGCAAAGATTCGCAAACGTCAAAGTTACAGCAACAAGTCGAAGACTCTCTCAGACGACTCAACGTTCAATTTTTTGAAGAACGTGAACTTGAAGATGGGTTGATGCGCCCCGATTTCTTCATCGAAAGCGCCGCTGTTGAGAATTTCCTCATCGGTCACCGCAAAACACCATCACCGAACGCAAATCTCACCAAGGACATCGTCCTAGAAGTTGACGGTCCGCACCACTTCGCCATCTCCGCCTCGACCGGTCACAGAACTTTACTCGGTTCCACGGCCATGCGTAACTTCCTCTTAAAAGAACGCTTAGGTTTGCGTCTCGGCGTTATTCTCTTCGATGAGTGGGGTCAGTTACAAAGTTCATCGGAACGAGACGAATACGTCGAGAACATTCTCTTAGAAACGAGCGGCGGCGCGTAAATGTGCCATATATAATGTGCCATGTAGGTGTTTGTAGGAATTGTAATTGTAATTGTTTCATAGATGGCGTCGCGAAAAACTGTGTGCTCTTTTCTTTTTCTCTTTTGTCTTCGCATATTTTTGAATTCAAAAATTCTACACTCCTCGTACCCCACAAAAAAAAAGACGAGCGCGAGTCCCGATGTCCTCGAAGGAGTCGGGGGCAG
>Ga0182095_1096230_pt1 | contig 20280 bp, 5 predicted proteins | sample 041ome_19_FD_127784 | JGI IMG/M metagenome (GOLD analysis project Ga0182095, IMG submission 127784) | Metatranscriptome of coastal salt marsh microbial communities from the Groves Creek Marsh, Georgia, USA - 041412BS metaT (Metagenome... | ecosystem: Environmental > Aquatic > Marine > Intertidal...
AAGTTATCGACACCATCTCTGCCTTCGACGGTATCTGTAACGATCAAGCCAAGAGAGTAATCGCCCGCATTTTGATCCCAGCGGATGGTATATTCGGAGGCGTTCCCGCTGAAAACAGCGATGTTAGCGGCTCCTGCTCCACCCTCAAGTCGGTCGTCGCCCGCCCCTCCTTCAAGAACGTCGTCACCTGCGCCACCCAGCAAGACATCTGATCGAGCCGATCCTGTCAGCGAATCATTGCCTAGACCGCCGTCGAGGTATTCGTAACTCGAGCCAGCAGAGAGGACATCATCCCCATCAGTGCCACGGAAGACACGTCTAACAACGAAGCTGTAAACCTGACTTGCATTAGGCGAACTACTGCCAGCGGGATTCTCCCAACCGTGCGTAGTCCAAACATTAAACTGCCCCGTCTGACTTGCTGTGAAATTACGAGTTTCTCCATTACCCCAAAAGTCGGAAGAGATCTGGTTATCTACATAAAAGAGGTTGTAATTCGAATAAATCGATTCAACCGCATATTCCTGCCCTTCAACCAATGACACAGAAAAATAATCGCGATCGCCTTTGAAATTATATTTCCCTGATATCGTCTCACCAAACTGAATCGGAGTGTTCGCTGGATCAGGCGAGTTACTGTAATCATCTAATTTGACCGTAACGACCTTGCCATCTACCGGTGAGACAAACTTAAGATTATGAATGTTGACTAAGTAGTCAGTGCCTTGATCCGAGCCATTGACGGGGTCGGTACCATCGGTAACGATATCTTCAAGTACAATTTTGCCATCGGCGTTGGCCTGCCAGAAAAAGGCCTCCGGGGACCCTTCAACAACGTAAGTGTTAACGCCCGAGCCACCATCAACTTGGTCATCGCCCTCTGAACCAAAAAACTCCGAACCAATACCATAGTACCCATCGCCCACTACAACTTGATTGTCGGCGAAACTCACGACTTCAACATCCACCAGCTCATCTCGACCTTCTGCACCGTCTACGATCAAACGACCGCTTTCATAAGTGATGGTGTAATCGGTCATGTTACCACTATAGGTGACAGTATCCATCCCATCACCGCCTGCAACAATATCGGCTCCCGTGGTCATCAATGGGGTGAGATCGTCATCTCCCGTTCCGCCCTCAACAGTGGCGTTTACCACGTCTAAAGTCACGTCAATCTCAGCCGTAATAGAGGAGTCTTCGGTTGAGGTTGCAACCACAACGAAATAATACTGCTTAGTTGCAGACTCAAAATCAGGCGACGCATTAATCGTTACGCGCCCTGTCGTCGCATCTATCGAGAGCGCAGGGTCACTGCCTGCCCCTAAACTGTACTCGATGCCGTTTGTGGCCCCCGTATCAAAGGCCGCTTTGGCTACGTATACAATAGAGCCAATGCTGATATTTTCATCAACGTTAGAGGTTGCGCTCGACAAGAATTGAATACTCATAGTGACTGCCACTCTAAAATCTATCTATTTACGATCTCGTCAGAATCGCATGAAAATCTTCACTTTGCAATATGTGAAACCGGGCTTTCAAACCTACAAATCGAATCTCACAGCGCACGAAGTACGGCGCAGAAACGAAAAAGCCCCACTAGCCTTTACGCTAGCGGGGCTCAAATGGATGGGCCGAAAGTTAAGCTATGAAACCGCCTATGCCGGCTGTGAGGTCGTCCAAAGTGACATCAGCTACGGCTGAGCCAATGTTGATCTCGAACGTCTCGATTTCAACGACGTCTGCGTCAGAGTTGGAATCATAGAAACCGGTAATGACACCCGTGTCCTGATTCACCACCATACCGAAAACGTTGTCTAAGCTTGAGTCGTTTTGCGCGATTAAATCGAGAACCGAAAGCGACGTATCTTCATACTCGCTTGCAATACCCGTTACCGCATCCGCAGCGGGATCGTATTCGCTGAGACCCGTGTAATCGAGCGACAACAGCAGCTGAGTCATGTCGATGATATCTTCCTCGTGCATGAAGTCGGTGATGAGAGTCTGATCACCGGTCGTCGCGGTAATGACGTACGCGTCAATGCCGTCTCCACCTGTGATTTCGGATTCACCACCGTTCAATACGAAGGTTTCATTGGCAGCGGTGCCCGTCTCTACCAAAAGATCACCATAGGTAATCACCGTATTAGCAACCTCATCAGTACCCACGATCGCATTGCTGATAGAGAGCGACAAACCCGATGTAACAAGAGGGTTGACGACAAGCTCCCCCAAGGGATCACCTGCAGAAACGTCCACTTCAGGGAAAGTAAACGCTCCCACTCCAAAGACACCCGCGGTTTCGGTATTGGGTACAACCGTACTGAATACGCTAGTGAATGCATTACCTTCAATCGCTTCGAACTGATCAGGATCATAATTTAGCTCAAACTGGAAAGCCCCCAAGGTCTCATAGTTACCGATAATCGAGTCATCTATGAAGAATTTAAGCGTGAGAGAGCCATCACCATTGTCGACGTCGTCAATCCTGATGCCACCTTGCTGCAACACCCCTGAACCCGTTACTTGCGTGATATCCGACAGGTCGACACTTACCGCCAAAGGCGTAGCGTCGTTAACCCCATCAAATGCCAACACGGTAAATGAATACGTAGTTTTGCCATTGATACCACCTTCGACCAGAACGCCGTCCTTCAAGGTGACAACACCCGTTTCGAAGTCGATATCCAATAATGCAGCATCGAGGGAATTTGGATCTAACGAATACTGAACCGGCTCAACGGTAATATCGTCACCCGTATCCACCGCATCCGCATCGTAGATGAACGGCGTTCCAGTGAGCGCCACATCGGTCGCTGAACTCACAAAGGTCGGCGCCACGTCGTCCAAGTCCGTTACCGCCAGCGACACCTCAAAGCTATCGCTATTGCCCACTTCGTCGGTCGCGATCACGGTAAAGGTGTAAGCGTCTTTCGTCTCAGCGTCGGGTGAGGCATTGATGCTCACCTCGCCGCTATCGGCATCGATAGTGAATTCGGCTTGTGACGCCTCATCTAACGAATAAGTGACCTTGCTGCCGTCTGTCGCTTCGGCGGTGTACACCACCGTACCCGCAGGCACGTTTTCATTAACGGGATCTGCGGTCGCATCAGAGATAAACACTGGAGGCCCTTCATCCAAGTCATTCACGACCACCGTGAGCGATTTGACTGCCTCATTACCCGCGCCGTCCGTCGCGACTACCGTGAAGCTGAGTTCCGCCACACCGTCAACCGCGAGCGCTTCAAAGTCAGGCGAAGTCGCAAAGGACACCTCGCCAGTGTCTGCATCAATGGTCAACTCAGCCGCGCTGTCATCACTCAAACTAAACGTGATGCCACTCTCGATATCATCCGTATCATCTACCACTGCAGTGTAAATAACGGTTCCCACAGCCGCGTTTTCGTCGACCGCATTGATCGTATCACCCGAAGTGAACGTCGGCGTAGCTTCATCCAAATCGTTAATTGTGAGCGTTAAATCACGGGTCGTCTCGTTACCGGCGGCATCCGTTGCAACGACCGTGAAATCGTACGAACTTTGAGCCTCGTGATCGGGCGCATCAACCAAACTGACTTCACCGGTCTCGAGGTTGAGCTCAAGACCGGGATCACTGCCAGCACCCAAGGTAAACGAAACGCCGTCGGATACATCGCCCGAATCATCCACTTCTACGGTGTAGACCACGGTACCCGCTGCGACATTTTCATCAACGGCAGTAAGGGTCTCAGCTGAGGTGATCACTGGCGCCAAGTCATCTACATCATTCACCTTAAGGGTCACGGTGCGGCTATCAGCGTTATCTGAGGTATCCGTCGCAACAACCGTAAATGAATAATCTGTTTGGACTTCGGCATCTGGCGACACTTTAAAGCGAACCTCGCCCGTATCCGCATCAATCGAGAACACGTCATCACCAGCCGACAAACTGTAGGTGATTGGGCTACCATCCGTAGCGGTAGTGGTGTACACCACCGTCTCGGCCGGCGTGTTCTCGTCCACCGCTGTTGCGGTGGTAGGAGACGTAAATACCGGTGGGCCCTCATCCAAATCATTAATAGCTAACGTCAACGTCTTCGTTGTTTCGTTCCCCGCTGCGTCAGTAGCGACCACCGTGAAGGTGTAGGCTGGATCACCCACCTCGGCAAGGGCTTCATAATCGGGTGATTCAGTAAGGGTAACAACACCGGTCTCAGAGTCGATACTCAGTGCATCACTCGCACCATCGGCAAGGCTAAAGGTTACACCGCCGCTAATATCGCCGGAGTCATCCGCTTCGGCATCATAAATTACCTGGTTTGCCGGCGTATTCTCGTCGATTGCCGCAATCTCGTCCGCTGAGGTAATGGTCGGCGCAACCTCATCCACGTTACCCACGGTCAGCGTGAGTGCCTGCTCAGATGCGTTGCCTGCACCGTCGGTCGCAACCACGGTAAAGTTGTAGATTTCCTGAGATTCAAAATCCACGAGCCCAGTTAGCGTCACCACCCCCGTATCGGCATCGATAGCCATCGCTGCGTCACTGCCATCCTTCAGGCTGTAAGTCACGCCAGCAGACGTATCGGCCGAATCGTCCGAGGTAACCGTATATACTGCGACATCCGTTCCACCCTCAGGCAATACATCGATTTCCGCAGCCGAAGTAATTGTGGGAGCGATCTCATCCAGATCCGTGATATCCAGCAACACGTCCAATTCAGATTTGTTGCCTGCGGCGTCCGTGGCTATAACGGTAAATTTATAGACGCTTTGGGTTTCAAAATCGGGATTCGTTGACAAGCTAACAGCGCCCGTATCGACATCAATCGAAAGTGCTTCGTCGCTACCTTCACCTAAACTGTATACGACACCCCCAGAGATATCCGCTGTATCGTCTGAGGTTACGGTATAGATGACTTGATCCGCACCAGAGTTCTCATCAATCGCCGTTGCTGTTGCCGCTGAAGTAATCTCTGGTGCCACTTCATCTAAATTGTTTACCTGAAGCACTAAGGACTTAGTCGTTACGTTACCGGCAATATCTGTCGCAATAACCGAAAACTCATAGCTCTCTGCCGATTCAAAGTCAGCACCCGCGAGCGTGACCACCCCCGTTTCAGAATCAATACTCAAAGCGGCATCGGCATCTTCGTTTAATGAATACACAAAAGCTGCGTTATCAGTAGCGACCGCCGTATAAACCTCAATATCACTGCCATCATTTTCGTCTACACTTACAGGATCACCCGAGCTAAAGATCGGTGCAGAAGTATCGACAGTTACCGTGTAAGCCACCGCCAGTTCACTCACGTTACTCGCCTTATCCGTAATACGAGCAGTGAATACGGTGTCCCCATCCTGTAAAGCGCCAATATCAACACCCACACCACCGGCTGAGATATCTGCGAGTGTAATAATGGCGGTACCTACAACTTGATCTCCCGATAGCACCTCGACTAGGTCGCCGACCACAACGGCGCCACCCAACAAATTGGTCTCATCGAAATCCACAAAAATCTGCGGTGTGCTGTCACTGGTGATACCGTCGTCAGACTCAAAACCCAAATCCGAGGCAGTCGCCACACTCACAACCGGGGCATCGGGCGCTACCGTGTCTGTTGCTACCGCTTGAGTGACTACAATGGTGTCGATATCATTCGCTTGCTCAATGTCGGTTGCAGCCGTGGCGGCTTTCGCCTTACTTTCCTCAGAAACAATGTCTACGCCGCTCTCATCCTTTAAGACCGTATTAACCACTTCTGCGGTAAACACGACTTGCGCATCGGCGACTTCACCGGCGTCGGCTTTCGCAACTTGATCCACGAGCTGGGTCGCGATATTCGCAGCGACTTTATTGACCACCTCGTTACTTGCGGCTTCATCTGCACCGGCATCGGCCGCTGTCGCCAGAATCACGGCCACCGTCGCGACCGCTTTACGAGCCGCCAAAGCGCCGTCTGAGGTATCGGCAAGCGGATCGTAATTCGCTAGCGTCTGACCCTCCGCCAAGGTGATCCCCAAACCTTTTGTAACAACCGCCTCCGCCTCTTCTTGCGCTTTGCCAGTGGCTTTTTTGATGGTTTCTACCAACGTGGTAAGGGGGTTAGCCGCTGTATTACCGGCCGCTGTTTTCATAACGATTTTATTCACGGCACCCGTGTCGGTGTTGATACCACCCACGATCAACAGAGTGCCTTCGCCGATATTGCCATCAATGATAACCTGGCCGTTTGCGTCGGTTGTGACGCCTTCGAGCAACTCTGACTCTTGCGCGATTCCATCGTTATTCGCGTCTAAGTACACACGCGCACCGCGGATATAGCCGTCGCTTACGACCATTTGTGTAAAGGCGCCCAGCTCATTGCCTGAAGTGTCACGAACGTTGCCGGCATCGCCGGGCGTATAGACAACCTGTACCGGGCCATCAACCAAGTCGCCATCTAAAGTCAACGTGACGGTGTTGCCTGCGACGGCCGCACCAAGGACCTCTAGCGCTATACCACCCTGAGACACGGCGAAGGACGCCTCGTCTACAATCACGTCCTCGTCCAAAGCCTCATCGAACGTAAGCACAACCGTATCACTCGCCGAATCCCCATTGAGCGACACCACCTCCGGTGCTATCTCGTCGAGATCATTAATGCGTAAGGTCAGACTTTTCTCAGTGCTGTTCCCTGCAGCGTCGGTTGCTACGACGGTAAAGTTATAGGTGGACCGCACCTCAAAATCAGGAGAACTTACCAAACGCACAACGCCTGTCTCAGAATCAATGCGAAGTCCCGATGCACTGCCAGGCTTCAGGCTGAACGTAACACCGCCCGATATGTCACCCGTATCGGTTGCGGTCGCGCGATATATAATTTGATTTGCACCCGAATTTTCAAATAGGGATGCAACGTTACTGACCGAGGTAATCGTGGGCGCAGACTCATCCAAATCCACAACAGTCGCCGTTACGGCTTGCCGCGAGCTGTTACCCCCTTCGTCCGTCGCTACGACGGTAAAGACGTACTCTGTTTTTGTTTCGTGGTCTGGAATCTCGAGAAGAGATACCTCACCCGTACTGGCATCAATGGCAACAGCTGCATCGCTACCTTCCGCTAAGCTGAAGCTCACACCCGCAGAAATGTCCGCTGTATCGTCTACCGTCGCCGTATACAAGACCGTGCCCACAGCCACATTTTCATTTACGCTCGCATTGGCCGCCGAGGTAAAAGTAGGCGCGACTTCATCCAAGTTCGCGATATTCACAGTGACGGCCTGTTCCGCGCTGTTCCCCGCGGCATCCGTAGCGACCAAAGTGAAAGAATATTCCGCTTTCGATTCAAAATCGGACGCCGCCACCAGGCTAACCGCACCGGTGTCTGTATCGACGGAAAGGCCTTCATCACTACCTGCACCCAATGAATAGGTAACTGTAGTCTGCCCCTCCGTAACTTCAGCCGCATAGACAACAGCACCAGCCTCGTTATTTTCATTCACACTTGCTGAGGCACCTGATTCGATAACCGGCGCGACATTGTCTAGCTGAACCTCTACGACATTGCTGTTGTCAGACTCCTTATTGCCTTTGGACTGACGCACCACCACCGAGTAAGTTCCGCTCTCGGCTATCTCGAATGAGGTTCCCGAGCCTGCATTCCAAGTTGAACCGCCGTCTAGGCTGTATTCCCATTCACCTGCTGAATCCAACTCGCCCACATTAAAAACGGCCGTATTCGTAATGCCGTCGCCATCGGCCCCCGAGTCTTCGACCAAGCTGAGAGTGGGTGCTTTAGGCTTGCTTGTTCCGCCACCGCCACCTGAAGCGGCGGCACCCGCAGCGGCCAAACCCAGACCACCCCAGACCCATCCGCTGGACAGCCCTGCACCTGCACCGGCTCCAGCTCCCGCAGAACTCGCTTGTGATGCAGTACCGCTGGCAGCCTCTGCCTCGGCGGCGCCCTCGGCACCAGAACTCGAGGCGCTCTCGGCCTCTTGCCCTGCTGCATCTGATTCGAGTTCACCGGATTCCTCAAGGGCTTCCTCTGCCTCATCCTCTTCGGCTTCTTCTTCCAACAGCTCGAAGAGCCGCTCTGCTGAGGCACCCGCTTCGGCTACGTCCACGCTGCCAACATGCTCTGCAACAACATCGCCGAGTTCGACACTCGGCATCGGTGTCGCTGTTGAAACGGCCTGATTCTCAGAAGAAGTCGTGGTTTCTGGCGCCGCTTCAGGCACCGTAGCTTGCTCTTCGAAACTCATAGTTACGCCCTCGTTTTCTAAATTGGTTACCGCTCGCCCATCGATTCACTGATGGTTTTGGTAATGGGTTTTAATAAGTAATTTAAAATCGTATTCTTTCCAGTCTGAATTTCCACCAGGGCCGTCATGCCCGGTAAAATTTGCAATTCTTCATTCGGTCGACCACTAAACTGCTTACCGTTCGTTCTTACCTGAATACTATAGTAAGTTTGCGTGTTCTGACCAGCTTGCTCCTCAATGGTATCAGCGCTGATATAGGAAACAAACCCTTTTAAATTCCCATAAATAGTGAAATCGTAAGCGTCAATCTTAACGGTCGCTTCTTGACCCACTTTCACAAATCCGATGTCTGACGGCGGGAGCTTAGCCTCAATCAACAAGTCATCGTCGACGGGAACTATTTCAAGCACATCCTCGCCCGGTCTAATTACCCCGCCCTCGGTTGTCACTCTAATACGTTTGATCAAGCCTTTAACGGGCGCAACGACTGTCGTCTGACTCAGCTGCCTTTCGCGCTGTATAACCGCCTGCCTTACTCGCTCAAACTCTTCTTCTGCTTTTGCAAAGTCTGACTGTACTTCTTGGAAGTACTCATTCCGCCGTGTCACGCGTTTCGCAACCAACTCCGCCTCCTGGCGTTTGAGCCGCAGAATTTCCGTACGACTTACATCACCCTTTGCCACCAGAGGCTCATTCATTGCAATCTCTTCACGAATCAGAGCAAGCATTCCATCTATCGCTTGAAGATCCTCGTTTAGAGCACTTTGGCGCTTTTCCATTAATTGCAGTTGGCTCTGACGAAACTGGGTGTACTCCGAGTATTCCTCGCCGAAAACGGGGCGCTCCCCAAACAATTCGGCGCGCAATCTGGCCAAGTTTGCATCTAAACTGGCGGCTTTTGCACGGGCTTCTCTGTAATCCGCTTGAGCCTCAGTTACGTTAAACTGGGCAATGACTTGTCCCTTTTCGACCAAATCACCGGCCTTGACCGGCAGCGCCTCTAAAACACCACCATCACGGCTTTGTACGATTTGAACATTCGAACTCGGAATCACCGCGCCCACCGCTCGAGACACCTGATCAATTTCAGAATAGTAAGCCCAAAATATAAAGGCAGCGAGAGCAACGAACGTTAAGCGCAAAGCAAGCCTCGGGCGCTTTAAATCACGACTCAGACTGTGCTTGTGAATCGACGCCTCATCACTGGCATCCAAAAACCAGAGCAAGTTCATTCTTCACCCCCAGCGTTGCTCCCAAGGGGCTTAGCCCGATCAGCTGAGCCATCCTGTTTACGCGCTGCCAAAACTGATGCCGCCTGCTCATTTAATTTCGCAATGACCGCGTCTTTTGGGCCATCCATTACAATTTTGCCGCCATCCATTACGATGAGACGATTCACATACTTCAACACGCCCGCCTTGTGAGTGGCCACCAGCACAGTCGCCTGCTCAGGGAGTTCCTGAAACAGATGTTGCATCACGCGTGTCTCAAGTTGCGCGTCCATTGACGCTGAAGGCTCGTCCAAAAATAACACGTCAGGCCGAGCTAATAGCAATCGAGTCAGTCCAACCAACTGACGCTGCCCACCCGACAAACCTTTCCCACCCTCGCTGATCGGAATCTCCAATCCCATCGGATGGCTTCGTATAGCTGCATCAAGACCGGTTAGAGCGGCTGCACGTAGAATTTGCGAATCACTCAAAGCGGGCAAACCCAACACCAAATTTTCTCGCAATGAACCTTGGAATAAACGAACATCTTGAGGCAGATAGCCCACATGCTCACGAACAAAGTCAGATGCAATTTGAGTAATATCAACGCCATCCAAGAAGACCTTGCCTGACTGCGCCTGATATAGCCCAGACAAAACCTTGATTAGAGTCGACTTCCCTGATCCTACGGTGCCCAGAACGGCTACCCGATCGCCCGGATTCAATGTCAGTTTATCTATCTGGATACTGGGCATGTTTTCGCCATAAGAAAAGCTCAGATCCGAGACATCTATACGTCCAGAACAGTCATCCGGTACGACTATGCGCTCTGAACTCGACTCCGATGGCATTGCCATTATACTGTCAAGAACTTCGAGAGCGATCTGAGCATTCTTCCACTGCACGATTAGACTCGGAAACTGAGTTAGAGGCGTAAGCGCTCGACCCGATATAATCGAACATGCAATCAACCCACCCATGGTCAAATCGCCGTTTGAGATGGCGTAGGCGCCGGTAGCGATGATACCCACATAGCTGACTTGTTGAATCGACTGAGCGGCGCTGGAAGACGCAACAGAAAGGAGCCGCGTCTTAAGCTCGCTTTGACTAATTAGCGCGGTCAACTCGCGCCAGCGCTCTAACAGTTTCCATTCCGCGTTCGCCGCTTTAATCGATTCAATCCCATCTATAGCTTCGATTAGCAAGCCATTTTTCTTGTTCGATTCCTGCTGATGTTCTTGGGTATAGCGCTCGATCGGATTTTTCATCAGCCAACCGATCAATAAGGCCAGCGGAATAATGGCCAGTGGTACATAGGCTACCGGGCCCGCCAGCAGATAAATAACGCCAATAAAGAACAAAGCGAACGGCAAATCAGCGAGGATAAACAGCGTCGACGATGTCATAAAATTGCGAACCGACTCGAAATGTCGAATCTGCGAGGCGAAGGTGCCGACCGTTCTTGGTCGCGCATCAGCTCGTATATCGAGCGCCTTCCCAAAAAACACGCTCGACAATTCCAAATCGATATATTTACACGCTTTATCCACCATGTGGCTTCGAACCAACTTCATAAGCAGCTCGAACCCTATCGCCAGCGCAACACCGATCGTCAGCACCCACAGGGTCGAAAACCCCTGCGTTGGCACGACTCGATCATAAACCTGCATGGTATACAGAGCGGAGGTTAAGCCGAAAACGCTGACCATAAAAGTAGCGAAAACTGCTTCCATAAAGACATTACGATGTTTTCTTATTGCAAAACTAAACCATTGTTTTGCAGAGAAGCTGCGCTTCCTAGCCGCTTCATCCTCGTTTTCACTTATTTCTAAGCGCAACCAAATCCCGTCGGCCAGGTCACTATGCTGGAGGGTCTCTACGGAACCCTGCGCCGACTCACAAACAAAGCCATTACTTTCCTCACCGCGAACCACATAGACCGTATTACTCTTTTTCGAGGCCCAAACCAAGGGGAAGGTTTTTTTACCCACTGCGTTGGCTTTCAGCGGCTCTGCTAAGCCATCTTTGAAGCGCGTCAACCAAAGGGCGGTTAATTTCGCTTCTATACTCAGGTCATCAAAAATCTCGCCGTCGGCCCCTCCAGATTGGTAGGCAAAGCGATGCCTCGGAACGGCCACACCTTTCAAGCCGGCTAATCGACTCAAAATTGGCGCGAGCGTTTCATGATCCCCTAGATCGTGATATGGATCCGTGGATGTTTGAGATTCCGTATTCATTTTGCTCCCAAACTGACAGCGTTGATGCGTCCTAGCAGAATTTGCAATCGATAATGCGCGGACATCAAGCTTGTCTCAGTGCCCACTAAAGTGTGTCTTGCTTGAGTCGCCTCACGCTGCGCATTTAAGACATCAAGCCAAGACTTGCGACCAACCGTGTATTGACGCAAGTAGGAATCTACAACTTCCGTTGTCGCCTCGACCAAACGCCGAGCAGGCCCTAACTGACGATAGCTCGCCTGCAATTCGCTCCACAAAATATCAAACTGAGAGATTACTGCCCGCTTCTGCGCTTCCACAGCAAAATCCGCACTCTTTTGTCTGGCTCTCGCCGCGGCGATACTGGAGCGAGCGGACAGGCCCGCCCCGGGGGTATACTCAACTTGCAGGAAGATTTTTTCTTGCTCTTGGCCCGGCAAAATATCACCGAAGCGTCGATCGTAGGCCAGCGCCAGCTGCGGACGAACCTGCGCCTTGGCAGCGTCCAATTGCGCAGCAACACGATCACGCTCTGAATCGAGTGCGGCCAACGAGGGCGAGTAATCTAAGATCAATTCTAGCAAGCCCTCCCGAGTCATCATGACGACCTCTGGAACTTCGGGGGCAGCAACCGAAGTTACCCATTCACCGACCAGCTGCGCCAGGACGCCCTTAGCCGAATCTTGGGCGCCCGCGAAAACCGCGGCATCGCTCTCGGCGTACTGCAATCGCGCCAATGCCAGCATCTCATCGACATCAGGGCTCGTTGCGGCGTCAACACGCCGCTCAATAATCTCAAATAAACGCTGATGCTCTTGGACATTAGCGTTGGCAATAGCAACGTTCCGATCCGCTCGAACCAAATCAAAAAATCGCGCTGTCGTCTCGACCAGAATATCGAGCTCTGCTTGCGTCACCGAGTGGCCCGCCACTCGGACTCCGGCCTCGGCTTCGCTGATTGCGGCCGAAATTCGACCACCCGTCCACAGTGGCTGCTGTACCGATGTGCTGACCTGATCGACATCCGTTGAGCTCGCCTCTGCGGCCGAAACTGTGACAGTCGGATAACGCTGCCACTTCGCCGCATCCCGATCGAGTTCAGCCGCCTCACTTTCGTTTACGCGCTGTAAGACCGAAGGGTGTTCCTGGACCGCTTTGGCCAAAAGCTCACTTAACGAAGCCGCAATATCCTCCGACAGCGCCGGGGGTATAAAGGTTAAGAGCAAGCATCCAAGCGTGTTCTTGCAAATATTTTTCAGTGTAGTGCGGGTACTATGCGAAAGAGCCGACGTCAAACTTAACCCCAAATAAAATCCTAATTTTCGTAAGTACACCATATCAATTCTCTATCCAAAACAACACCACTGTATTCAATTTAAGAGTGCACTTTATGATCCCTACTAAATAATGAAACCACTTTCCTGAATCATCTCGGGAGATCCAATATGCGCACCCTTCGAGCGGCGGACTTCAATCCATCATTCGCGAGCTCTAGTGTAGAATCGGAACTCAGACTATCGCTCCTACCACCGTTTTGTAGAAGTAAGGCTTGCGGGACGGGCTCTGGCGGGCAAGAGCCATGGTCTCGGTAGTGAAGCGCTGCACGCAGCCTGGCTTCGTTCTCACTACCCAGGAGCTCCGAAAAGTCGTCCGCCACAGAGCAGCCAGTCACTTCCACCGCACCCACATCACCCCCTTGGCTCGGCGTAAAGCCATCAGGGTAATCCCCAAATCCCTCAGCATTGACCCCCTTAAATTGCACCGTAAAGTAGGTCGATCCGCAGTTTGGTGTGGGGTAAAACCCATATGGCTTGCCACACGTTGTATCGCCAATTTGAATGACATCGATTTCAATACCGCGAAGACCGTTAATCAGCGCCTCGCTTGCAGAGCAGGAGCCTCTGCCCGTTAGCACAAAGACTCGACTGAGATTCAGCGAAGGTAATGCTTCACCCGCTTGAGCCGAAAACCCGCGAGCCACTGAATAGAATGGGATGGGCGTTATTGTCGCACCCGTCACAGGGTTGGTCTCTGGATGCTTCTCATTAAACTGCAGTGCTTCAAAAGTTTTACCTTGCGTTTGGGCGCCTGCAATCATGTATGCCAATTCAGAAGCAATATCTAGGTAGCCGCCACCGTTATATCGCAAATCCACCACAACATCCGCTACACCTTCAGCCGCAAATAGATTAATGGCATCAACCAAAGCTTGCTCCGCTGGAGCCGTATGATCGTGAAACGCCAGATAGCCAACATTACCCGTAGTCGTTGGAATGACCTTGACCGCCTGCACGGCGTCTAGCTCGATTGCTTGAGCGGTGAGGGTGAGAGTGACCGACTCGGTTTCATCCAAGCGAATGAACTCGAATTCATGCCTCTCACCCAGGGTATCGGGACGCAAACCCGCATTGAGCAGATTGGGGTCGCCAGATTCAACTTGCACGCCATTAATGGAAACAACCTGAGCGCCCCGACCGATACCTTGCTCAGCCGCGAATGAATTCGAATGGCTGAATGCGACCCGAACATCCCGAGGCGGCGATGAATTTAAAATGGCAAATTCGAGTCCGTAGCCAACATCAACCCCTCCTTGCGACAGCTCATACCAAGATTGCGAATCCAGCACAAAATGATAGCTATCTTTGGCTTTACCGCTCGATGTTACTGCATCCGTTTTGAGCAAGCTAAAATAGGCGTTCGGCTCGGTTGGATAACGCTCGGTAATTCGCGAACTATAGTCTTCGCTGGGATCGCGATCAGTGATTTCGTCGAACCACAAATAGGTATCATTACTCCAGGAGCGCAACCAGTTCTTTTCATCAACTGCGGTACCCTGCTGATCAGGATACAGTGCGCCGGTAGCGGGATTCGTGCCTGACCTTGGATTCACACAAGAATCAGCAAATTTGGCCGCCGATTCAAAGACCGCTTGAGGCGCATTATTGGCGACGAGCGGATCTGTGCCCTGATTTACTTCATCTAAATCGCTGACGCCGTCTGCATCGGTATCAACATCATCAATCGCCGTGCCAAGGCCAGCCTCTTGCTCGTCGGAAAGGCCGTCCTCGTCGGTATCACGTAAACGCCAAACCGACAGCGGCACACCCTGGTCTGCGAATAGCGCACTGAAGGCGTCATCTGAGAGCGTTTGGGCAGCGACTGGAGCGGCCCACGATGCATCAACGTCACCAACGAGCACAGCCACGAAATCCACTTTCGTGCGCTCTGGATACGCCACGGTTGCGGGCGTCGCGGCATCAAACACTTTGCCCCGACTGTTATGCGACTCCCAAATGGGCACATCCTTATCTACGAATGCCCAGCGCGGTGGCAAAGAGGAGCTCAAGCCGACCGCCAATTTCAATACAGCAAGCGCATCACCTGCCGTAACTTTCCCATCGGAATCAATGTCTGCGGCAATGAGCTGATAGGGCGATACAGCCAGAGCTGTGAGTGGGCCACCTTCATCTGGATCGACGTCTGGGTTTAATCCGACGGCAATCTTGAGAGTCGCCAAGGCATCTGCGGCGGTGACGACTGAGCGAACCTCACCGCGCGAAACAGAAAGCTCAGGAACAAGCGTAAAAGTAGACTCCGGGGCTAAACCAAACTGATATCGGCCGTCGCTGCCGGTTTCAGCTGCCTCTACCCAAGTGCCATCGTCACGATTAATCACAACAGATTCCAGCAAAGCTCCGTTCGACCACGAAAACACGGCACCGTTTAAAACGTCGAAACGCTGCAGGTAATCTGTGGGATCAAGAGGATTGGTTCCATCCCCCCCCTCTTGTACATCTGTGACTCCGTCGTTGTCATCATCAAGATCTTCAATCAGCCCCAGAGCTTGGCAATCCGCATCGCAAGAATTGGGTAATCCGTCGGCATCAAAATCGTTGTATTCCGCGACACTCACCAAGGGAAGTCGATCTTCAGCATCAGGCACACCGTCGTTGTCATCATCCGTGTCTGCGTTGTTACCCACACCATCCGCGTCAGTATCGAGCCACTCTGATTCATCGAAGACAAAGGCATCGGCGGTATCCGGATAGCCGTCGTTGTCGTCATCGGAGTCCGCATTATTACCGATGCCGTCTTTGTCATTATCAGATGACTCATTCTTATTTAGTGGGAAAGCGTCAAGGCTATCCACGACACCATCACCATCGTCGTCGGTATCGGCCCTGTCACCCAAACCGTCTTTATCGGTATCCCTCGATTCACTTGCATCAAGCGGAAACGCGTCGAGCGAATCCAATACACCATCGTTGTCGTCATCGTCATCAACCGTGAGACCGCTGGCATCGATTTGGGCTTGCGTCGCAGCTGAATTCCAATCGTCAGGCAGGCCATCCTTATCTAAGTCCGCGGATGCAGTCGAATCAAGTGGGAATAGATCTAACAGATCGCTTACACCATCATTGTCGTCATCGACATCCAGCGTTAGCGAACTGGCGGCGATTTGCTCTGCGGATGCATCAAGGTTCCAATCGTCTGGCTGCCGGTCGCCGTCGGTATCCGCAGATGCCGCAGGATCGAGCGGAAAAGCATCGCTGCCATCGAGCACACCATCATTATCGTCATCCTCATCCAGCGTTAGCGGGCTCGCACTGATCTGCGCTGCAGTCGCATTAGCATTCCATTCATCGGGCAGGCCATCACCATCGAAATCAATCGAGGCGGCGGGGTCATTAACAAATGCATCTTCTAGATCGACAATCCCATCACTATCGCTGTCTAGGTTGGCGGGATCCACCACTACGACCGTTCGGTTTACCGTATCGGAGCGGCTGTCGGCATCTCGGACCGAATATCGGAGCGTATAACTACCTTCAACGGTTGTATCGATGATTCCAGAGCGAACAATGGCCGAGGTCAGGTCACCATCTTCCCAATCAAAGGCTTGGGCTCCAGGATCGGTAAACGTATCGCCGATAGTAAGCTCGATTCGGCGCGCACCGAGCAACGTAAGCGAGGGAGCAAAACCCTCGTACACATTGGCGACCTGATATCGAACCGCATTTAGAGTGGCCGCTGCATCGGCGCCGGATGTCAGGTCGGAGCGATCGATTCCGCAAGGTCGCCCATCGCATTCCAACACGTCGGGGGATGAAAAATAATCAAACTCAAGGGCGTTTCCGAATGACGTATCGTAGGCCATGATGGATGCAAAACGATCTTGCTCACCGTGACCAACGGACCACGCGTAAGTGCCCTCCGCTCCCTGCTTGCGGGAATGCCCCAAACCCATAAGGTGCCCGATCTCATGAATTAAAGTACGTGATGAACAAAAATCGCTATCGACATCAACTACCCCCACATTGTAGTTAGTGCTTACTAAGTCAGGCGCAACGTCACCCCGTGTGTTCAAACCCGAAAGCCAGGCCACACCGCAATTCGTATCTTCGGTGCGCGAGACGTCTAAAAAGATCGCCATATCCGCCCGTTCAGATCGAATTAGGGCGTTAAGCCCCGTAAAGGGATCCTGCCGAGCCGTAATCCGATCAAGCAGGTCGGTATTCCGTGGCACACCCGAACGGCCAAAATCGTAGGTCACGGGCGCGGTGAATTCGATCTGAATATCGACCCCGCTTTGATCCAAAACGGTGTTGGCATAGGCAGTAATGTGAGCCAGATTGGCCTCGTAGTCGGCGCTGTCCGCTAAGTCTTGAGATTGCAGCAAAAGCACTCTGACCGTGCTGGTACCCGGCGTATCGAAACGACTCGCAGGATTCGTGCCCGCCAATCGCTCAGTGTAGTCCGCGCTACCGTCAGAATCGGTATCGGTCAGGTAATCTATCCCTTGCAGTTCCACCGCCTTAAAAGAGAACGACTGCTCGGTATTGGTGTAAACAGTTTGCCAGGCCTGTAAAACACCGGCTGAATCCTTGATCACTAGGTGCAAATAAGTCTGGGGATCGGGGGTGGACAGCAGTGAATCTTGAATCACAATATTACGCAAGCTCGCGCCTTTCAGCAGCGGATTGGGTAGCGCCTGTTCAAACGCAACAAAATTATTCGCACCATAGATCACCGGCGAATCAGATTCATAGATCTGAATAAGCACCTCACCGTAATCAAGCGTTTTGCTGTCGGTCGTGATTTCTGGAATCGTCAACCGAAAACCTTGTGAATCTGAGCTCAGCTCGAAGGAGGGGTTCTGTGGTAGAAAAACATTGGGTTCACTCTCAGATACAACGTAAGCCTCTCCAAATCGGTAACCGATTAACGACGGGCTCTCCATTCGAATTGCATCGGTCATAGACCACACGCCAGATCGCTTTTCGTTAACGGCAACACGATAGTAGTAACGCTTGCTCGCGGATACAAACTCGGCTGGTAATCGATATTGATTAGTGCTGTGAGATTGACCGGGCGCCAGGGCTGCGAGAGGCGCACTAACAAGCTCAAAGAAACTGGCGAATGCGATGTCTTCGCTGACCTGAACGGCCAAGCGAATATCACCGGTCGTAACGGTGTCTGAATTAACCACCCCCGCACTTAAGACCAGAGACGTCTTCGAAGGGTATTCAATAGAGCACGGGCAGTCGAGCTTGGGTGCAGCCTGAACACTCAAAGCACTGCTGACCGACAGTATAGCAATGACAAGCCTACCCAGATTGATCACACATTCACTCCAAAAAAAGGGGCCTATGGCCCCTTAGATTGTAACCCAAACCGGCTAGGGCACTATATCCACTCTGAGGGTGATCGCCCCCGTATCGGATTCGCCCAGCACCATACGATACGTCGCTGTAGCAGGAACATTCAACTCAAGCATCTCGGTGCTGCCTTGCATCAATTCGATCACCTCGGTTAGAACAACCGCTTTGCCGGCGATATCGACCGCACCCAAATCCGCTTCGAGCCAGTCCTCTGTTGCTACTTTAAAGCCATAGAGTCCGGGATCAAGTGTCACGATCAAAGCAAGCTCTGATACCCCCTCTCGAGCGAACACGAGATTAGTTCCCCAATCGTTCATATCGCCTCGAAGAAGTATCGGCTCTTGGATCTCTTCTAGCGATAGAGTGCCGCTTGTCAATTGGCTGCTCGACGCCGTATCACCGCTACCGGTTTGAGTCTGAGAGTCCGCGGAATCAACGGTATCGCTGCCAGATGAAACGTTAGCTACCGCGCGTTTCGCCATACCCTCTGGTCCACTTCGTGCCGCATCTAAGGGGAAGGCATCTTCAGCATCGGGCACACCATCTTCGTCGGTATCAGCCTGCTCTGGATTCGTACCCAGCTCAAGCTCTACGGCATCCGACAAGCCATCTTCGTCTGTATCGATGATCGCCCAGACAGAGAGTGGCGCACCAGTAGCTTGGGCCGCATCCGTGAAGTAAGCGTCTTCTACCAGGGGCTCCTTAACCGCGCTCCAAGTCGAATCCACGTCACCCACCAGTATCGCAGCGAAGTTGATCTGATTAGGTCCAGGATAGTCAAACTCATAGCCCGCAGCAGCCTTATAGACTGAGCGTCTGCCGTTATGGGTATTCCAAAGCTCTTGGCTATCCGCTACCAGCTGCCAAGTCGGCTTGATCGCATCGGCCAAACCAACAGCCACCTTGAGAATGGCCAGGGCATCACCGGCCGTCACAGAGCCGTCACCATCGATATCCGCGGCGATCAGCTGATACGGTGAGGGTGCCACGGGCTGCTGTGGCCCGCTACCGTCTGGATCCGGATTCGGATTCAAGCCCACCGCTAATTTCAAGGCCGCTAGAGCATCCGCTGCCGTGATTGTTAAGCGGCTCAGATCAGCCGAAGTGGCCGTGCGCGAGCCTTTCAGAGTCACCTTGCCGGCGCTCAATCCACCCAAGTAAAAACGACCTTCAGCATTCGCAGAAGTCTCAGCAATAAGCTGACCATCTGCGTCAAAGGCTCCAAACTTCGTGTCTGTCAGAACAACGTGCTTAGACCAATGATACACAATACCCGTGAGCTCCCTTGAATCAGGGTTAAACGAGCTTGCATCCAGCGGATCTGTACCATCCTGACCTTCTCGTTCATCAGATACACCATCGCCGTCATCATCGGTGTCGACAACAAGTCTCGATGCCGCTTGTTGAGCCGAGGTTGAACCCACATTCCAGTCATCTGGGCGGCCATCGCCATCGGTGTCAACCGATGCTGCCACTTCCAGTGGGAAGTCGTCTTCGGTGTCTACTACGCCGTCGTTATCGTCGTCATTATCGATAACCAGGCCTGAAGCATCTTGCTCCTCAATAGTTGAAGCAGCCGTCCAATCATCGGGTTTGCCATCACCATCGGTATCGCGAGCAGCAGCCACTTCGAGCGGGAAGTCATCTTGCGCATCATCGACGCCGTCATTGTCGTCGTCAGGATCCGCATCCATGCCCAGCGCCACACAATCAGGATCACACTCATCGGGCGCGCCATCACCGTCACTATCGAGATATCCCGCAACCGAAATCAGAGGATACACATCGAAGCCATCGAACACGCCGTCGTTATCGTCGTCTTCATCAACCACTAAGCTCGATGCGGCAATCTGCTCTTGCGTTGCGTTGTCGTTCCAATCGTCTGGCTGACCATCGCCATCGGTGTCGACTGAAGCGGCGGGGTCATCTGGGAAGACGTCGTCGCGATTAATAACACCGTCGCCATCA
>Ga0182095_1067549_pt1 | contig 20249 bp, 16 predicted proteins | sample 041ome_19_FD_127784 | JGI IMG/M metagenome (GOLD analysis project Ga0182095, IMG submission 127784) | Metatranscriptome of coastal salt marsh microbial communities from the Groves Creek Marsh, Georgia, USA - 041412BS metaT (Metagenome... | ecosystem: Environmental > Aquatic > Marine > Intertidal...
ATGATGAGAGCAAGAGTTGATGATTTTGAATCGTTAAAAGTTAACGCCTATGATATAATAATACGTACACGGGTAAACAAAGTGTTTGCGAAGGAAAAAATCTTCTTCTCACGACAAAAAAAAACTCCAAAACACAACGCACGCGTGCACTGTGATATAAAAAAGCACGCGATACTTTAACACCGCTTTTCTTTTGCAACGATGTTTACCACTACTCCCAGCGCAACTCTCGCCGCGCGTTCCATCACATCGGCGTCTGTCGCTGGCGCGACTTTTTCGACTACCGCTGCTGCTTCGAGGAAGAACAGATCGCACCGTTCTCGTTCGATGATGAAGGTTTCCTCCTCGTCGTCATCGTCGTCATCGTCGGCAACAACTACGACAAGAAAGATGAGAAAAACAATCAAAAATGACGACGAGAACGAGAACGATTACGACGACGACGACGACGACGACGAAAGGCCGAGCACGTCGTACGGAGGTTGGTTTAGCGGTCGAAAAACGTCGTCGATAACGACGACGACGACGACGACATCTATCCTTCTCTCCGCAGCCGTGGCGTTATCGGTGAATGTAATCCAACCGGAGCGCGTTCGAGCAGAGTTTTTAGACGATAACGTCAAGTCCGAAGTCACCGACTTGAACGTCAAACAACTCGACGGCGTTGATTTTTATTCAAAGTCTGAGCACTCGAACGAAGACTTTTCAAACTTGGACTTACGAGGCACGATTTGGGTAGAAGCGGAATTGAGGAACACGAACTTTTCAAAGTCGGACATGCGAGGAGCGGTGATGACGCGGGCGATAATGCCAAACGCAGACGTGCACGGGTCGGATGTTTCGAACGTGTTGTTCGATTACGTCTTGTTGAGAGGCGCGAATTTCGAAAACGCGGTGGCGGTTGGTGCGAACTTCATTCGTTCGGATATGGGGGAGATGAAGGTGAAGAATGCAGATTTTTCCGAGGCAGTCATCGACCGGTACCAGGTGTTGGGTTTGTGCGAAACCGCGGAAGGGGTGAATCCGTACACCGGGGTAGATACGCGCATGAGCTTGGGGTGCGATTCGTTCGTGCGAAAGTACGAAGGGAGCGGCCAGGGAGGTAAAATTGAAGTGAAGTGCATCGGGAAGTGCGAATAAATATGAAAACCAAAAAATCTTTGCATAGAAAAAAAACATCCAGGCGTTGTACACTTATTAAAATCTTAATCTGCTTTTAAAATGAACATTATTTACTTTTGTTTTCGATAATATGATATACATGTATTACAGCGTGATGTGCGCTACGACTTGCGTGAACGAAAAGTGGTCGCCTCGATCGTTCTGAGATAAGAATTGCGCAACTTTTGCGTCCGAACAAATCTCCTCTAAAGTTAACGAATCGTCCATCGCGACGCCGTGTAGGTAACTTTCTAAAATTCTTCGATTGTATTCGCCAATCTTTTCAATTCGTAATTGATACGACTTCGTGGTAACATTGTAGGCGACGCCGAGTCTGTGTAGCTCATCGATGACATCTTCGGCTGTGGTCATCGATGCGGAAGAAGATGTTGGTGATGAAGGCAAAGTCGTCGCCGTTGAAGACGCAATGAAGGCGTTTCGATACAGAGCGTGAAATCGAGCGTCGGCACTCTTCGCCGCGTGCACCGCGATGAAACCTAAACCGTTCGTTTTTACAGACATTGCAAACGCTCTCGCCGCTGCTCTCAAACTTGTACCTTTCTGTATGCGTTCAAAGCCGAACGCGTTATACGCGACGTCGTAGGACATTGGTTTGACTTTGAAAACATCCAAGGTGCCGCGATGTAAGGCCACGGCGCGGAACGGGGAGTCGATGTCATTTTCGTTGATTTCTTCTAAAGCGTGTTTTAAGCACACCAAAGAAGACGACAACAATTCGACAGCTACGACTCTGCCGTTTAAGGAAGATTGTTCATCTTCTTTCATCGCTGAAGTCATCATCTTCTTCTTCTCTTTCGGCAGGCTCTTCAAGCCAGATTCCATCTCTGAGTCCGAAGATGAAAGTTCGTACTCCTCCTCGCCATCGTCAACATTGCTATTGTTCTTCATCATCTTTCCACCGATTGCTGCTCCTCTTTTCTTCAACTTCTTCGCGGCTAACTTTTCAGCCAACATCATCGAAAACGCTCCAACGCCGCAATCGGCATCTAAACATCTTAACGTCGCGTGCGCGTCCAGCAAAGCTCCAACTTGTGAATCTGCTTTCGCTCTTCGCAAATCGCGGAAGGCTCGAGACCAATCGATGGAGAGCGAGAGTTCTTTCAACTCCTTGTTCAATATCGTGCGATACCCGAACGTTAATCTGGTGAAAGTACCGATAGCTAATTCACTTTTTTCCGCTCGAAGTTTATTTTGCAAAACTGTTTCCGGTTCTTCCGCGGGAGAGTCGTAGAGAGACGTCGGGCGGGCACCAAAGTAGTCGTCATCATCCTCATCGATGGAGGACAATTCCTCCGCAATGTCGCTATCGTCATCGTCCGCATTCCCTTCGCTCCTCTCGCCACCCCGTTGTTGTTGTTGTTGTTGTTGTTGCTCGTGCTGCTGCTGCTGTTGATGAAACTGCTCGTCTTCTTCTTTTCTACCTTCGTCATCTTCGTCCTCTTCTCCTTCCACGGTGGTCTCTAATCGATGAGGCGATCTGTGTGGCGACGCGTTGAATTTTTGAGCGCTGTTGAAGTACGCCGCATCGTTCGCCGCTGTCGGCGTACGCTGACCAGGCCTCAATGGAGAATTGCCGGTGGTGTTTCTTTGAAACGGCGAGATCGGAGGCGCGTTTCTTGGCGTGAAAGTAGCTCCAGTGGCCTCGTTATTATCTTTCGATGTTTTCGCTTTGATTGCTTTGCGCAACGCCTCTCTGCGCTCTAAATCGATGTCTCTCGCCGCAACCGCAGAAATACGTTTCGTTTCCGCGGAAGAAAGGCGTCTGCGTTCAGGCATCCACTCTGCTCTGACTAATGCTCTGTATGAAATCGTTTTCGCGGCATCTTGCAAGAGAAAGCTCAACAGGGCAACGCAAATGCAGAACAACGTTTGCTCAAACGTACACGGCAACATTTCGTGAAATGGCCAATGTCTCGTGAGCAAAATGGAGGCGAAAGAAGACGCCATGGTCGCTAAGAATAAGAATCCTCCCGGTGCTAACGTCCAAAATGGATCGGGTCCGTCCGAGCGTGCGCATAATACCGAAAATGCATCCGTCAATGCCATTTTCAAGAAAATCATGCACTTAGCTTGTTCATAGGAGTCTGGCGCGATGTCCAACGCTTCGAGTAAACCAAAGTTTGCATTTGAACTAGAGAAAATTTCGCGCGCAACGAAGCACGTCGTGAATGTGGCAACGAAACCCATTGCTAATCCAGAAGCCAAAATGCACGGTAATCGCCATGCTTCGGGCGATGCGGACGGTCTCGCAAAGTCATACGCAATTGACAAGACAACGCAATCATTCACTGAGGCTAACAGCGCCAAAGCAATGACTGGTAAAGTGAACGTTTTCGGCCACGCCACGTTAGTTTCGTTCGGAAACACGAGAAAGGCGCACAAGACGAACACGGTGAGCAAGTGACACGTGCAAATGATGCGATACAAGACGTAAGTCTTTGCACGAGCAAAAACGGCTCGCGCTTCGACAATAGCTGAAGCGACGTGCGCCAGAGATGGTCTTGAGACGACAAAATCTGCAACGCGAACAGCGGCATCTGTGGACGACTGCGAGGCGGCAAACGCCGCGTCAGAGGCCCGCATGGCGGGTAAATCTTCTAATCGATCTCCTAGAACGCCAACGATGACCTTCCTACTGCTGCTCAAAAATCGTTGATTGTGGCGACTGTTTTGATGCATTGCGGCTTGCTTGAATCGCCGAATGATGTTCGCTTTCGTTTCCGCGTTGCTGCACTCGAAAAAGCAATCGACTTTGTTGATTGGGACAATTGATGTTGTTGTAATTGTAGTCGTAGATGTCGAGTGAATCGTGGACGATCGAATACCCCTTTCAGCATCAGAAACAAAATCGTTCCTTTGTTGCTCCGATGTCGCTTGCTCTGGCGGCGGTCGACCTTCTAAAACCTCTCGACAATTTCGAACGACGCCTTCGTATCGTTTACCCGCGTTCGTATAGAACGATTGCACGCGGGGCGAGACTGATGGTTGTTGCTGTCGACTTTTTTGGCTCGCATTTTCCGATCGATTGAGTTCTGAGTCTGTGTCTTGATTGTCGAGTAAAGATGAAGACGCATACTCCTCTCCGGCGTTTCCAGTTCTCGTCGACGAAAGCACTCGTTTCGGATTGTGCAACTGTTCAGTTCGAACTTTTGCAAACGATTCCGAAGCCGAAGTGAATAATTTCACATCCACGCCCAAAGCTTTCAGTGCGTCCCGGCCGGCGTTGCAATCCTGTCGGACATTTCGCGAGAAGGCAAAGATACCCAAGAAGACCCATCCGTTCACGATACTGCCTTGATTCTGAGCACTGTTTTCAGACATCTCCGCAGTCGTTTGCACGTCGTACGCGCAAGCAACCGCTACGCAACGTAGACCCCGTCGTTCAAACATTTTTTCGCGATTCCGAGCCTCGTCTAACGCTTTGAAGACTTTTTGAGCGTGTTCTTTGTTGCCGGCGCGAGAAATCATAGTTTCCCGTCGGACTAAATTATCTATGGATTCTAAGCATCCTTTGGCTACGGCGAAAACACCAGAGTTCGATCCATCCACGGCTTCGTCTCTAGAAATTGTTGCTCTCGAGAGTTTCACCACGGAATCGTACGGTTCATACGTTTTCTGGATATATGTTTCTGAGAGGGAACTCAAACCGTCTTCTGCTAGACGCTCAGCAATGGCGCGATCGACGGAATCGTCGAATATCAAATTCATTTCGTCGTCTGCTAACAGATGCTGCTCGAAGGCATTGTTGTTGTTCGATCTCGCCGTGGTTGGTGTCGCTGACTCCGTGACCGAAGATGAATTCTTCCACCACCGCGATGCCAACGCCGCGGCAACTAAGACGTCCCTCGGCTGACAACTATCCGCAAAGACGATGGGTTCTCCGACAATACGAGTCGCAAACCGATCCACAACGCAGCACGACGTCGAACAGAAGAGCGCTTGCATTGAGGCAACGTCTTGAATTGCGCTCAATCGGCTAATACCAAAAGTCCTCGTCGTCGTTGAACCGATGAAAGATGACAACGGATTGCTACTACTCGAAGCTTCTTTGTTCGACTGTTGTCGTTGTTGCATGCTCAGATATTCTTTATGTGCTTGTTCGTTCAAATAATACTCGGGATAGTAATCGTCGAGTCCAGGACTGTACCCTGGAGACGCCCTCGCTTTCGCCATTCTTCGAATACCCAACGCGACGGTCGCGTGCACGACAACTCTCACAGCTATTGGCAACGCGCATACACACAATACGGTGGCAAAAGAACACGCAAACCAAAATCCTCTGCCCGCTACGACCAAAAAGAGCCAAAGCGAAATTGCAGAAGCGAACGACGCCACAGCAACGCCCGTCATTACGAGATCTAAAGAACGATCAAACGCGGAACCTCTCGGTGGTGCCGCAATGGTAGTGAGCGCTGCGGTAGATATTTGATGACGATGGTGATGACCACGTCTTTGTGTTGAAGCCGACGTTCCAAATAGAGCACCAAACGATTTCGAGCGAGCCATGGATGGTTTTCTTGAGCGATTTTGATGGCTCGACGAAGATGTCGAGAAGAAACCAAATATACCCGCAGCGTTCGTACGATATTCTTCTATTTGCTTGATCTGTTGCATCTTACGTGCGATGGCTGTTCGAGGACCAGTTCTACCTACGATTGCGGCACCACATCCGGCGTAAATGACACTACCTCCTAAAATCGGTTCGCCTTCGGAGATGCCGATTAAATCCAGCGAGTCCATTTCGTTATCATCATCGCCAAAGAGCATGGACAATTCATCACCTCCCGCGCCACCGCATGGCGTACCATTTGCTAACAAAGACGAGGATGATATCGATTGCATCGCAGTATTGATGAGATAGTTGGAGTTTCGCGTGACGAATAAAAGGCCCGAACCTCGATAGACGCAATCGCACGGCACGATTTGACCGACGCGCAATTCGACAATATCACCTGGCACAAGCGATTTCGACGACACGCGCATCTGCTTCCCATTATCTCGGACAACGGTCGCGTACGCGGGAAATTGTCCGTTTCTCGGCGCGTTCGTCCGCGTCATGTTTTCTAAAATTTGTCTCTGCGATTGTTTCGTCGTCCCTTTTGTTGTCGTCAAAGCCGAAGTTGAGACTTCTGTCCCTGCCATCAAAGCACCGTCGTCTCTGCTTTCGGACCATCCGACGTAACAGTTTGCAAAGAAAACCAAGAACAAGACTAAAACGTCAATCATAGAATCGAGAGTCTTCGCTGGATCCATAGCTTGTAAAGACTGCAAGAAAATAGCAAAGAAAATCACCCTTCCGGCTGGCGCGTTGAATTCCCGAAAGGCGTGTTTCACCAACTGGCCGTAATCGAATTTCTCTCCTGGCACAGAGTTCGGGCCAAACTTTCGCAACCTGCGCATGACTTCAAAGGGAGATAATCCCGAGTTTACGGAAGTATCGTAAAAATCAGCCGAGTGCTCTAAAACATCTCGCGCACGTAACGGCACGAAATTGTCTACTTGGGGTTGATGAGTACGATGAGCGTTTGTGCTATCAGCGCCTCTTCCTCTTTCTCCTCCTCTTTTCTTCCTATTCGGAGACGCGTGAAGAACTTTCCTCGCCGGACCCGTCGTTAAAAGAGGCGTCGTCGTCGTATCTTCCTCGTCCGTATCGGATTCGATTTCTGTCTGTCTGTTGCTGCTGATCTTCTTGTTGTTATTGTTGTTGTTGTTATTGTTGTTGTCGCTGTTATAATCATTTCTTCTAAAATCTCTTCCAGAACTACGTCGTCCGACATTTCTAGCGCTCGTTCCTGAATTCATATTTATACCAAACGGATTGTAGCCAGCGCCGCGATTTCTGTGTGCCGCTGCTTTTTGCGCATTCCGTAGAAACTCTGAATCTTCCGAGAAGATTGAGTCGCCTTCTTCGTAATAATCGTCATTGGTATTATTATCTCGACTGAACACGTCCTCGGAATTCATAGTTACTCCATCTTCGTCGTCGTCGCCGTCGTCGTTGTCGTTGAAATCGTCGAAATCGTCGATAATGTTGCCAAACTCATCTCGTCTCGCTCGTCCACTCGTCGTCCTCGCTCTCGCGATGCCGTATTCGTTCTCTTCGTCGCTTAATACTCTCTCTCGATGCCGAGCCGCCGCATAAAAATATTGTCTTCGCATCCATTCTGGATCAATCGAGTTTGGTGTTTCCGGAGCACCGTTACCGCCACCGCCACCGTCATCGTCATCCTCGTTGGTGAGTAGTCCATCTTCTTCCTCGACGGAAAAGAGCGACGTTTGAGACGGCGACGAAGACGAAGAAGGGTCCTCGTACTCCGCGTTCGCAACACGTCCTCCTCCTCCTCCTCCTCCTCTTTCAGCGGCGGAATCGCTTCGGTCGTCCTCCTCATCCTCTCTTTGCCGTCGTGCACTACCTGTCATCGTCGTCGCGGCATTCTTCTTCTTGTTCGTCGTCGTCGCTGTCGTCGTCGTCGTCGTCATGCGATGCGCGTCTTATTCGAAGAAAGAAAACAAAAACGCTCTCTGCAAAATTCAAAAAGCGCGCCCCCTCTCTTCTTCTTCTCTCCGATGATGCCGATTCTTCATCTCTGTTTAAACTCCACGAAATAAATAAATTATGGTTGATCGCGCGCGTCCGATGATTCAAAACAAGAAGAGTAGTCGATACTAATCGATGGTCGATTTCTATGATGGTCGTCTTCCTCGTCGTCGTCGTCGTCGTTCTTTGTCTCTTCTTTATTATTATTATATATCTCGTTTCGCGCGCGCTTGCGCTTCTTTGTGCGTATAACTACTCTCTCTATACCAAAAATAAAAAGTTCAAAAAAGAAAAACAAAATTTTCACCCATCGATGATGTTTTTTGCGTCAAAAAGAAGAAGTCAAGAAGAAGTCAAGAAGAAGAAAAGAGCCGCAATTTTGTGTTCTCTCTTTCTACAATAATAATAATAACAATAGTAAAATCATCATCAAAATGTTGAGACGGATTGGTCGCAGAGTGGCAGCAACGGCGACGAGAGGAGGAGGAGCGAGCGGAAACGGAAGCGGCAAAAGCGTCGCAGAAGGGTGTTTTTCGTGCTCTGAACAACAGTTTTATCATCGCGATGTCAACGATGATGATGGGGTCGGAACGACGAGAGCGTGGCGAAGCCTCGTCGCTCCTTCGACTTCTTCTTCTTTACTGTCTTCAACGAGAACGAGAACGACGAGTACGATGATGATGATGAACGCAACATCGTCGGGCGAAAGGAAAAGAACGTACGCTTCGCAAGCGAAGGCGGTGGACGCTCTGTTTAAACGCCCGTTACCGCACAAAACGCAAGAACAGCTCATCAAATCCGCGCAGAGATTCGGTCCAAAACGACCCGGGTTGATTGCGGTGAAAGCGGGCATGACGTGCGATTGGGACGAGTGGGGGCAGCGACACCCGTTGACGGTGTTGTGGATAGACGATAATCAAATCGTACAGGTGAAAACGGAAGAGAACGAGGGGTACTCCTCGGTTCAAGTTGGAAGCGGGTATAAGAAACCGAAATCGGTGAGCAAACCGGAGCTGGGGCATTTTCGTAAAGCGCAAGTGCCGATTAAACGGTTTCTGAGCGAGTTCCGGGTGACACCGCCGACGATGAAAATGTATAAAGAAGACGACGAGAACGAGGACAAATTAGAAGTAGTGAGTGTAGACATTAAAGGCGCTAGGGAGTATAAAGTTGGTGAGAGTTTGAACGCGAACCATTTCTTCGCCGGACAGTACGTGGACGTGCAAGGCGTCACCTCGGGAAAAGGGTTCCAAGGACCAATGAAACGGTGGGGTTTCTCCGGGCAACCCGCCTCGCACGGGAACACGAAAAAACACCGCGCGCACGGATCGATTGGACAGTGTCAAGATCCGGGGAGAGTCTTCAAAGGGAAGAAAATGGCTGGACAAATGGGCGGGAGAAAGCGAACCGTCCAGAACTGTTTCGTGTACAAAATCGATAGCGAACGAAACTTAGTGTACGTGAGAGGTCAAGTCCCTGGGAGGCGAGGATCGATGGTGAAAATTAGAGACGCGTTGCGCAAGAGAGCGACGGTGGAGGAATTAGAAGATAAAATAGGACAGATTGGCGTGACGATTGCGCCCAAGAGTAGCAAAGATCCGTATTCCGCGTACAACAAGGATTAAAAAATTATCCAATTTGCAAAAGGTTGTTATGATATAATTTTACAATTTCTCCCTGTAATAAGAAGAACAATGATACTAACGCAGTCGCGACGCTACAATATTACTCATCGTCATCTTCTGGTTCCCAATTTCCGGCATTTTTCGCGTCCTCCTGTAACAACGGCTTCAACGTTCCGTACGTCACCGTCAATGCGCTCGCTTTGTACGTTAAAAACCCAATCAACGTGACGCCGTAGTTGAAATCAAACGGATGCCCCGGGATGTGATTCCACAACGACTCCGAGGCAACCACAGCCACGGGAACAATCAGCCTCTTTTGAAACAACGCTCGCGAATAAATCGTCGCAATTTTACCAATAACCGATTCCGGGCCAAACACCAACTTTTTCACGTCCGTCACCGGTTCGTACACCAAATTTCTCGTGTAATCCTCCTCTTTATACCCGTCCCGCTCTTCGTTCACCGTGTCCACGTACTCCGATAAGAACTGGAGGTACAAATACGAACCAACTACGCCTACCAGAGAGCTTAAACTCGACGCGACACCGTACCCGAGCAAGCAATACAGACTCAATCCCGCGCCGTATTTCAGCGTCAGCGTTTTCAACTCTGTCTTCAATTTTTCGTATTCTTCGTCCGATTCGATTTTCTTCGCCGTCGCCGGTCTCGGCTGCGAATAGCGCACGTTTTTCATCTTCTCTAGCTCTTTTTGCTCCCACGGCATTCGCTGTTCGTTTTCAGGCGAAGAGGCTTTCGCGGATACCGATCGTCTCTCTCGTTGTCTTCTTCTTCCATCACCAAAAACACCACTCTCCGTTGTTTTCGTCGCAGAGGAGCAAAAAGTCGCCGCCGATGCGCCTCGATGATTACGAGAAGAAGAACCAGAAGAACTCGTAAAAGAAGAAGATAGCGACCTGAGCGTCATCATCGATGATGAAACCATTCCGCTGCCGCTGTTGTTGCTGTTAGTATTATTAGTATTATCATCGCTGCTAATGCTGTAATATCTTCTGTGAGCCGCCGCCGTCGGAGAGGAGGAGGAGGAGGCGCGAGCGATGATGGAAACCGATGAGCGATTACGACGACGACGAGGAGCGATCGTCGTCGTCAAAGTCGTCGTCAAAGTCGTTTTTTGCATCGTCGTCGTCATCCGGCGCGTCTGTTTTTTTGCGTTTTGTGAAGCAAAGCAAAACGCGAAAGAGCACAAAAAAAATTGAAACAAAGATCGATGATATGGAACCCCTAAACCTATTAAAAGTTAAAAGCGAGAGAGATTTGAGAGAGTTTTCTTCAACAACAAATCCCCTAACAACTGTGAAGAAGAACTTTCACTCTCTCTCTCATCGCGCGCGCGCTCGCGAGAGAGTTCTCTCCTCGAAAAGAAAGAAGCGCGCGCTCAAAAATGAAGAAGAATAGCACCACCACCACCACCACCATCGTTGGAAGAAACAGAACGTCGTCGAGAAGACAAATCAACGCGCCGGCGAGATTTGCGGACGAAGAGTTCGATGTTACAAACATTAATGCGACCACTACCACTACCACTACGAATAATAGGAAGAACAACAACAACAACAACAACAACACGAAGAAGAAGAAAAAGACGACGACGACGACGACGACGGATGCAGCGGAAAAAGGTGTTTTGTCTTCGTTCTTCGAGAGACATTCGAACGTGTACATCTACGTGCCAAACTTGATCGGTTACGCGCGGCTTTTGTTGATGTTTCTGTCCTTTTACTGCTCCTCTTTAGAAGGAGGAGTCAAACTCTCCGTGTTTACCTATTTTCTCTCGTTCGTTTGCGACGAGTTGGATGGTCGTTTTGCGAGAAAATGTAACCAGTGCACGGAATTCGGCGCGGTGCTCGACATGGTCACCGATCGATTAGCGACGACTGGATTGTTGATAATATTGTCAAACATATACCCAGAGATGCAGTTTACGTGCATATCGTTGATATTCTTGGATATTTCTTCGCATTGGTTACAAATGCACTCGCAACTGGCCATCGGGAAGAAAGGACACAAAGACATGCGAGAGAGCCGCTTTCGGTTGTTGAGATTGTATTACGCCAATCGAATATTCATGGGGGTGTGCTGCGTATCCACGGAGGTGTTGTACTTGTGTTTGTTCATGGCAAAGGATAAAGAGTTGAACGCGATGCCCGGTCCCTTACCGATTTCGAATGAACTCGTAAAGCGCGTGTCGTTCCTGAGCGCGTCCGACGCGTTCTTCAAAAAGACGCTCGGCGTCGGCTCCGTGACGACGTTCGCGACGCAATTCATCGTCCTCGCCATTCCTGGATTTTTGTTGAAACAAATCGCCAACGTCGCGCAATTGCGATCCGCGGTCGTTGCCATGTGCGAACACGAGCCAGAGTTTGCGAGGAAACGAGAGGAGAAGACGAACAGAGATTGATTAGCTTGATTGATTGGTTGTTTAATTTAATATATTGTTTTTAGAAAAATCCCCCATCACAGAACAATGACAAAAATGAAAAAATTCCTAACAACACCCTCACACCTCAAAAAGAACGAACGAAAACACACTTACGTCGTCGTCATCGTCGTTTCATTCCTTACCAATTCCCGTCGCATCAAATCATCATCAACAACATCAACAGTTTTTGCAGCAACTCGCGAACATGTCCTCGTCGCCGTTGGCGGCACGTTCGCCTCAGAGCGAGGGAAAGGAAACCAGAGGAGGAAGAAGAAGAAGAAGACGATTTGCAATCGTAGATTGCGAGGACGAAGTCGAGTTGGCCTACGTCGCCATCGCGTACGCACGTCTCTTGTCCAACGCAACGAAAGAAGACGACGAGGAAGGTGAAGAAGAAGTTTGGGAACACCACAGAGTGCCGGAAGGAGAGTTACCGAACGCGAACGAAATCGAGGAATACGATGGGATCGTCATTACCGGCTCTCGACATTCCGCCATGGACGCGAAATCTATGCGCTGGATGAAACATTTGAAACAGTTTTTAGAGCGCGTAACAACAACGACAACGACAAATTCATCATCAGCATCATCTACTACTACTGAGAAAAATAAGAAGAAGAAGAAACAGACGCCACCGAGAATATTCGCGGTAAATTTTGGCGCGCACGTGTTGTGCGAAGCGTTAGGAGGGAAGGTGCGGAGACGCAATAACAGTAGTAACGACCGAGAAGAACCAGAAGCGATTGGAAAGTTTACGTGCGAATTCGACGCAGAAGCGTGCGAAAAGGCGTTCCCGAAATCCGTTTGGTCGGGCACGCGCGCGATACTCGAAGAGAGGAAGAAGCAGAAAATGAAGATGGTTTCGATGCAACGAGACGAGATATGCGAGTTGCCGGAAGGTGCGGTGATGTTAACGAACGCGGTTGTAAATGACGACAGCGATGATAGTAGCGATGAAGAAAATGAAACAGAAACTACCGTCCCTAAACCGGTATCGGTATTCCAGCCGGTCGAACATGAGTTTTCCAAATTTATACCAGAGAGACAGAAACAGAAAATAGCGGAAACAAGCGCGAAGAGCAGCGGAGACGCACACGATAAAGAAAAGAAGGCAAAACAACTCGAGGAAGAGGCAAAAAAGAAGAATAAGAAGAAAGCTCTCCCATATTCGAGCGAAGCGGTGTGCTGCTGGGCGTGGTCGCCTTCGTTTACGAACGACGACAAAGACGGCGCAAAGTCCAAGGCGAGGGTAATGGCGTGGCAACACACCCTGTTGCGCGACGAAGAAGAAGAGAAGAAGAAAAAAGATTACGATCCGGAATCGGACCCGTCTATTGCGTTTTTATCCTTAGCTAGAGCTTTCCTTAGAAGTAAAGACGATGACGACGAAGACGACGAGAATGAGAGTGGAGTTGCGTACTTGAACGATACGAAAACGTCGCTCTCGAAATGTTTACAAGCCGCGAGGGAGACAATCGAAGCGAAGAGTTTAGACCAGTGGAAGAAAAAATCCATCGTGCGAGATGAAGACGGAAACGCGATCGAACACGACGAAAATGAAGTCGTCGTTCTAGGCAAAATGGAATCCGTCGCCGAACAGGCGTTCTTAGCTACCGCGAAGGCGGTAAAATCGGAGTTGGATTACGCGAGCGAAGAGTTTCGATTGTATTCCTCCCTGAACGAAGTCGCCAAGAACGCGTTCGAGAGACGCACGAAAGAAATTTCAGACGTTCGAGTCTTCGTAAAGAAAATCGTAGACACGGAGAAGAAAATACACAGCTCCATACTGCCAACGATAGAAGCATTGGAGAAACAAGTCGCGCTGTTCGAAAAAACCGTCGAAAATGCAGAAAAGAGGTGCGATGAAATTGACGCGAGGATAGCTAAACTCCTCTAAATTTTTATAATATTGCGGCAAAACTATTACTCTATTCTAAAGTTCTTCTTCTAAATCATTCGTCCGCTACTTTAAACACGTCGCTCCTCAACACAATCTTCTTCCCGGCAAAAATCTCCTCCCCTTCGTGTTCGCACTTTTCCTCGCCGTGCCTGAAAAAACACGCTCTTCCCATCTTTGGCGTGACGCTAAACACTCGATTGCCGCATTCGTCCAAGAAATACGTGTTCCCTCCTCGCAATCCGTTTTCCTCTCCGGCTAAATATAAGAGCATCGTGTGCGTGCTCACTAAGTTTTCTCCCCGATTACTCGTCTTTCGCACTCGTTCGTCGATGTGTGGACCGAAATGGTGCGATTGCGTGTACTCGTACACTCTGAAATTTTCATTGAGAGAATGAAACTGTTCACCACCACCCTTCTTATTAGTATCGTCGTCACTCGCGGTACTAAACATAGTCTTCAACCCGACGTCTTCCCATAACATTTTGGCTAACTTCTCGTCCACGAAAGAGAATCTGTTGTTTTTACGCCACGCCTCTCCGAATTTCGGCCCTCGACTGGTCGCCAGTCGATATCTCGTCGAGCACACTTCCGCGATTTCTGCGCACTCTTTAGGGGATAAAACGTCGTCTCTGAGCAAGACCGAGTGCGACCCGTTCTCAAACTTTTGGTCGGTGTTTTGCTTTTTTTGCAGCGACGGTGGTCGCTTCTTGCCCAAGGGGGTTTTGATTCGAGAAGAGAGCGTGAACGGGATTTCTCTTCCTCCGTTACTGCGACTCTCATCGCTCTTCTCGCTCTTCTTCTTCTTTTTACTCGTCGTCAAAGTCGTCCCACCGCTCCGACCGCCCATGTTCACTAAAGTTTTGTTAGGGGTGTTGTAGGGGATGGTGTCCCTTTTTTTTCCTAAACCCTAATCCCTAAAATTTTTCGAGAAGAGAGAGAGAGAGAGACAAAAATTCTTTAAAAGTTGGCAAAACAGAGACACACTTACGTAAAAGAATAACACACGCACTTACACTTACACACACACGCACTATCAAAGGAGACGAGAACGAGGACGATATATGACCGCAACAGCAACAAAAGATGACGTCGTCGTCGACGACGATTTAAAAAAGCAATCCCAACTGGACGAAGAGAAGACGCGGTGTTCGAACAAAGAAAGATTCGAGTTGGAATTGGAATTCGTTCAATCGCTGGCGAACCCGCGATATTTACATCACTTGGCGACGACGCCTTGTTCATCGTCGTCGTCGTCGTCAAACGGTCTCAAAGCAGACGATAACAACAACAACAACAACGATATTCTCAACAGCGAAGAGATGGTTGAGTATTTGTCCTATTTACAGTACTGGTACAAAGATCCGCGATACTCTAAATACATCTTATACCCGCACTGTTTGTACTTTCTGAAACTTCTTCAGGAGAGAGAGTTTCGAGTGGCGATGAGAAACCCGCGGAGAGTGGAGGAAGTGCACGTGGCGCAGTTTAACTTTTGGGCGTACGATTTAACCGAACGAGTCAGAAAGATGCGAGAAGAAGAAGGAGAGAAGATGAAGGAGTAGAGAGGTAGTATAGTTGGATAGTAGCAATCATGTAGAATAGCAAAAAATACACCCGCGAGAGCAGAGTAAATACGAAACTTCTCCCGCGCTGGTGTGTCGCGAGGGAGACACCGCGCGGCGCGAAGATGGAGAAGAAAGAAGTTTTTTTCATATACACGAGAGAGCAGAATATATATATATAATTGCTGTGCAATCGTGCTCGTTAATGTTTAAGCGATGTAGATTCGTGCGCCATCTTCTTTTCGCATCATCATCGTCGTCGTCCGCGAGGTAATAATATCTCTCTCTCATTCCACTTTTCCTCACTTTTATTAAACACCTAAACACTTCATGTCCTTCGCGGTCTTCTCGGCGGCGGCATCGGCTCGGTGCGGCGCAGCCTCGACATCTTCTTCTTCATCTTCTTCTCCGTCGTCGTCATCGTCATCGTCAAAGAAAATGAAACCAACGACGCCCGCTTTAACAACAACAACAACAAAACTCATTCGCGGGTCCAAAGGGAAACATCAGCGCAGAAGAGAAGATAACATCATCCAACTCCGCAGAGGAGAGTTTAAGAACCGAGACGACCCTCCTCCGTGGGAGACGAACTGGTCCGTGGACAGTCGATTGATGAAAATTGACGGGAGTTTGTCCGACGAAGACGAGGATGATGATGATGATGATGATGATGATTCGACTTGTAGAGGAGAAGACACGATGATTGATATCAGAGGCTTCGCGGAGCCGAGCGGCCCGCACTCGTTCTTCCTCGACGCCGACATCACCGGCCACGTGCGATGCCACTGCGACGCGTGCAACGAAAAATTCAACCTACCCATAAAATCTGGATTTAAGCTCTTCCTGGACGAACACGCGACCGCGTTCGGCGACGTTTCCGGAGACCTCGAAATCGTTCCGTTTCCTCGTTCGACCGAACACGTCGACTTGACTTCGGTGGCGCGGAGTTGGATCGAGATGACTTTGACCGAGGAATTTTTATGCGACGAGTGTAAAGACGATAGCGTCGAAAAGTGGAGTTTAGATTACGACGGTGAAGTCAAGGTGAGGTGAACTCTACTGTACAGTATCTTATTTTATACATATACCTATACTGCCTGTGTGTATTCGTCAAAATCAACTTTTCTTCTTCATTTTTTTGTGCCGACTGTGACTCGTTTTTGGAGTGACGGCTGACGGCGTCGAAGAACACGAAAAAGCATGGACAAGATACTCGCCAACGCCGTCACGGCTTCGGTCGTCCCCGGACAAACGCAAACGGACACGAAACGCAAACTAGACCAAATCAGAGACTTACCTCAGAATTCGACGGTGCCTTTAAGCGAGGAAGATTCGCAAGGCGCGAAGATGTTGGAGGCGTTTTCGGTGGACATCTCGCATCAAGAAGTCGAGCGCATCATAATAGAGTTGGAGGAGATTTATAAAACCCAACCGGGAGAGTGGCTGCCGATATACGGCATCGGGTCGATATTAGCGAATGATTTAGGGTACGAAGACGAGGATGAATTCGAAGACGCGTTGAAATCGACGTTCGAGGAGTTCGTGAATAAACTGCCCATGATTGAGTGCAAAGACGTGGAGTCGGAGTTACAACCCGGTCTGGTTCGCAAGTGTTGGCGGTTGATACCGGAGCTGAAGGCGGAAAATAGGAGACCGAGGTGCTTGAAGTTGGCATTGAAAGTGAAGTCAGATTTGTGGAGGATTTTAATGCGCGCGCCTGGGTCGTCCATTGAGATTCCCGAGATTGAGTTTTACGCCGGCGGGGACATAAAGAGGCAAATCGATAGCGTGTACAATCATCTCTCGCAGGCGTGTTTCAACTTGGAGTCGCACGTGCAACACATGGCGAGTTGCGCGGCGAACCCGGAGGAACAACAAGGGATTATAGGGACGATTGAACGATTGAGGAGGATGTTGGATTTAGATGAACCGTGCACGATGGTTATTCGGTGCCCGACGGGGGAGACGGCGTTTAAACCAATGGACGGGATCGAAGTTTTGCCCTTCGATGCGCCGATTCAAGGTACGGTGTTAATGACCGACGATAGGCAAGAGCTGGAAAAGAAACTGCACAGAGAAGGAGAATAATGGAGCGAAAGAAAATTTATCGCGTTGTAAAATACTACTAGCATTTTTGAACTATACTCCTGATATTAATGAAAATACCGCCTACTTGTACTACTTTTACTAAACCGCGCGCGCGCTCGGGTGCTATATACGACTAAAAACAAACGCTCGCGAAAATTTCAACAACGACGTCAATCGAACCATTTGAAATCGACTCTCCCACTCGTCGCTTCGGCTAACGCCGATTCGAGTTCTTCGATCGCATCAAAATCTACGGATAATTCTAACGACACTCCACCTGTATCTTCGTCCCACTCCTCTTCCTCCACTCGCACTCGATCTTCGTTCGCGAACCGTTCGACGGTGCGTTTCACTCTCTCCACGTCCGACGAGGCCTCCACGTTCGCAAACGCCACGACAATTTTTGCCGCTTTCAACTTTGTCTCTGATTCTAAATCTAAAGTTTCAAACGCCAGACTGACGGCACCTCCGTAAGCGCGCATCAATCCCCCCGGACCTAACTTGGTCCCTCCGTAATATCTCGTCACCATCGCCACGACGTTATCAAACTCGAGCTTCTCTTTCTTCCCGTGGAGGACGTTGAGCATCGGAATTCCAGCCGTCCCGGACGGTTCCCCGTCGTCGCTCGATCGATTATTCGCGTCGCCTATTCTCCACGCGAAACAATTATGCGAGACAGACGCGTCCGAGTGGTCTTTGATGAACTTCATCGCCTCGGACGCGTTGGAAATCGACGCTATTTTGCATACGAATTTGCTCCTCTTCGCGACCAACGTCGCTTCGTGATACGGCTTTTTCGTGATGACGCGTATCTTATTCTTCCCATCGACGGCGGCGGCGGCGGCGTTCGCGGTAGAATCAGAGGCAACCACCGCGCGATGATGATGATGATGATGATGATGATGTTTCGCTTTCGTCGCGCTGCTGCTGCTGCTGCTGCTGCTGCTCGAGGAGTGAAAACAGCATCTGCGACAGAGCAACGCTCGTTGACTTTGACACAGTCCCATCAACATCTCTCTCTTCTCTCTCTCTCTTCTCTCTCTTCTCTCTCGCGCGCGCGCGCGTTTGATGCGTGTAAAAGTGAGACTAAAACTCATACCTCGTCTCGAGTGCTGAAAAAAAAATTGTATTTCTCGAGAGGTACCCACACGAGAGAGCGACGCGAAAGGAACGAATACGAACAGAGAACAAGTATCAATCACGATGTTCCTTTTACTTCTTTCTGCTACAACAACAACAACAACAACAACTGTAAAATGGGGTTATTATTACTTTCTCGTTTTTTATATCTGTGCTACTAAATATATACGTGTGTGTGCGCGCGCTCGCGAGCGTATATTCTCGTCGCACGCGCTCAACTTTTTTTATTCTTCTTCGTCGCTATCGACCAAGACTCGTTTTTTCCGTTCACCAGCCGGCGTGTCCGCCTCTTTGTTCTTCTCTTTTTCGTCGTCGCCGCTATCGTCTTCGCTATCGTCGTCTGGAACGATGAAATCGTCGTTTTCATCGTCGAGTTCGTCTTCCGCGCCTTCTTCCAAAAACGCCGCGTCCAACTCGGCTTCTCTTCTCGAGCGTTCGTCGTAGTACAGCTCGTTTGCAACTCCGCGAATGCTTCGGTTGCCACCCCCGTATCGTCCGTCTCTTCCACCGTCTCTTCGCATCATTCCGTCCCCACCATCTGCTCGTGCTCGTATATCTTCGCTCATCATTTTCTTTCGTTTTCGTTGCAACTGCGCCTCTTCCCTCGCTCTCTGTTCGAACAATCGATCCGACGCTTCCTTCTCCCTTTCCGGATCGACGTTCGACACGAACCGCATCGTACCTTTCGCTCTCGCGCCGTGTTTCTTCTCGATCGCGTCGCGTAATCTTTTGTGCGTGTGCGAATCCGTCGTCGCCGGTCTAAACTGCATCCGTTTGCTAATCTTCGCTTTCCCTTCCATCAAACCTTGATGTCTCGCAAAGACGTATTGATTCAAACCTTGCTTACTCGACACCGCGGTTTCCGTCACGTTAAATACTTCATCTCCTAAGTGCAACGTCCTCGATCCGTCCGACCATTCCACAAACTTTGCGTTCGATTTCAATTCATTCGTCAAAGAGTCTCTCGTCCACCTCGCGACGTTGCCTTCCTTTGCTTTTAACCGGGATCGGCCGAATTCATCAACGATAGTTTTATCTTCTTCTTCTTGAAAGGTATTTTCATCGAATTTCTTCGCGCAAACGTCGAAAATGTTCGTCGCTTTGCTCACGATCGGGTTTAAGTAGATGGCTTTGTCGCTCGCGTCGTTCAAATCTTCTCCTTCTTCTTCTTCGTTCAGAGCGGCGATCAAATGCATCGGCTCGCCTTTTCTTTCCTCTTTTTCTTCTCCGTCTTTTTCTTCCTTCTCCTCTCCGGCGTATTCGTCTAAAACCGAGTTCACTTTAGCGTTCCTCTTCCCGTCCTCTTCTTTCTGGTCCTCTATGGCCATCTCCACGTCCTCTATCTCGTCGTCCTCGTCGTCATCTTTTTCGTCTCCTAATTTTCTCTCTCTTCGATCGCCGGCTTCCTCTTCTTCGTTTTTGTCCTTCTTTTCCAGAAGCTCTTCTTCGCCCTCCGAGTCCGAGGAATCGCCGAAGATGTTCGCCACCAGCGCGTCCGCCATTTTGTTTTCTTCTCTTCTTTCTTCTTCTTCTTGACTTCTTCTTCTTCTTCTTTTCGCGCTGTTGTTCGTGTGCGCGAACGTGTCTTCTGAGTGAGGACAATTTTCTCTTTTGATGTTAGTTTTTTTTAGAAGAAGTCAAGAAGAAGAAGAAGAAGAAGTCAAGAAGAACACAACGCGCGATAATAATAATAATAATATAATAATGGGAAGGAACAGAAGACACACAAGAAACGCACCGCGAACTCGAGAGGAGGATAAAGAGAGAGAGAGTG
>Ga0182095_1032543_pt1 | contig 20223 bp, 18 predicted proteins | sample 041ome_19_FD_127784 | JGI IMG/M metagenome (GOLD analysis project Ga0182095, IMG submission 127784) | Metatranscriptome of coastal salt marsh microbial communities from the Groves Creek Marsh, Georgia, USA - 041412BS metaT (Metagenome... | ecosystem: Environmental > Aquatic > Marine > Intertidal...
GCGGCGGTAATGAACGCGGGCACGCCGGCGGTGTGTATCGTGGGCAAATCGCATGATTTTCATGTGACCACTGCGCTTGGCATCACCTTGGACGAAAACATCGAGGCGATCAGCGGATCAATCGCCCATATCGTATCCCAAGGACGCGAAGCATTATTTGACGCGGAACATTTCTTTGACGGGTACAAGGCGAACCCAGACTATGCCATCGCCTGTCTGCGTGCGGCCTTTGATGCAGGCGCACGCTGGATTGTACTTTGCGACACAAATGGCGGTGTCCTACCGGCGGAGGTCGGCCAAATCGTGGGCGATGTCATTGCTGCGGGCATCCCAGGGGGTCGGTTGGGTATCCACTGCCACAATGACACTGAAAACGCCGTCGCCAATTCTTTAGCCGCCGTGGATGCGGGTGCACGCCAAATCCAAGGTACTCTGAACGGGTTGGGCGAACGGTGTGGAAATGCAAATCTGACATCCCTGATCCCGACACTTTTGCTAAAAGAACCCTATGCCAGCACGTTAGAGATTGGCGTATCTCTTGACGGATTGCGGAACCTAACCCGCACATCACGCCTGTTGGATGATATTCTAAACCGCGTACCAGCGCGTCAGGCCCCCTATGTCGGCAGCTCAGCCTTTGCGCACAAGGCGGGGCTTCACGCCTCGGCCATCCTAAAAGACCCTTCCACTTACGAACACATTGATCCCGCCTCTGTCGGCAATGCCCGCATTATCCCGATGTCAAACCAAGCGGGGCAATCGAACCTTATCCGCCGGTTGGCCGATGCGGGCATCACCGTCGAAAAAGGTGACCCCGCCTTAGGCCACATTTTGGACGAAATCAAAACCCGCGAAGCCGACGGATATTCCTATGACACCGCCCAAGCCAGCTTTGAATTGCTGGCGCGGCGCGAATTGGGCCTGTTGCCCAGCTTCTTCGAAGTCAAACGTTACCGCGTCACCGTGGAACGGCGCAAAAACAAATACAACAAAATGGTCAGCCTGTCCGAGGCGGTGGTTGTTGTCAAAATCGGCGGTGAAAAGAAACTTTCCGTCAGCGAAAGCATGGATGAAACCGGCGGCGATCGCGGCCCAGTGAACGCGCTTTCCAAAGCGCTGGCCAAAGACCTGGGCCCCTACCAAGACATCATCGACGACATGCGTCTGGTCGATTTCAAAGTCCGCATCACCCAAGGCGGCACCGAAGCGGTGACCCGCGTTGTCATCGACAGCCAAGACAGCCAAGGTCGCCGTTGGGCAACCGTTGGGGTGTCGCCCAATATTGTCGATGCCAGTTTCGAAGCTTTGCTTGACGCGATCATCTGGAAAATTGCCCGCGACACCGGGGAAAAACGTTGAGCAGTTTTTCAGATGACGTAATCGCCTGCGCTGATTTGGTGCGCGAACACGATCCAGTAAGATTTCGCACGATTATGGCATCGCCCGTTGCGATGCGTCGCCTTATGTTTCCGCTTTTCGCGTTTAACATTGAAATGCCGCGTGCAGCATGGGCATCGAAAGAAACCATGATTGCCGAAATGCGTCTTCAATGGTGGTACGACGCGCTCGAAGAAATCGCACAAGGCGGCGTTATCCGCCGACACTATGTCATAACGCCACTCGCCCTTGCAATCACATCAGAACAAGCGAGATGCCTACAAACTTCGGTCGAAGCACGCCGCTGGGACATTTACTCTGACCCGTTTGATAGCACTGATCAAATGCTCCAGTATGTAACCAATACCACAGCCCCCCTGTTGCAAATTGCGGCACAAACCACTGATAAAAAAATTGAACGACTAGCTTGTGCAATAGGCGTCGCAAATTTCTTGCGGGCCATTCCAAACTTGCTCGCTCACGGCAAACGGCCACTTTATGACGGGCGTCCTGGCGCGATTAGAACGCTCGCATCCGATGCGCAGAAGTGCCTGAATAAAACATGCCTTTCCTCTGACGAAAGGCATGCCGTTATATCAGGCTACCAAACGCGGCACTACCTCAGCCAAGCTATAAATTACCCAGATCTCGTTGCCACTGGCCTGACCGCGCCGAGCCCGTTAAAGGATCAATACCTTTTCCACCGGGCCCGTTTATGGTCCCTTTGAAACCGTATGATTTCCCTAAAGGGCAATCACATTTTTTGTCCTAAAATATCCCGGGGTTTGGGGCAGAGCCCCAAACTTCACAATTTCGAAGAAATGATACCCGTATTAAAACCACCCATACGCAGTTCGCCAAACAGTCGTTGATATTCAATTTTAGGACAACGGTTCATAATCACATCAACCCCGCGCGCGCGTGCTTTTTGGGCGGCTTCGGCATGAAACACACCAATTTGCATCCACACGCATTTTAAATCGGCAAAAGATTGCAAGGCATCCTCGACGATTTCTGGAACCGCTTCCGACTTTCTAAAAATATCGACCATATCGACCTGACGGTTGATACTCTTAATGTCATCCACGATCGTTTTGCCAAATAATTCTTTTCCGGCATGCCCTGGATTAACGGGGATGACATCAAACCCTTTCAAGGTCAGATAACGACCGACAAAATAGCTTGGGCGGGCTGGATTGGTGCTGATGCCAACAACCGCAACGGTTTTGACAGTTTTCAAAATGTTACGCAAATGTGCGTCAGAATAGTGTTCAGTCATGTAAGTACTCTTTCATTTGCGTGGACCCAATACTGGGATGAATCCATTCATGGTCAGACAATGCTACGCGTCGTTTGGCGCGGAAAAGCAAAAATCGCCCTACTCCGCGCCGCGTCCCCAGACTGGGCGCTGTGATATCGGTTGGGAACTGATCACGCCATCTATCAGGCAGGTCAAGACCTTGTTCTTCGGCCCGTTCCAGCAACCATGTAAGCGGTATATTTGACAAAGGCCTTACTTGATGTGCATCGCCAAGATGCCCACCGATATCACCATGGCTGCCCCGAAACCAAACCTGCTCGACCCGTGTTCCCAGCGGGATATGATCAAAATCCCAACACTCAGGCGCATAGGCCAATCTGGTTTCATCCAAAGCAAGCGCATGAAATGCGGCTTGGATATTGTCGCACACATGATGACTGTGAAAGCTATAGCGGTTGGGCAAAAAACGCCAAAGGATCGGAATGCGCAACCCAAGCGCACTGACCGTATCTAAAACACCCAAAAACTTGATAGGAACAGGGCGCCGACACAGTGTGTTCGTGACCACAGGGCTTTGACGCTTGGCTTGATACAATCTCCACATGGTCGCTATGTTGCGCGGTGTCGCAGCATCAGCGCGTAACAATCCAACCTCGTCAATCATTCCGCACAAAGATCTTGCCGCGAAGGCTCCGCGCGAATAGCCAAAAATGAAAATTTCGTCACCGTCCGCATAGCGCATCGCAAGCGCCCCATAGGCATGTCTGATTTGATGACCCAATCCTTGTCCCGTTAGAACGCGTAGAATGGACCGCCAATCCCCCCATTGTAAGCCGGGTGCATAATACAAAGTTCTTTTCGCTGTTGTTTTGCCAAGCAGACGAAAAATCAATCCAATCGATGTTTCGTACCCCGGCCTGAGGCTACATAACGTGCCATCCAATAAAATGACATGTGTTCGCCCCTTTGGAACGGTGACATCGCCATCCCCCAGCAACGGGACATGGCTTGCCAAACTTCGCCAAAGTTTGCGCCCAAAAGCACGAAATTTATGTTTAAGACCGCGCAGCACGATTCATCATTTGCCATACACGATGTGGGGTAAAGGGCATGTCAGCTTGGGTAACCCCCAAATCCCACAACGCATCTTGAACCGCATTTGCCACTGCGCCCATTGATCCCACTGTCCCTGCTTCGCCACATCCCTTCATCCCCATCAAATTCGCGGTCGATGGGACTGGTTCAAATTCAAGATTGATCATCGGCATATCACTTGCGCGCGGCATCGCATAATCCATAAACGTAGCAGTCAGTAATTGGCCACTTTCGTCAAAGGCGACATGTTCCATCAACGCTTGGCCGGCGCCTTGTGCAATCCCGCCATGCACCTGCCCCGCGGCCAGCATCGGATTGATAAGATTTCCAAAATCATCAACCACAGTATATTTCTCTAGGGTAACTTGACCCGTCTCTTTGTCGATTTCGACCTCAGCAATATGTGCGCCATTCGGGAAAGAACGACCGGGTAGCGTGGTTGTTTGTTCATGTACCAACAAATCGTCACGCCCTTGGTTACGGACCATTTCTGCGACCTCTAGCATTGTTGGGGTCTCATTCGACCCCGCGATGCGAAAGCGTTCATCATCGAATTGGATATCCTCGGCAGTGACCTCAAATTTATCGGCCAAGTAAGCTCCGAAGCTTTCAATCATTTTTGACACAGTTGCCAATGTTGCTGTGTTTTGCGTCGTCACCGAGCGGGACCCACCTGTGCCACCACCTTTTGCGATACGATCACTATCACCCTGAATAACAGTGATTTGTTCAAATGGGATCCCTGTTTGATCTGATAAAAATTTCGCATAAACCGTTTCATGGCCCTGCCCGTTTGACTGAGTGCCAACATAAATGAAAACACTTCCGTCATCATTAAATTCAACGCGCGCCGTTTCCGACGGGTCACCCAGAATGCTTTCGATGTAAAAACACGTGCCGATCCCACGCAACTTTCCTTGCGCCGCGCTTTGCTGTTTTCGCGATGCAAAGCCTGCGACATCGCCGGATTGAACAGCATGGTCCAATACCAAATGGAAATCCCCAACATCATAGGTTTCACCTGTCACCGACTTATACGGAAACGCCGATTTATCGATGAAATTTCTGCGTCGTAATTCGATCGGATCAACGCCTAATTCGCGCGCGGCCCGATCCATCAAACGTTCAAGAACATAAATCGCTTCGGGACGGCCAGCACCACGGTAGGCATCCACTTGGGTTGTATTGGTGTACACGCCTCTGACAGACAGATACGCTTTTTGAACATCATAGGTGCCCATCAAAACGCGCGAAAACAGTTGGGTTTGAATACCTTGACCAAATTGTGAATTATACGCACCTAGGTTGCAAACCGTATGCACCCGATACGCCTGGATTTTGTGATCGGCATCAAATGCAAATTCTGCAATCGACACAAGGTCGCGCCCTGCATTATCTGACAACATCGCTTCGGTCCGCTCGGACATCCAACGCACAGGCGTAGCTAGCTGCATCGCGGCAACGGACGCCAGGTAATACTCAGGATAGGTCATTGCCTTCATCCCAAAGCCACCCCCAACGTCAGGGTTGGTTACACGGATTTGTTCTGCAGTGAGATTAAGCATCTGCTGCAGGCGATTTTTTTGGTTCCAAACACCTTGACCATTTACCGACAAATGCAACCTTGATCCGTCCCATTCGGCATAACACCCGCGAGGTTCCAAGGAATTGACGATGACACGGTTGTCACCAACCTCAAGCGACACAACTTTGGCAGCGGTTTTGAAAACTTCATCCACCCCGTCTTGATCGCCAATCGCCCAATCAAACGCTAAATTATCCGCCACGCCTTCGTGGATTTCTGCGCCACCAATGTCTAACGCCAAATGGGTATCTAATTCTTCAAAATCAAATATGATCGCCTCGGCCGCATCTTTGGCCTGTTCCAAAGTTTCAGCCAAAATAAATGCAATTGGTTCACCGACATGGCGCACCTTTCCATGCGCCAACAACGGGCGTGCTGGCGCGGCAGCATTTGATCCATCGCGATTTTTAATGGTCATACCTGCCAAATCCATTGAAACGCCCGCATCAATCAAATCTTGCGATGTCAAGATAAGCTTTACGCCATCCATCGCAGCGGCGTCAGACACATCCAGTTCTGTGATAACGGCGTGCGCCACAGGGGAGCGAAATACAAAAGCGACCAAAGCCTCCTCGGGCACTATGTCGTCAACATAGCGTCCTTGGCCTGTCAAAAAACGTTGATCTTCGACACGCGAGGTTGATTGACTTTTTCCGAACTTATCCATCTTGCACCACCTAATTACATTTCGGTGCCAACACTAGTCATTCAGATGTCAAAGTCCAGAGCGCAGTCTTTAAAAATCCTCGGTTTTTACGACCGCACCCTGCCCATAGCCATTAAAGCCGCATGCGAGCGACAGGCTGTATGCGCCCATCCCTTGGATCACGATGTAATCGCCCTCTTCGATGTCATTTGGGAGAGCGATTTGTTGATCAACACGATCAAGACTGTCACACGTCGGACCAAACACCACACGCGGACGACTTGCCGACGTTTTAGGAGTGCCATCCGCGGAATAAACCGCAATTAATCGCGATCCGACGGCCACCATGTCACGCCACTCTGCCAAGGCCCCGTAAATGCCATCATTCAAAATCAATGACCCGTCAGGACGTATCGCTTTCACGCATAATCCAACCGCAAAACTGTTGGCCACCATAGACCGTCCAGGTTCGCACACCAGCTCGGGCAGCGTTGATGCGAACACTTTGGCATGGGTCATCGCAATGTGTGCGATGCTTTTTTCCAAATCGGGCATTTCCGCACCACGATCAGAGGCAAATCCGCCACCGACATTTAACCGTGCGATACGCACTTGTGCCGCCTCGGCAATTCTTGCGGCTTCGTGAATGTAACGGGCCCACGCCTCGACATCAGTACACTGCGTACCTGGATGAAACGTCAAACAGGGAACAAACCCGCGCGCCACAACCGCCTGCAACAACGAGGCCGCATTTTCGGGCGTGGTGCCAAATTTTTCACCAAAATCATACGCTGCACCCTGCATCGGCAGCTTGAAACGAACGGCAATTTCTGAACCAGGCGGCAAGTCACCCAGCTTGTCCAATTCAGCCAAGCAATCGATCGACCATGACCGCACGCCAAAAGTTTTGGCGATTGCGATCTCTGACTGTGAACGGACTGGATTGTGATAATGCAATTGTGCATTCGGTGACACGCTGCGCACCTTGGCCATTTCGACCACCGAAGCAACATCAAACGCTGTCATGCCGGCTTGGGCCAACGTGCGTAACACGTCGACATGATCGTTCGCTTTTACCGCATAGGTTACCGTGCCCGGAAAAATATCGGAAAAGAACAAGTGAGTTGCACACAACCGCCTTGGGGAAAAGAAATAAACCGGATCATCAGGCCGCGTTTTTTTCAAATACTCTGCGGCTGTAGGCCAGTTATCAATCCGTTCGTGTCGCATGTCTCACCTGCTCTTTTCCGATCAGATGAACACCGCATGGGCCAGTCGAGCAACCGCAATTGGGGTCAAGATGCAGCTAGGAAAGTATTTGCGCGCTGTCCCAATGTTCATCTGTTAAATACAGTCTAAGCATTTTTCTTGCACTATTCATCATCCATCAATACTATTATTATAAATCTTTTAATCATATTGACGGTAAAAATATGCAAATTGACGATTTAGACGAAAAAATGATCCGTATGTTGACTGAAAATGCACGCATGCCAATTTCGGATTTGGCCCGTGTGTTGGGCGTGGCGCGAATGACCGCCCAAGCGCGGCTAGATCGCCTTATTGCACAAGGCGCGATTGCAGGTTTTACAGTTCGCGCCGGGCATAAGTTGCGCCCGCCAATCTGTGCAACAGCGCTTCTGACCATCGAACCCCGCTCTGGGGCGGCGGTGGTGCAGCGCTTGAAGTCTTTGACCACTGTCGAACGGGTTTCTACCACATCCGGACGTTTTGACATGTTGATCGACATCTACGCGTCAACAACCGAAGAACTTGATCAAACACTCGACAAGATCGCAGAAATAAAAGGCGTCAAAGGATCAGAAAGCCTAATCCATCTAAGCCAAAAAATTGATCGCACCTGAGCAGGGCACAACGCACTTTACATAAACCGTATTTCTTTCCAATGTGGTTGAAAACGACGGGGAACACATCACCATGGAACAAGTCAAATTCACACAAATGAAAGATGGGGACAAGGAAGACTATGATTTTCTGACCATCCACGAAATTGAATACGCCAAAGGCACCGCTGATCGGCTTTTACGCGCGCTTGTCGAATTAGATGAATCGTTATCTGGGTATAAGGTCACGCGATTGGGTCATTCGCTTCAATCTGCGACGCGGGCGTGGCGCGACGGCGCAGATATTGATTGGGTTGTCTGTGCCCTATTGCATGACATTGGCGACATTTATGCACCCTACAATCATGATGAATACGCCGCGAGTATCTTGCGACCTTTTGTGCGTGAACAATGTTCTTGGGCCGTGCAAACGCATGGCGATTTTCAAATGATTTATTATGGACATCATGTCGGAGGAGACAAAAACAAACGCGATCGTCATTCTGGTCATCCATATTTTGACGACTGTGCCGAATTTTGTGAACGCTGGGATCAGGCAAGTTTTGATCCAAACTACACAACGCTACCCATCAAATTTTTCCGCAATATGGTGCAAGAAGTCTTTGCCCGCACAGCCTATGACCCAAATGTCATTCGGGCTGGTGCCCGTGAACCGTTGATTGGGACACCCCGCGTGTAACGTTCGTCCTTTTAGAAGTCATCATAAAAAAAACGCGGGCCAAGGGCCCGCGTTTTTGGTCGGATCGCGATGTGATCCGAAACCTTATCCCACAAGCTCGAGGCCAGAGAAGAAATAAGCGATCTCAACGGCTGCTGTCTCGGGCGCGTCTGAACCATGGACCGAGTTTTCACCAACAGATTGCGCGAATTCCGCGCGAATTGTGCCGGGTGCTGCGTCTGCTGGGTTTGTTGCACCCATGACTTCACGGTTTTTAGAAATCGCGCCTTCGCCTTCCAAAACTTGAACAACAACTGGTGCGGACGCCATGAATTCGCAAAGCTCGCCATAGAATGGACGCGCTGCGTGCACTTCGTAGAACTTTCCAGCTTGCGCAGGTGTCAAATGAATGCGTTTTTGTGCAATAATGCGCAGACCCGCTTCTTCGAATTTCGCGTTGATTTTACCTGTTAGGTTACGAGTTGTTGCATCTGGTTTGATGATGCTCAGTGTGCGTTCGACGGCCATTTCATCTATCCTTGGTTGATCGGGCAAAAGCCCTCTGTGTAAACTGGCCGCGCAATAACACGGGCAAACCTAATTGAAAAGTCCCTTTACGACCTGTTTTCATGATCACTTTACAACTGCAGTCAGGCAAAACACTCTAATCTTTTGGGCGGCCCCTCTTTTGTTTTGCCGATCGACCAAGTAGGAGACACTGAGCTGCCCCAACTAGAAACGCGTGAAACCGGAAAAAAGCATGATCAAGATCGAAAATATTTCTTATTCTGTCGCCGGACGCACATTGGTGGAAAACGCTACTGCCACGATTCCAACGGGACACAAGGTCGGGCTTGTCGGACGGAATGGCACGGGAAAGACTACGCTGTTTCGCGTGATCCGCGGGGAGTTATCCCTTGATACAGGCGCAATCACGGTGCCAAAAGGCGCACGAATTGGCGGCATCGCACAAGAAGTGCCTGGCAATGAGGTCTCGCTGCTTGAAACGGTTTTAGCCTGCGATACGGAACGCGCGGCGCTGTTGAAGGAATCTGAAAGCGCAACAGACGGGCACAGGATCGCCGAGATCCAAACCCGACTGGCCGATATTGATGCGTGGTCCGCCGAAGGGCGCGCATCATCGATTCTGAAAGGGTTAGGTTTTGACATCGATAAACAGTCGATGCCGTGTTCAGCATTTTCAGGTGGCTGGCGGATGCGTGTCGCTCTTGCGGGCGTCTTATTTTCCCAACCAGATGTTTTACTTTTGGACGAACCGACAAACTATCTAGATCTTGAAGGCGCTATTTGGCTAGAAACCTACCTTGCACGTTATCCGCACACAGTGATCATCGTCAGCCACGATCGCGGCCTTTTGAATCGCGCTGTTGGTGGTATCTTACACCTAGAAGATAAGAACCTTACTTTTTACCAAGGAAATTACGACACATTTGCGCGCACACGCGCCGCGCGCCTTGCCGTTGCTGAATCGGAAGCAAAGAAACAAGAGGCGCGTCGTGCCCATTTGCAATCTTATGTTGATCGCTTTCGTGCAAAGGCGGATAAAGCGAAGCAGGCACAATCACGCCTAAAGATGATTGCGCGCATGGAGCCAATCACACGCCCGCAAGAAGCCGCGCTTCGTCGGTTTTCATTCCCAAATCCAGAAGAGCTACAGCCGCCTATCTTGCGCCTTGATCAGGCATCCGTTGGGTACGGTGATCGGACCGTCTTGCGTCAGCTTGACCTACGCATCGACCAAGATGATCGGATCGCTTTGCTTGGCCAAAACGGCGAAGGCAAATCCACGCTGTCAAAATTAATCGCAGATCGATTGAGTATTATGGACGGCGCAATTGTGCGCAGCTCAAAACTCCGTATCGGATATTTTGCGCAGCATCAGGTTGATGAACTGCATCTGGACGAAACGCCCCTTGACCACATACGTCGCGCCCGTCCTGATCGCACGCCCGCGCAATTGCGCGCCATCTTGGGGGGCTTTGGGATCGGCGTTGAACAGGCCGACACACTGGTCGGCAGCCTGTCGGGTGGTCAAAAGGCGCGGTTGTCGCTTTTGTTGGCAACACTCGACGCACCACATCTTTTGATATTGGATGAACCAACGAACCACCTCGACATCGAAAGTCGCGAAGCCTTAGTCGAAGCATTAACCGATTACAGCGGCGCCGTTATTCTGGTCAGCCATGATATGCATCTTTTATCAATGGTTGCTGATCGGTTATGGTTGGTCAAAAACGGACAGGTCACGCCATACCCCGATGATCTTGAGGCCTATCGTGCACAGTTACTGTCATCCGAAAACACCAAAAAACAAGAGGCTTCGAAACCTGCGCCAAAACCGAAACGCGCGACACGAGATGAAATTTTGGCGCTCAGGGCGGAACTTAGGAAATGTGAAGAGCGGGTTGAAAAACTGGCCGCCATGCAAGATAAATTGGCCGCAAAGCTTGCAGATCCTGCGCTTTACGAGGACGAAAAGATCGGCGAGTTAGAGGTATGGAACCGTAAATACGCCGAAGTGATGGAAGCGATTGATCGCGCCGAAACGCTTTGGGTGACGTCACAAGGTGCGTTGGATAAGGCACTCGCGACAGGGTAAGGATGCATGGACACTCCATTTTTAATTACGTCTTTTATGACGCTTTATGTAATTGCCGATCCCATTGGTCTGACCCCGCTTTTTGCGGCCATGACCCAAGATATGAAGATTAAGCTTCAGCGCCAAATTGCAACGCGTGCAATTATTGTTGCATTCTTTATTTTGGTCGCCTTTGCGTTATTTGGCGATGCTATTTTGTCGTTTGCAGGCATTTCAATGCCAGCTTTTTGCATCGCAGGCGGGATTTTGTTATTTATAACCGCGCTTGATATGTTGTTTGAACGCCGTACAAAACGACGCGAAGGTCAAAAGGACGAAGAGCTGCGCGATGACCCATCCGTTTTTCCTTTGGCCATTCCACTGATCGCAGGACCTGGTTCCATTGCGACCGTCATCCTTTTGGCCGGAAACACAAATGTTGAGAATAGCTTGATCTGGACCTTTGGGGTCATTGCAGCTGTTTTGTCATCTGTTTTCGCGATGTTTTTAACCGCCCCTGCGATACAACGCGCCCTCGGCAAAACCGGAATCAATGTCACTACACGTCTGTTGGGTATGTTATTGGCGGCTTTGGCCGTGCAATTTGTGATGGATGGGATTGCCGATTTCGGTTTGCGTTCCTAAATATCATCCATGGATACAAATGACTATGAACGACTGGTATATTTGTCAATCTTGGCCTTTGCCATCGGGTTGCCGGTTTTGTTGTCCTATGGCCGTTTGCGTGACCTTTTAAAGCCTTTGCTGGCATGGGCAGTGATTTTTGCTATTGCCATCTTTGGGGTTGGAATGTGGCAATCTCTCAACAATTCAGGCCCGCGCAATGCACAAGTCACCTCATCTGGCGACGTTGTTTTACCTGTTGGATCGGACGGTCATTTCACGGCAATTTTGTCCGTGAACGGAAAACCCATAGAATTTATGGTTGACACTGGCGCAACAGAAATTGTGTTAAGTAAAGAAGATGCCAAAAAGCTCGGGTTTGACATGTCCAAACTGGCGTTTATCGGGACGGCCTACACGGCAAATGGCCCGGTGAGCAGCGCCCCGATAAGGCTTGAATCCATTTCGCTCGGCCCGTTTCATGATGAAAATGTGCGCGCAACCGTAAATGGGGGGGATTTATTCGGATCGCTTTTGGGGATGGAATATCTACGCCGCTTTGGCAGCATTGAAATTACACGTGACGCAATGATTTTGCGCAGATGATTTAGCTTTTTGATTGGTTGGTTGCACCACTCTCGGCCTTTTTGGCCCAGCGACCGCTTTCTTCTGACCAATATTGCGCGACACATCCCGCGTCGGTGTAATATTTCCAATGTTGACGGGCCAAGCTTACGGCATCGTTATCATGGCCATCAAACAAAACGCATACGCGCTGTGCGTCCGCTATTTCATCTGGCGTTACCTCTGCACCCCCAACAAGCATGATGCACTCGCGCTTGGGCGATGCAGGCGCTTGACCCAAGATTATTGGCGTTGATGCGTCAATCACCCCATCCGAAATAGCGTGTGGCAAGAAAGCGTCTTCAGGCGATTTCCATAGGTCTTGATCTAATTGTTCAATCATTGCGCTATCGCGACCACGCACTTCCACGCTCCACCCTGCCTGTAGTGCTTTTTCAAGCAAAACAGGCAGGGTGTGTTCAAGCGGCTGCCGCGTGAGATGATAGAAATAGACCGCGCCCATCAATCCGCTTCAATGATGTCGGAAACCAGCCGGTTCAGCGTGCGTACCCCCCAACCCGATGCGCGCGACGCCGAGTAGGTCGATGCGCCAGGCGTCTGACAGACACCCGCAATATCCAGATGGATCCACGGTGTCTGTGGTTTAACAAAACGCTGTAGGAATTGTGCAGCCGTAATCGACCCCGCAGGACGACCGCCGATGTTTTTCATATCTGCAATGCGCGATTTCAACAGGGCGTCGTAAGCATCACCCAATGGCATCCGCCACGCACCTTCATCTTCGGCTTTTGCCGCGCCCAACAAGGCATTACAAAGTGTGTCATCATTCGAAAACACACCTGCATTTTCATGCCCAAGACCGATGATGATCGCACCCGTCAAGGTGGCCAAATCGATCATACCTGTTGGATTAAAACGTTCCTGCGCATACCACATGACATCACATAGCACCAAACGACCTTCGGCATCTGTGTTAATGACTTCGATCGTGTCACCTTTCATAGAGGTGACAACGTCACCAGGACGCTGAGCCGTGCTGGAGGGCATATTTTCGACCAACCCAACAAGCCCGACAACATTCGCTTTTGCCTTGCGCTTGGCCAAAGACATCATGGTCCCCGCGACAACCGCAGCGCCACCCATATCAGAGGTCATATCCTCCATTCCGGCCGCGGGCTTTAGGGAAATGCCCCCGGTATCAAAGCATACGCCTTTGCCAACCAGTGCGAACGGATTTTGTCCTTTTTCGCAACCGTTCCATTGCATCACAACTATTTTTGACGGGCTGGCAGATCCTTGTCCAACCCCCAAAAGCGCGCCCATGCCCAAATCTTTTAAGGCAGCTTCATCCAATATTTCGACCTCAATACCAAGCGCGCTAAGCCCTTGCAAACGGGTCGCGAACTCAGTCGTGGTTAAGATATTGGCAGGCTCATTAACCAGGTCACGGGTAAAATTAACGCCTTCGACAATCGAAATCGCCGTGTCAAAAGACGCACGGTGGTCCTCTGGTTTGACCGCCATAACGGTCACATGTTTTGCATCGTCAGCGCCATCCGCATTGGTTTTATGTGCTAAGAAATCATACAAGCGCAGCGCATAGCCTTGCGCAAAATCAGTTGTGTTCTTTAGCAATCCAGCAAGGATAATCACATCCTCTTGCCCCCGGGCACCGGCCGCTTTAGCCCCTGCTTTGCGCGCCTGTTGCGCATCTGCGCGACGATCAAGCTTGACCACATCTATCGCAACCGCGTCCAGTCCCACCGGAAAGGCAAGCGTCGTGACATCGCTCAATTTCATTTTTTCAAATTTGTCAGATGACACTAAACGCGCCAAGCTTCCTTTTGAGATTTTGTTCAGCTTGCGACCAATTTGATCCAAGGTACCATCTGAGGACACAATCGCAACGATCCTGCCATCGAAAGAAGATAGATCTGTTAAATCAAGTTCTGCAAGCTTTACATCAAGTGCCTTTGACATATCACGCTCCCGTTTGTTGGATTTTGTTAAGCAGTAATCATTTCACGTTCTAATGACCATATATAAGTGGAAAAAAATTCTTTTTTATGTAACATGACCCGATTGGATATGGCTTAATTTCGCTTGCACAAAACGGGCAAAGTGTGGACTGGGCTGGACAATGTATCGAATTTTTGCAATCCACAAAGACAACCACTATCAAAGGCGTTGGGCGTGATGTCAAAATTCGACAGATATATCCTTTCTCAATGCTTTTCGGTTTATGGTTTTTTTACCTTGGTATTTGTTCTTTTGGTTTGGATCAACCGCGCTGTCATCTTGTTTGATGAATTGATTGGGGATGGCCATTCCGCCTGGGTATTTTTGGAATTTTCCTCATTGGCCCTGCCAAGCGTTTTTGCCGCTGTTGGTCCGTTATCTAGTTTTGCAGCAACCCTTTATGTCACCAATCGTCTCAGCAATGAAAGCGAGCTGGCCGTCATGCAAGCCACAGGGTTCAGTCCGTGGCGTTTGGCGCGGCCATTTGCCTATTTTGGTTTGCTGAGTGCACTGTTCTTGGCTGTATTTACGCTGTTTCTCGCACCCCTCGCTGGCCAGAAACAAACCTATCGTGAGACAGAGCTTTCCTCAGACCTTGCCGCAAAACTGTTAAAGGATGGCGTGTTTCAGCATCCGGCCGATGGGGTCACACTTTATATCCGCGAAATACTCGCAACGGGCGAATTAAAAGACACGTATATCTCGGACCGCAGAGATCCGAAACAGAGCGTCACTCATACCGCATCCACAGGATATTTATTGCGCCAAGGGGATCGAAACATTGTTGTGTTATCTGACGGTCAAACCCAAAATTATGAAAAAGAAACAGAAACACTCTCGATCACCCAATTCGCCGATTGGACCTATGATTTAGGTTCAGATATATTTGACAACGCCCCGACCAAGTTCGCCATTTCAAAGGTGCCGACCTCAACCATCCTGCTGACGCCAAAACTTGCGCAACAGATTTCTAACCGCTCACCCGCATTCGTAAACGAGGAATTGCACAAAAGGCTGCATGGCCCAGTCTTGGCGCTTACAACCGCGCTTGTCGGGTTTGGCGCAATATTTGTCGCAGGTTTTAGCCGCTTTGGCGTTGGACGCTATATGCTCTTTGGCATATTTATTTTGGTATTGATGAAAATGATCGAAAGCGCAGTAACAGGACCAACCCGCACGATCTATGAACTTTGGCCTTTGATTTACGCGCCCAGCATTTTTGGGCTAGCCTGTGTCTGTATGATGCTCTTGTGGACGCAAAGATCACGGAAAATCGCCCCTCCAATCGCCGAAACAGGGGCCGCATCATGATATTGCACAAGTATTTTGCCAAGAAGTATTTCTATTATTATTTGGCTGTTTTCTTTATATTTTCCCTATTTGTTTGCCTGATAGATTTTGTTGAACAACTCCGGCAGTTCGGAGATGACGCAAGCTTTGGAAAAGTTGCGGAATTAACATTGTCGAATGTGCCAAGCACTGTCTACAAAACCATGCCGTTAATCATGATACTGTCAGCCGTCTGGATGTTTCTTGCCCTCGCGCGATCAAGCGAATTGGTTGTCGCGCGTGGGGTCGGACGATCGCCTTTGCAGTTTTTGTTTGCTCCGATCATGGTTGCCGCTTTCTTGGGAGTCTCTGCGGTTATGATATTTAACCCGTTCGTTGCCGCAACCTCAAAACATTACATTCAACTGCGCGAAGAAATTTCAACGGGCCGCAATTCGGTATTTTCAGTTGGGTCCGAAGGCCTGTGGTTGCGCCAAGGGGATACAAATGGTCAAACGGTAATTCGTGCTGCGCGATCAAATGCGGATGGGACGGTACTGTATGATGTAACACTCATTAGCCTTGCAGAAAACGGGAAACCCATCCGCCGCATTGAATCAAAAAACGCCCGACTTGGCACGGGCGAATGGATTTTGGGCGCGTCCAAGATTTGGCCAATTTCACCAAATTCCAACCCCGAAATGCAATCCTTCAAAGCGCCAAACTATAGCATCCCATCTAGCCTGACACTTGATCAGATCAAAGACAGCTTTGGTAGCCCCGCAACGATTTCGATTTGGAATTTAACAAAATACATCAGCGATCTTCAGGCGTCCGGGTTTTCTGCACGCAGACACGCGGTATGGTTCCAAATGGAATTGGCACGGCCTATTTTCTTGATTGGCATGATGCTGATTGGCGCTGGTTTTTCAATGCGGCACACGCGTTTTGGTGGCACGGGGATGTCAGTTTTGATTGCTGTTATGCTCGGGTTTGGGTTGTTTTATTTGCGTAATTTTGCGCAAATTTTGGGTGAAACCGGCCAATTGCCGATCTGGCTTGCCGCATGGACACCAGCCGTCGCAACGCTTTTGATCGCCATGGGCATCATCTTGAACAAAGAGGACGGCTGATAGCGCCATGTCAATTGTGTTTATTTAGCCCAAGACATCGGCCGCCGATAGAATTAGATCGGTCCAAGTGTTGCTTTTTATCGGTGGCATCGCTTAAGTAAAACCGGCACACATCTGCCACATAAAAAAATTGGGCTGACAATCGCTCGTAACGGGGTTAGCAAAGGTAGGACAAACTGCGCGTTTACCCTATTCAGGACATAAATGATGTTTAAGACTTCTTTGAAAACACTGACGGCTCTTGGCGTCGCACTATGTTTATCGGTTGGGACGCCGGCATCGTCGGGTGGGTTGTTTTCAGCGGCCATTCGGGTCAATGAAAGTGTCATCACCAACTTTGAACTGCAGCAGAGACAGCGTTTTCTAGAAGTCTTAAAATTTCCTGGGAATCCATCATCACTTGCACGTGAGCAATTAATCGAAGAGCGTCTTAAACAAGGCGAGGCGAAAAAGCTTGGCATACGAGTGCCCGAACAAGTTTTGAAGGCATCAATTGAAGAATACGCAGGCCGGGCAAATTTATCGCCCGAAGAGTTTATTTCAGAGCTTGAAAAAGCAGGTGTTGACCAATCCACACTGATAGAATTTCTGCGCACCGCCATATTGTGGTCAGAGGTGGTACGGGCAAAATTTGGCGCGCAAAGTGCGATCAGCGAGGAACAATTAGAGCGGTCCGTAAAGGCCGATGCGTCTGGCACCAGTATCGAAGTTTCATTGACTGAGATCATCATGGCCATTGAGCCAGGCTTAGAAGAAGAAACCCAAGCTAAGGCACAAGAGCTTGCAAACATCACATCAATTAACAAATTTTCAGAGGCCGCGCGCGAATTTTCTGATGCGCCAACCGCTGAGCTGGGCGGCAAAATTACCTGGCAAAAGTTGGACAGCTTACCCCCTGTTTTGCAACCCTTGATCTTTGGCCTTGCTCCCGGTGATGTGACAGAACCGCTACAAATTCCGAATGCGGTTGCGTTATTCCAATTGCGCGGTATCCGTGAAACCCCTTTCCGCCGCCCCGCACCGGGCGCTATTGATTACGCACAGTATCGGTTTCCCTCGGATGACGCCAAGACGCTTTCTGCCTTGCGTGCAGATTTGGTGCACTGTGATGATCTGTATGCATGGGCCAAAGCCAATCCAAACCATGATCTGATCCGCGAAAGTGCGGCACCTAACGAAATCATGCAAACCCGCGCGGCGCTGTTAAAACTGCTGGATGACAATGAATTTGTGATTGAAATCACAGGCGTGACCGCAACATTGACAATGTTATGCGGACGTACGCCAAACCTTGATGTGGCGGATGTTGACATGGAACAAATCCGAAATGGTCTGCGCAGCAAGCGGTTGGATGATTTTGCGAATGGGTTTCTTGAAAACCTGATTGATGACGCACGGATCGTCTATAAATGACCAAACCGATCCTATTGACCTGTGGAGACCCTGCCGGAATCGGGCCAGAGGTCGCACAAAAGGCATGGGACGAAACGCGGGATGCAGTGCCATTTGTGTGGATAGGTGATCCACGTCATTTACCCCTGGACATGCCTTTTGAGATTATTGATGACATTGGGCAGGCGCACAAAACGGCTGCAACCGCGATGCCGGTCTTGCGCCACGACTTTGCAAACCCCGTGATTGCGGGCAAGCCCGACTTTGCAAATGCACAGGGTATTATCGACGTGATTGCCCGCGGGGTTGGTTTGGTGAAATCCGGCGCTGCCTGCGCGATATGTACGTCTCCAATTTCAAAATCGGTATTGCAAATCGGGGCGGGCTTTGAACACCCAGGTCATACGGAATATCTGGCTGCCTTGGATGGGGGCAAAGATGTGGTGATGATGCTGGCCTCTGACCAGCTCAGGGTTGTCCCCACGACCATCCATATCCCCTTGGAAAATGTGCCGTTCGCCCTGACGGCGGATCTATTGGAACGTACGATCCGAATAACCCAAGACGCGTTACAAGCGCAGTTTGGTATCGCTTGCCCGCGCATCGCAATCGCAGGTCTGAATCCGCATGCAGGCGAAGATGGACGTATGGGTGATCAAGAACAAACATTGATCCGCCCCCTGCTAGACAGGCTGCGCGCCCAAGGTTTCGACCTACGCGGCCCCTTGCCCGCCGATACAATGTTTCATGCACGTGCGCGTGCCCAGTATGACGTGGCCATCTGCATGTACCATGATCAAGCCTTGATCCCGATCAAAACGCTTGATTTCGATACCGGGGTGAACGTGACATTGGGCCTGTCATTTGTGCGTACATCCCCCGATCACGGCACAGCGTTTGACATTGCGGGGCAAAATGCGGCAAACCCGTCGTCGACACTCGCGGCGCTAAAACTGGCCGCACAACTGGGCAATGCACATGACCACCATTGACACCCTTCCGCCGCTGCGTGATGTGATCGCGACGCATGAATTGTCGGCGCGCAAAAGTTTGGGCCAAAACTTTTTGTTGGACTTGAACCTAACGGCTAAAATCGCGCGTCTGGCTGGCGACCTGACACAATGCGACGTGTTGGAAATTGGCCCCGGACCTGGCGGTTTGACCCGTGGCCTGTTGGCCGAAGGGGCGCGGCGCGTCCTTGCAATCGAAAAAGATCGCCGCTGCATTCCCGCCTTGGCAGAAATCGCCGCGCATTATCCCGACCGTTTACAGGTGATCGAAGGCGACGCCTTGGACATCGATCCACTGTCGCATTTAACGCCGCCCATTCGCGTGGCGGCTAACCTGCCCTATAACGTCGGTACCGAATTATTGGTGCGCTGGTTAACGCCCAAAGAATGGCCGCCCTTTTGGCAAACCCTCACATTGATGTTTCAAAAAGAGGTCGCCGAGCGGATCGTCGCCACGCCGGGGTCCAAGTCCTATGGCCGCTTGGCGATCCTTGCGTCGTGGCGGGCGGACGCGAAAATCGCCATTCATTTGCCGCCCAGCGCATTCACCCCGCCCCCGAAAGTATCAAGCGCGGTTGTGCATATCACCGCGTTGGACAAGCCCCGTTTTGATGCGGATGCCAAAACGTTGGAACGCGTCGTGGCGGCGGCATTCAATCAACGGCGCAAGATGTTACGCGCCGCGTTAAAAGGCGTCGCACCCGATATCGAAGACCGCCTGATCGCGGCGGGTCTAAAACCCACCGACCGCGCCGAACAAATCCCCTTAGAAGGGTTCTGCGCCCTTGCCCGCGCGGTTGCCGCGACTTAACAGGCGCATAGAGGGGCCGAGGAAGGCGTAAATGACGATTAATCCAACGCCGGCGGGCGGTTAACAGGGCTTTGGACCAAAGCCCCCGCCTTTCGGGACGGGCGTGGGCTGGATCATGCGCAGTGCAGTCTGCGCTATCGCTACGACCGCGCATGATCCGATGTGCACCATCACCCGTCACGCCGTTTTTTACGGGGGTGGGGGCGCGTTGGGATTTCTTTTAACAACCCACCCACGGACATCTGCGCGAAATCTTCGGCTTTGATGGCAATCCCGCAAACGGTTCGCGACAAC
>Ga0182095_1017895_pt1 | contig 20115 bp, 10 predicted proteins | sample 041ome_19_FD_127784 | JGI IMG/M metagenome (GOLD analysis project Ga0182095, IMG submission 127784) | Metatranscriptome of coastal salt marsh microbial communities from the Groves Creek Marsh, Georgia, USA - 041412BS metaT (Metagenome... | ecosystem: Environmental > Aquatic > Marine > Intertidal...
CAGAGTGTTCTCTCGCGGCGTATTCATTCACTTCATTTTTCAATTCATTCGTATCTTCGGATAAACACGCAACACACACACAACACACGCGAGACATCACCAATTGGAAAACCACATTGGACACACACGATAACAGAGAGAGAGATACAGAGAGAAAGAGAAAGAGCGAAAGATATGTCGTTTTGTTGCAGTTACTCTTTTGTTTCTTCTGCCGTGTCTTCCTCCGCGCGAATGAAGACGACGTCGAGAGGAGGAGGAGAACAACAACAACATCAAAAGAGGCTGATGATGATGAAGCTGATGAGCAAGAAAATGGGAAGGACACGTCGCTTAAATTGCGCGATGATGATGAGTGCATCGAAACGAGACAGAACGACGACGAATAAAAGGAGAGGAGACAGAGGAAGGCGCGCACTCCTCGCGCCAGTGTCGGCGATTTTAGACAACGAGAATAGCAGTACTAGTTTTAACAACGCGACGAGCAGCGGCAGCGGGGAGAACAACAACAAAGGCGGGACGACTGAAAAACGAAGGCGGAAAAGCAGACAAAAGATTACGAACAACCCTTCGATCAACGCGTTTCAACAATTTTTCGACGTGGATGCGAACATCATAACCACGGAAGAAGAGGACGACGAGGACGACGAGTTTGAAAAGACACAGTTGGAGATATGGGGACAACTGACGAAGAGTTTAGGGAAGGTTTTGATGTTTACGTTTGGCGTTCCGTATTTCGCGAGTTGTTCCTTGCAGGCGATGTTTGTGGATCCGTGGTTGGAGTTGAAGGTATCGAAGCATTCGAGCAGTGGTGCGAGTATGAGCGGGTCGTATTCTTCTTCGTCGCTGACGAAGACGCAGACGGAGTCGGTGTGTAACGACATCGCTCGGTTCGAGAAGCGTTTGTATTACGAAAATTTGGCGCAGTTTCCAGACGAACAAGACGCCGCAAAGTTTGAGAAGACGAAGAGGAAGTTAGTGGCGGAGGAGATGAAACGGTTGGAGATGAAAGAGAGAACGAGGTCGACGAAAGCGCTTGGTAATTGGATCGGGAGTATGATGTACGTGAGCATTTTGGCGTGCGTTTTAGTCTATCAGAAGGAGTTTGTGTCGAAAATGTTGACCGAGTTGAGCGCGCAGTTCAACGGATTGGATTCGGCGACTCAGGCGTTTGCGTTGATGCTCGGGGCGGATATGGTGGTCGGGTATCACTCGAGTGACGGGTGGCAAGCATTTTTGGCTTTTATGATTACTCGATACGGAGGGGATTATCATAAGTTTGAGACGTTTGCGAGAATGTTTGTGGCAACCGTACCGGTGTTTTTGGACGTGTGTTTCAAGTATTGGGTGTTTAACAAGTTGAGGAAAATCTCGCCGAGTACGCAAATCATTCTGAGCGAGATTGAAAGGCATTGAGAAACATACTACTACATACGTACAGTACAGAAAACTGATGTTGTGAACACTAATGCATTTACTTCTTTATATAATATGATTAAAAACCTCCTCTTGTGCCTACCGTGTTCGAGTATTAATTTCTACTTTTTTTAAGTTTGATTTTCGCAGAAGTGAACGACTGAAGCTAAAACGTCAAATTCGTGCCATCTCGCGACGTTCCGAAACACGCGCAAACCATCACGCAAGGCGCCCGGCTTAGAAGTGGTTTCGAACAAACCACCACACGGGCATCGGTTCTGGACGTGACCAACTTTAATTCTCGTGCATCTTTTGCACTTCAAATCTTGCGTCTGCGCTTTGCGAACGCGCGCGTTTACTTCGTCACAGAGTTTCATCTCAATCCACTGGAGATCGTATCGATTCTCGCACTCCGCGCAGCGCCACTCGCCATCGGCTAAATCTGGATCTCTGCACAAATCTAAATCTCGAACGTCGCCGCAACATTCGCACACGACGTCGCGTAACGCGAAAGAGATGCACGGTTCGTCAAACGTCGCTTCCGGACCAAACTCTGGAACGGAGAGTAACTTGAGTGCATTTTTGCGACATCTGGTAACCGCATCTGCGATCGTGTCATCGAGAGAAAGCACGGCAATTACTGTTTTGACGAACGCTAACGCCGCGTTGCCTCGAAGGTGATTTGGTAAATGCGCTCCGGGCAAATTTTCCGGGAACAAGTACCTCTTGTCGAGACGAGTAGCGCCGTGCGTGGATCTCGACGCGTGCTTTTCAAATCCGCGCGCGACTTGGAGAATTTTCGGCGTAAAGTGCGAATCTATTTGCGCGCAGAGCCATGTCGCTTTCTCTTCCTCAATTTTGAGTCTGTTTCTAGCCAAATTTTGGTTATTCGCGTCGTCCGCGTGGTATTTACTCTCCTTTTTCGTTTGCTCTGGAGTTGCGTTCTCCTTCCCATCGTCGGCGTCGGCCCTCCTCTCGGCGGCGGAGTCCGCGTTCTCTTCATTGGTATCGTCCTCATTGAGTTCCAAATCGCTCAAATCATCTGGTGCTTCCAGTTGTGCCTTTATTCTATCCGTCTGCGCAGCAGACACGTCTTTGTCCTCTTTCGCGACACCGAAGCGACCGTCGGGACCGAGTTCGCGTTCGCGTTTCCACGGAAGGACGATAAAGTCGCCAGCGATCGCTTTGAAGTGATCGCTCAACGCCTCTGGAAGAAAAGTGGCGATGTTCCAGTGCATTTCGAGCGATGCTTCGTCCCCTTCGACGGCATGTGGATCGAGTTGTGTATCCGTCGGGACGTTTTCCGTCTCCATCGGCGCCTCCCCAGCCCCGTTGTTCAAGAACAACTTCTGAAGGACGGTCTCGTCTGCAGCCAAACCCCCGAAATCGTGCGGTCCTCTAAATAAGAGCGTGTGCCAGACCTTCGTGGGTTCGAGTTCGAGCCAGTTGAATAACTCCCGCGTACCTAACGCGTTACGTAAACCCGTGATGAATGCCGACGCCGAGGCCAACGAATTCTTCTTCGTCGACACGATGACGCGTCGCGTATCCGCGAAAACGACATCCGCGCCTAATCGGTTGAGTTCTGATATGAGTAACGTGAACACTTTTCTCGAACACAACTCCACCAAATGCTGTAAACCCGGTTCTCGCATTCTCGAATTGGAAGAAAATATCCAGCGTCGAAGCTGCGCCAAAGTGGCGTCGGCGATTTCGTTGCCTCGTTCTGACGCGTCTCGGAGCATCTCTGCCACCATCTTCCTCAACGTCCGAAACGCGTTCGACGCGTCGTGTCCACCGCGGTCGGCGACGGTAGCATTGCCTCCATCGAAACCTAACAACGCGCCTTGTTCGAGATCGTTCAAGATGTGTGAATTCACGATGGCGCAAACCACCAAGTGATGGACGCGCAGCTCGCAACAGACGGATCTGTAAACGCCGGATTTCGAAAGTTCGCATCTTGGCGATTCCATCGATTCCAAAGTCAACGTCGAACTAAGCTGATCATCCATTGATCCACCACCGTAGTCTGGCTTGCCGTTTTTCCCAGACCAGAGAACTTGATGTTCATCGCGAAGTCGTCGCGCGAAGAATGTATCTAAAACGTGCGTGGACCAGTCCGAATCGAGATTACAGAGAGGAATGTGCGCGTAGCGGGAGATTTGGATAGACTTCTCCAAATGTTTCGAGGTGTGCGCGAGACGGATAGCAGCTAACTGCGCAGCGTCGCGTTGCCACGCGATGCCTTTTTCACTGAGATACTCGATGTCGCCAGAGTTGAACGGGACGACTAGAATGGGCGAATCTTTTAAGGCGGTGAGCACTTTCTCAAAACGTTTCGCCGCTTTCGCGTTCTTGTTCATGCCGGCGCAAGAGGAAGCGAAAGCGTCGTCGTCGTCATCGAATTCAGGAATACCGTAACCAACAGGCGGTGCTTCGAGCAAGACGACGCTTGGACCGTTCGAGGCGTTTGCAAACTCAGAGACTGCGTCGTTGAGGTTTTTCGCTGCCGCCGCAGACGTCCTGGCGTAAATGACGCGCCATTCGCACTTTTCAGAATCTCGATCTTCTTCCATTTCCTCGTTACCGTCGACGCGTCCTTTCTCGCCTTCAAACATTTCCGAAACGAATTCACTGTCAACTTCGCGAACCGATTTTCCTCCAGGTTGGAGCAATATGAGCAAACCTTTCGATGTCCCTTTACCGCCTCTCTTTGGAAAGTGTGCGGCAAAGACGCCTTTGCCGTCCAACGCCGCGTGATAAATCGAGCAGTGGCGCAACAAACCCGCGGATGAAAGCGCGCGATCGTCCGTAAAGTCCATCATAGACGGCAAGTAGTTCACTTCTGTCGTCGTTTTCATGTCCAAATTCGTCGCGGATACTTCCAACATAGGTTGCACTTTCTTCTTCAACCCTTCTTTGTGCGTCTTTTTCAAATCGTCTAATATTTCATTCGCGGCTTCTCTCTTCACTCGAGCGACGCACCCGATGGTTTGAATCGACCAATCTTCTAACGGTACGTCTCGTTCATACACGCCAACTACGTTTTTATCCGCGAGTAACGCTGCGACGTCTCTGCCGTATTGAACCGCGGACAATTTCGAAGCGTCAAACTCAACTTCGTAGACATTCAACGTGCTCGTGCCGTCTGCCGTCATGAAATTATTCGTGTTTTGTGCTCGCGGTAACGCAACGTTGACGCGCTTTTTCCCGTTCAAACCTCTATCACCTTCGGGATCGGGATGGTGCGTGGCAACGTACACTTTTCTCGGCGCAGAGAGCAAAACGGAACGCATGGCGCCATCGGCGACGACCCAGACGCGAAAAACGCCCGCCGGAGGTTCTTCGACTTCGGCGCCGCCATCTTCCAAGGATGAAGGCGCGTTGCCTCGCGAGTAATCATCGATGGAGACAATCTGCCACGGAGAGGTGGCCAAAGACTCGTCGACGTTCTCGAGAAACAAGTCCATTTGGCCGATGAAACTATCGTCGTTTGCGCTGTGACGGCGCTTCTGACGAGGAAGGCCCTCGCGTTCGCGACGTTGATCTTCGAGATCTTCTCGATGTTTTCGCTCGCGCTTTTCCTTGCGCTTTATGCGCCAGCCTTTCGTGGCGTGCTCGAGCCACGACGCGTAATCGCTGTTTGGATCCGGTGCAGGCAAATTCATGTTACCAATCGGAGGCGTTCTGGGCCCGCCGTGATGGTGTCCAGTGTCGCGGTGTCTCTGGAACACGCGCACGCGCGCGCCTCTCGCCGGTGTAATTCTAGCCGCGCCAAAGTCTTCCATGTCGTGTTCATCATCGTTGTCGTTGTCCTCGTTTCTCGTATCTTCTTCGTCCTCGTCTTCCGAAAAGTTCAATTGCTCGAGGTATTCATCCTTGGTCTGTCTGCTGAAGCCCGTCATGGAATCGAGTTTGATCTGCTTGCGCTTATCCTTGAGTTCGCGAATGCGCTTATTTAACCAATCCGGGTGCACCACGCCGGGACACGGATTCTTGACGTTTTGCAAAGCTGCCGGAAGGGAGATAATTTTCTGCACCGCGCCGCGCAAACGACCTTTGTAATACTCCCAATCGAGAATATCGCGCAAGTCTGGCATTTCGCCAGCTTCTCCCGGAGGAGCATCTTTCAACCACTCTCGCAAATATTTCCTCGCGACCGCAGGTGTGCTCGAAAAGACGGAAACCGGAATGGCTCTTTGCGAAGTAGGCGCGCCGTGAGGTTTTGCCGAGATGATGTATTTGCACACCAAACCTTTATCCTTGACGAGATCAGGGGCTTCGAGAAATTGTGCGAGTCTTCTCGCCGTCGTCACCGACGTGGACTTCCTATCGCCGTATTCTGCCAACGATTTACTCATAACGCTCGATTCCGAAATGTAATCGATGAGTTGTTCGTCGTCAATTTCTTCTCCTTTCGTGTCGAGCATGTCCAGAAGTCGATTGGCGATGTCGCCTACTCTCTTGTACACCTCTTCCAGCGTCTGCCCTCCTAAAAATGGAGAACTCCCGGAATCTTCAAAAAGTTCGGATTGAAACACCTTGATCAACTTCAACTCGCCTCTTCTTTTCAATTCGAAGCCTTTCAACTCCTCTAAAGACCCGTCGTGATTGAAAACCGCGTAACGCTTCTTAATCAGCACGCCTTCTTCTTTCGACGCCGGTAAAATCATCGCCCTGTACGGACCGTCGACTTCAAACTCGATGGACATCTCCGAAGACTGCTTGTAAATTTGCTTTTCTGGGTCGACGAGCGTTTGATATTGATCGTTTCTGGTTTGCAAATCGGTCATGCGGTTGAGAACGACGCACGGATAGCTAACCTTCAATTTTTTCTTCATGTTTCCGGACCCGTCGCTGTTCGGCTCGAACGTGTATTCCTCCGGGAACGTACCCGGAAGACAGCACCAGATACCGTCGGTATCCAACTCGAGCGGCATACCAATGTCATCGACGAGTTGCTTTGCCATTTGGATGATGCGCGCGCCAGTGAGCGTGACAACTCCAGCCATTTCCATAGAATACCATCTCGCGCCTTTTCTCATGACGTACCCGTAAAAAGAATTCAAAATACACTTGTGCGCGAGCTGTAAGGAATCGTACAACGTCACCATATCGGCCGCCTCTTTCGTCTCGATAGGGTTCCCTTCCTGTTTCGCCGCGGACAGTCTTCCTTTCCATTGTTTGTTCAACCCTTTATACTCGTATCTCCGATCGCGAAAAGTTCGCACGGTATCGATGTAAAAACTGTTCTCTTTCATGCAAATCGAACTCTTTTTCGTTTCGACCACGGGCTTCTCCATGACTTTTCTGTACACTTTTTGCGAGTACATCTTTAAGCGCGTCTTCTTTGCGATTTCTTGCTCTTGTCTGCTCAAATCCTTCCAAAACCGTTTCGGTTCGCCCGGAATTAGCGGCGGAAACCTTTCGATCTGCAACTGCGCTTTGATTTGCGCGTAATCCGAGCTCGTCGCGGAGTAGTGTTCGCCTCTCCACGTCCACTCCATTTCTCTCAAGCAAGTTTTACCTGGACGGTTAAAATCACACGACGCGCAAATATCTTCGTTCACGTTCGCCATCGGTTGCAACCGATTGGTCAAGATGATGTTCGGGTACATCGCCGCGACGTCTAAGTGATAAATCAGCGGATTCACCTCGCAGTTCGGGTTATCGCGCAATTCCTCCAGCTTCTTCACGATGCCTTCTCTAATCTCTTTGTAGTTTTCGACGTCATCTTCCGTCGCTCCTTTACCTTCGTGCTTCAGCGCGTACCTCAAATCGTCGTCAACGGCGTCGATGAGTTTTTGGTACCCTTTCGGTTCCAGCTTGAACTTGACCGGAATGTCCGAGCGAAACACGCCCGATTGCAAGCACTCCACGTGGCCTCCAATGTACGTCTCGCTTTCCAGCGGATGGCCGTTGAAATGCTGTTCGCCTGCACCTCTTTGCTTGTTCGGGCACACGATGTTTCCTCGATACGCTTCAACCATGAGCAAAGACTCGCACAACGTCCCAGACCCTTTTCGTAAAACTTCATCTGGCGTAAGCGGAATGATTGTCGCCAACGAAAAGATGAAAGGATGAACGTACTTCATGTACAAATAATACGTAGACACGGCATCGGATACCGAATATGCCGCCATAGTTTGCGGTTGCGAGCGCGCAAATGGAAGCATATCTTCCGGGTCGACCTCGATGGGGTTAAATTTCAACAACTTCTTCGTGACTGCTTTTAAACCGTGCGACCCAGCCGGTAAGTACGAATCTCTCTTCACCCAGTGAAAGGCGTCCAAATGCAAAGCAAACTTTGACCTCGTCTCCCCGGAATCCGACCCTCGAAAGCCAATTTCTCGGTACATGGACATCCCGTGTTTTTTCGCTCTCGTTTCAATGAAAGGGAAATCGAAATAGTCGCCGTTATACGTCACGTACACGTTCGGTTGCGCGTCGCGCATGTGATCGAACCATCTGCGCAATAGCGCCTTCTCGTCCGGCTCGTTCCACACGATAAACGGCCCAGGATATTCCGGTTTCGGATTGTATTCAAAATCGTCGCAATCTTCGCTGACAACTTCGCGATTGATAATCAAATAGCCTTGCCCGTCCAACATGTACGAAATCATAAACACTTGATCAAACTCGGCGTCGGGAAACTTCAAAGGCAATTTCGTCGTCTCGATATCAAACGCGCACACTCTCACTTCCGCTCTTCTCTTCAAATCTGGCCTGTGCGTAATGATTACATCTCCATCACAAATTTCAACTTTCACGTCGTACCAATGTCCACACCTCACCTCGGAATCAATCATATACCTCATGTGATACGGCACGTCGTACTCTCTGATATCCAACATCGCGTCTTCGTAATCCGTGAACGTCTTCTTTTTCGAATTTTCAAACACCCTCTTCCCTCTCGCGTCTGTTTGCATAGCATCGTTCCCACCGCCATTTTCGTGCGCATTTAACGCATCCTGCTCGTGCAAAGCCTGATACGCCACCGATGCGTTCGATTTCGCCTTGTTCTTCTCTACGATTGGCAACAACTCTCTCCGACACTCGTACATGCCGCTCTGCGTGTAAAACGAAATCTTCAAATACGTCTGCTTCAACCCGCTCAGATGATTTTTCAAATCCAAATCTTCCTTGTCCACTAACTCCACCTCTTTCACGTGCTCTTTATGTTTCCTTCTCACGTACGCCTCCACCTCGTGCTCGCTCCCGGGCGAAGTCGCGAGCATAAAATACGGCGCGTATTTCTTCTGCACTTTGAACACGGAACCGTCTTGGCAGGAAAAGTACAAGTTCACCGCCGCGTGCGGCTTTTGCGCTTGTTTGCACTCCACCGTCGTCTGTTGCGTCGTAATAACACGAACGCGTCATAAAATAAGAGAGAGAGAGAGAGAATGCGCGTGCACGCGTCAGCGCTAACTCGTCGTCGCGATTATTCGGGTCCGCGCGATATCGACAACCGAGAAGAAGAAAAACTAGAAAAAGAAGAGCGTAAACGACGAAGAAGAACACGAAAAGCGCGAAGACAACTTTGAGACGATGAGAAGACCGGCAGACTCCTCCCGCTCACGTGTTGTCGTCCGAGAGTGGTGGTAAAAAATCAAACGCGAGAGACGAAAGCGCTCTCTCTAATCTGCCCTCTTTTGGTAAAGGTTTGAAAATTTTTGAATTTTCCCTCGGGCTGCGCTTTCGTATCTCGATCGCGCTCACGTACGAAGAAGCAGACAAAGAAGAAGAATAAGATACGAATAAAACGTACCGCGCTGGCGTTGACCAACCATCCCAACTGCACGTCCTCCGCGTCTGCACCTTCTAAACCGTTCAAACCGGGCACGCGGTACCCCAACTCCTCTTCCAAATTGTCCTCCTCTCTCGCGATCTCCAAAGGCGTCTTGGTAGAAGAGTTGCTCGCACCAAACACACGGGATTGATTCTGGCCTTTGCCTCGTCTGGCTTCGCCGTACGTGTTCGCCCCTTTATTGTTGTTTTTCTTGTAATACCCAGTCATATTTATAACGCTCTCTTTAGTATCTCTCTTTCTTTAACGCGTTCGCGTCGAAAGGAAACACAGCCGTATGAAACACTGTCGATGTGCGCACAAATTCTGTCGCCGTTTTTTGAATTTTTCCTCCAAAAATCGCGAGTGTTTTCGGGAACAAAAATGCTAAAAAGGACGACGGTTTTAGGAACGAGAGGCTTTGCGTCGTCGTCGTCTGCGTCTGCGTCGTTTTCCGTCGGTGGTGCACTCCTCTCTCCTCGAATTCATGGGAGTGGTTTTGAGAGTTGTTTGAGGAGGAGGAGGAGTGGGAGTAGTAGTGCGAGTGGTGATGATGTTTTGCCGCCAAAATCATCATCTTTGCACGAGAGTTTAGTAATAAACGAAGGCCCCGGGGAGAAGAGATGGTCGGTCAAGGAGCTCGTCGAGAGAAGTAGCGGTAATCGTAGTAGTAATAATAGTAGCGGATGCGTGATATCCGCGGAGGAGTTTAGGAAAACCGCGGAGAGCGTGAAACTTTCTTTCGACGACCAGGAGGAGGAACAGTTAGCGAGGAGAGAGGTGGAAGAGATCGTTCGGTTTAGCCAGATGGTTTTATCGTCATCGTCATCATCATCGGATGCTGGTGGTGGTGGTGGTGGTGAAAATAATAGTGCAGATGACGGCGTGGAGGAGAGGGCGGCAGAGAGGAACGGGCCCACGCCTCGACGCCGAGCGGACGAGTAAAAGTTCTTCTCCTATTCTACGCGGCGATGAACGCCCGACTCTTTTAAAATCTACTCACATTCTATGTACTCTATTATGTCGCGCTACTTACTACTTCTGTGCCGTTCTTGTTGGAGCATTTCCTTCTTCTTCATCTTCTCTCGACTTGTTTTACTCACGTGGAACGCCAACGCCGCGGAGACTAGGACGCTCGCGTTCATGGCCAAAGCGACTTCGCTTCCGAAAAAGTCTACCGCTAATCCGCTTAAAACGGGGCCGAGTAACAGTCCGACATCGCCTGAGTTGCGGTATATGCTCAAAGCGGCTCCGCTAGCTTTTCTTGGGGCTATTTCGGCGACAAATGTCATCGGAGCAGCACCCATGATGCTCGAAGCAGCGGCCCACGAGACGCACGCTGCGGCGAAACCAGCGTCGGTGGAGCTTCCCGCGATGGCCATGACGGCGAGCGAAGAGAGAACCGTCGTCGGCGCGATGACGTTTCGAGCACCAAACGTAGTGATGAGTTTCGAGGAAGGGACTAATCCAATCAAACTCGTCGTGGCCATAGCTGAGAAGAGCATGCCTAGATTTTGCGCGTCCATGCCGTGCGAAATGGCTAATATAGGCAAAACGGCGCCTCTTCCGCCGGCGCCGGCGAAAAATAAAGCAGAGTTCAAGAAACACACCGACCAGAAATCGGAACGTTTGACGAGCATACCCAACTGCCTACTATCTGCCGAAGCCGGCTGTGACTTTTGCTTCTCTATGGCGTCTTTGTTAAGCGTCAGAGACGCGTCCATCGTCATCGAACCGCCGGGTTGTAAGAGCTGTGTTTTTTTCTCGGATGTTGGCGTCGTCGATGTTGTCGTTTCATCACCGCCTTCATTAGTGGAAGACGTCGTCGTCGACGACGACGACGAAGACGATAAATGCTTCGTCTCTGGCGCCGCGTACAACGCCACCGCGCTCAAACTTCCACTCAACGCCGTCGCGAATAAAAAAGGCGTTCGAATATCCTCGCCACCTAACGCGTACATCGCGGAAATCAACCCCGGGCCTATGGCCGCTCCAGCCAAAGCAGCGCCTTGATGCATGTTCATTGCGTTTCCTCCATTCATCATCCCTTTGTTTTCTGTTTTCGCGATATCACTCAAACTTACCGACGCTCCAGTCGTATACATTGAAGATCCAACTCCCGCTAAAAAGCGCGCTCCCAACAACTCGTAATAAGATCCGCTCGTAAAAGTGTTCATATTCGCCATCGTCGTAACCATCGGACCGAACCACAACAATTTCTTCCTTCCAAACTTATCCGCAAAATACCCAGCCGGCGTGTTCACGCACAATCTCGCCGCCGCGAACGCGCTGAGAATAGAACCAATCTGCGCACCCGACAGATGTAACTCAGTACTCGCAAACGACGGAATGGTAGGCGCTAAGATACCGTGTCCCATCGCGCACGCGAACGAAAGGCCGCAGATGGAGAGGATTTCCTTGTTCTCTTTGAGAAAGTCTGAAACAGGAAAAATGTGCCGAGTTCCTTCAATATGGTTCTCTGAAGGGACGATTTTCGATGACGATGATGTTGCCGTCGTCGGAGGAGGAGGTAGAGGTGACGGCGTTGGTATCTTCGGTGATTTCTTCTTCGTCTTTCGTCCTCCCGTCTTCCTCTCGTCATCATCTGCAGTCGAAGAAGAAAACAAAGCCTTTTCGACGACACCAGTCCAGAACAACAGCTCTTCTCGCTTCGTCTTCGTCTTCGCGGAGGACACCACCGCTCTGCGTAACATTTTGTTACTCGACGTAAACGACACCTCCAACACAAAACGTTTCGTTCTTCTTCATCTCGTCTCTCATCTCGTCTCTCTCTCGAAAACTCTTCTTCTGCCGCCAAAAACTCTCTCTCTCTTTCTCTCTGCGCGAAGAGTGTCTGTCTGTCTTCTCTGCGCGCGAATAGAGTGCGTGTGCTCAAAGAACCACGACAACACGCGAGAGAAAGAGAACGAGACTTTGACGACGTTTCGGGGAAAAAAAACGTCCAAAAAGCCAAAGAAAGAAAGCAACGACGAAAAAGTAACAACACCACCAAACCAGAGAGAGAGAGAGAGAAACGAGACACACACGAGAGTTCATAAACTCGTATTTGAGATTTTCGTGGTGTCCTTCAAAACGCCACACTTTGGTTGGACGCGCGACCCTTTAGGAAACGAACGGAGAGGAAAGGAAGGAACGCGTATTGTTGTTATATATATACACACATATACACACATACACACACACACACAAAAGAGAGAGAGAGAGAGAGCGTAAAAGAAGAGCGTAAAAGAAGACGGACCACCCGCAGACAACGGAGAGCGCGTCGTTCGTTGTTGACACATCATCATCGAAATCATTTCTCATCACCAAAAATCAGAGATGGAAAATCTCCGCATCTCTTCTTCCCCGAAGAAGAAGCAGACGACGACGACGACGACGAAGAAGAAGAGAGACCCCCTGAGCGTGGAGATTCCAGAGACGACGACGAAAACGAACGAGGAGGATTTGGCGGGAGAAAAAGAAGGAGGGACCGGTGAGACGATTCAGACGACGAACAAAACAAAGACGGTGTGGACGAAACCTCCTTCTCCCGCGCGGCAGATGGACAAGACGGACGCGTTGCTTTCGCCGACGAAAATTGAATGCGAGCAGATAGAAAAAGATAACGATGCGAAAACGATCGATGAATTACTGATGGAGAGCGATATAGCGGACGTGGATTTACCGTACGATAAGAACGATTCGGTGGCGTTTTTCGATTTAGACCACACGGTGGTGGATACGAACTCGTCGTGGTTGTGGGTGCAACACGAGGTGAACTCGGGGAGAGTCGGCGCGCACATGATATTGACGGCGATTTACTGGTTCGGGAGGTACGCTTTAGGGTACGGCGCAGGCGCGGAAAGAGCTGGGGCAGATGCCGCGGAAACGTATAAAGGCGTCCACGCGGATAAGTTGAGAGGAGACGTGGAGTCATTTTTTGACGAGGAGATGAAGCATAGAATACGACCTGGGTGCGTGCCGGTGTTGAAAGCGCATAAAAGCAGAAGTCAACGAGTGATTATGTGCACGTCAACGTGGCAGCATCCGGCGGAAACCGCGGCGAAGATGTTTGGTTTTGAAACAGAAGCGGACGACGTGATTTGTTCGCACATGCAAATGGACGAGGAAGGGGTTTTGAACGGGAAGTTGGCCAAGATTGCCTACGGCGACGAAAAATACGAACGAACGAAAGAGTGGGCGATAAAGAATAACGTGGATTTGAAAAAGTGTTATTTTTATACGGATTCGTATTCGGACGTGAAATTGATGGAGCACGTCGGGTATCCCGTGGCGGTAAATCCAGATCCGAGGTTGTTGAAACACGCGGAGAGTAGAGGGTGGGAAATAGTAGATTGGGGGGTAGCGCCGCAAAGGGCGAAGAAACCGAGGTATCACTACGGATGCTTGAACGGGGCCAGGCAGTCGTACGCGTGATAAGAGAGAGAGAGAAACTATATATTATTGTTCTACACTGTGTCGTTGTTGTTATTATTATTATTTACATATATACTAACCGTTGATTTTATTGAGTGAAGAAAGAAATTTTACCATAACTTGTGTGTCTCTAAGTTCCTCGATTTTTGGTACAGCCTCGCTTTCTCCAACCGCTTCTTCTCGCGAAGCGCGTTCTCCCGGTCGTCGTCTACACTATTATTGTTATTATTATCATTATTATTAATCACAACTCTCTCTGGAATTTCCTCAACCTCACCGAGCGGACTCTTCTTACTATTCACTTTCGGTATGAACGAACCGTATTCGTGCGTTGGCGGGAAATACCACGTTTTCCACGACGGTTGTTCCTCTTCGTCGTCGTCGTCGTCGTCGTTTTCCCCTCTATTCGATGTCGTAGTTCGCTTCGCTGCCGCCGCCGCCGCCGCCGCTTTACTCCTCAGTCGTTTCAATTCATCCACCATCTTTCTCACGTCTTCGTCTTCTTCGTCTTCTTCGTCTTCGTCTCTTTCTTCTTCTGTCTCGAGCTCCTCCTCCTCTTCCTCCTCCTCCTTCTCTTTCTGCATCTTCTTTTCCGACGACGACGAGCAACGACGAGGAGGAGGAGGAGGAAGCGGGTCTTTCAACACCTCCTCCAAACTCGACTGAAAATGTTTGTGTTTCGTCTTATTTCGCATCGCTTCCACTCGAGACTGCACGGTAACGTTGTTGTTGTTAATATTCTCACTTTTCCCACTCATCCTCCCCCTCCCCCTCTCTCTGGCGCGTTGATTTTCCTGCATCCAATACGCCTCTATCGCTCTGTTTTGGTAAAACGACGTCGTTTTCTCTTCGACGTCTTCGGAGTCGATGAATTCATTCCGCGCGTATACGAACCCCTTTTCCCCGACCAAGACGGAAGGATTGGACGGGCCTTTGTGGAGTTTCCATTTAGGTTGGTGTTGTTGCGACATTTCTCTCCCTCTGCGCTCTCTCTCTGCGCTCTCTGCTCACTCCCTCTCTCTCTTATCTGTCCGCGTTTGCGCGGGCAAAAGCGAACGACACACAAAACAAGCGGAGAATGGAATGAAGAATTTGGTGAAACTCTTGGTACTTGATTTTTAATTGAATAAACTAGTAAATATAATATCGGAGAGACGATCAAACACACAGACATCAAATCAAATCGACTTGGGCTGCTCTAACTGCTCCACCCCACTTTCCTTCAACATCTCCACCATCCTATCGCACATCGCCCTGGTCTTTTTCGCGATTTGCAAACTTTTCCTCGCGTCCAACTGCGACGCCGCCAGTTGTTTCTTCAAACGCGAGATTTCGTCGTCCTCGTCGCCGCCGGCGTCGTTATCATTCGTATCGTTGGCTGCCGCTAAACTCGCCTCCAACGGCGACAAGACACCTTTTTCTCCCGCTTTCTCTTTTTCTTCTTCTTTTTCCTCCTCGTCTTCGGTGTTTGGTAATTTCATCTCTCTCTTCAAAAACGTCTCCACGAGCTGTCGTTTCCTCGCCTGTTCGATTTCCAAACTCGCTTGGACGTTAAATCCAATCTGACGGGATTTCCGCAATCGCTCCTGTAACTCCTCGGCAGAGATCGCGTTGAAATCTGCTTGGTCTGATTTCGCGGCGGTTTTCAGACGGCCGATGATTGCGTTGAATTCATTGTGAGTATTCGCATTATTCGGCTCTTGTTCTTGTTGTTGTTGTTGTTGTTGTTCGGATGACATCTTCGTGTAAATGAGTATTTGCGTGTCAAGTTTAAAGACAGCACTTAAAACGATCGCTCGCGTATTAAACGCGTCGTGGTATACCAGAGCAGCGTTAAAGGAACCCGCGCTCCAATGTGGGAATTCCAACGTGTTATTAAGTATATCTCGAGTCGTGTGTATGCACTCAAGAATATGAATGGTTTTCCCTTTTATCCAACGAGGACTTTGGGAAAAAATACGCGCGAAAATTTTGTATCTAAAAACTCTTCACTTATCGTACATGCACAGTTGTTGTTCTTGTTCAAACGCGGGGCCTGTCTTTCTCTCGTTAAAGCGCGCGACGGTTTTGAAACTCGTCGTCATCTCTTTAGCCGCAGCCGCTTCTTCTTCTTCTTCTTCTTTGGCTTCTTCTTCTTCTCCGTCAAAGGCGAATTTTTCGGACGCGACTTGTGGGGCTGCTCCGGTAGGGAACTTGGTCAATAAGAATACTAACAACAATACCAACAGCGGGACATCGAGAGTTTCGAGAAGCTCTGGAAGAATTATACCTCGCGGGATGGCTTGGCGATCGCACGGGACCGATAACGATTCTCTCGTGAACGCTTTGGTGCGTAACAGAGTGTTGAAAACGAGGAAAGTCATCGATGCCATGCGAAGGGTAGATCGAGGGAACTATTGCGTACCGTTTTCCGGACAGTCGGCGTACGAGGACCATCCGCTGCCGATTGGCTCGAACGCGACGATTAGCGCGCCGCATATGCACGCGGCGTGTTTGGAATTGGTACACGATCGAGTGACGGAAAACGCGAGAGTTTTGGACGTTGGAAGCGGATCCGGGTACCTCACTTCGTGTTTCGCGGCTATGCTCGATCAGCACGACTCGTACGCCGCGGGTTCTATTCGCGCGGAAGAGGTGGAGGATAGACGGCCGGGCTTATCAGATACGAAATACCCAATCGTCGTTGGCGTGGAACACATCAAAGATCTCGTGGATTTCTCCATCGAAAATACCAAAAAGGACGGTAAAGGCAAGTACTTGCAAGGCCCGGAACCTCTCGTCGTCTTAAAAGTCGCCGACGGTCGCGAAGGGTACCCCCCGTACGCGCCGTACGACGTCATCCACGTCGGCGCCGCTTCGCCGGAAAAACCGACAAAACTTCTCAAACAACTCGCAAACGGCGGAAGATTGGTGTGCCCGGTCGGAAGAGGTTGGCAATCTTTGCGCGTCTACGACAAAGACGATAAAGGTCGCGTCACCGAGTTTGACGCGATGGGCGTCACGTACGTTCCGCTCACTGGCGCGAAAGAACAAATGGGTCGCGCGTCCGCGTCGTCAGGGAGTTTTTGGTAAGCCTAAATAAAGTTTCTACAAAAACGAATGAGAGAGAGAGAGACATAGACACAGACGCGAGCGAGCGCATGTCGTTTTGTTGGTTCATTCCTTCAACAAGAGAGATCTTTTCAAATTTTTCTCACAAATCCATCCACGAAAGACACGCGCGTAAACACACTCATAAAGCATGTCCGCACTGACCGTTTCGCTGTTGAGCGGCCGCGGCGTCAGCACGAAATCACGCACCTCCAACGATTCGTCTTCCTCGGTTTCGATGAGGAAGCATTACCAGCGTCGTAGCTCTCTTCATCATCCGACGACGACGAAAAATCATCATCCTCGCGCGACACCCGATCGAAATTGGATTAAGAACAACAACAAGAACAGCGCAAACAACGTACAAAAGTCCTCGAAGGTACGCTCAAACTCCCCCTCGTTTGGTGGTTCCTCCGTTTTGGAGGACTTTGACGGACAGAAACCGGAAATTGCGACGACGACGAGGAGGAGTAGCACCGTGAATAATCCTTTGCGAGAATCGAAATCGAGAGCAGAAAACGCGATGCGAGCGAGACAGTTTTTTAACAACAAACAGTCCTCCTCGTACGCGAACGGAGGGAGCGCGGCATTTGGGAGCATGGTTCCCGAGGACGAAGAAGCGAGCACGAGCGGGCAACAAGAATTACAACAACAACAACAACAACTAGAAAAACAAGAAAGAGAAGAGCAAATGTCCGACATCAAGAAGCGCATGATGGTGGCGTTGGAGTGCGAGCGTCAGGATCTCGCGGATGGGTCTGTTTTATTCAGCTTCTCGGAGAAACCGTTAACGAGGCAACAGAAAGCCGCCTTGGCGGCGGAGGAAGAGAAATTGCAAATCACTTCCAGCGATTTTGAACGCCAGCCGAATTTTATCGAGCGGTGGTTCATGACTGTCCGCTTCCAAGCCGCCACCGTCTCCGTAGAAAAAGCGTTCTTCTTCGTCCTCTCGACGCCGTTTCGAATGGTATTCTGGACGTTCGCGTACGCGATGCGTTTGCTCTTCTGGATCGTCACCGGAAGATTCTCCAACTTGCTCTTCAGCTTGAACAAAGGTAAACGAAGAGCCTCGAAGCAGTTAGCGGCGAACTATTCGCAAATGGAAATCGAAAAGCAAAGGAAGGAAAAGATGGAACGAGAGAGAGCGTTTGTCGAGGGGAGCGCGAAAGTCGCCAGGGAGCGGTTGCAGCTGTGACCACGAAAGGCTGACAATTATTACGGGTTTGGTGAAAACTCTGCTTATTTTTAATCGAAAAAGAAGACGCGCGTTTGTAATCTCATCATCTTCGCTATACTAATACTGTATTTGCGTTGATCGCTTTCATCTCAAGCTCTTTCGCTCGCCTTCTTCTCCTCACAACGAGTTCGTTATTTTTCCTCAGAAGAACATTCTTCCATTCATTCATCAGCGCGATACTTTTAAAATACAAAGAAGAACCATTCGTATCGCGCGATAAAAAAGGAAGAGTTTACGATGAATTCGCAAACGAAGCCGGAAATTGGTCGCAAGAAGCCGCAAAAGCCGAAGAAAGCGACGTTTACGAAAGGATGCGCAGTTTCCTCAGGAGGAGGAGGAGGCACCATCGAAATCATGAATAAAGCGGTAAAGATGATGATGAATGAGGGTTTGAACGAGGACGAGATGAAGAAGACAAAGAATAAATCGAGTAAAACGAACAACGATGAAAACGACGAGACGATTGCGTTGCGCGGGTGGCGAGGAGATGAGAAAGAGGATGATGATTTCGAGACGGATGGATTAGGTATAATTCCATCTTCTTCTTCGAGGAGAACAACAACGCCTTCTTTGGCGAAGACGATAAACGACGCGGTGTCGGACGTGGCGACTTTAGACGCGGACGAGACGGTGCAAGAGAGAATGGCGAAGCAGGTGAGAGATATGCGAGAGAAAAAGAAGAAGAAAGCAAAGGAGACGACGACGAACGGTCGTGATGATCGAATGAAGGCGGAAGAGGACGAGCGGAACGCGGCGGACTTGTCCAAGGCGAGCGTACACGCCGTGCCGAGAGGTTTGATGAGTAGCAGTAGTAACAAGAGTGGCGATGTGAGCAGGGGTAGTTCGAGCGTGGACGCGGTTGAGTTGATTAAGAAACACGAGAAACACGCGAAGAAGGCCTTTCGGCAGGCGGAAAGAGAACGCGAGCAGGCGCAGAAACGCTTGAAGAAGGTGAGGGAGAAGAAAAATCGAGAGAGGCGAGTATTCGATCGAGCGGTGGAGAAGGGGTTTTCGGAGAAGTGGGTGCAGAAAGCGATGGAGGCGCATCCCGAAGAGCTGAGCGACGATGAACAGGAAGAGGAAGATGAAGAGGACGAGGAGGACGAGAAAGCGAAGAAAATGAGACAAGCTTTACGCGCGCAAAAAATTAAGGTGTCGCAAACGAAGCGGTTTGCGCACGTGTTGGATTTTTTGTGTCTCAGCGTACCTCGAGAGGAAATGCCAGCTGCGTTTGCCGCATTACTCGATGCGAAATCCGAGAGACAACACAGCAAGATTATTCCGACGCCTTTACACGTGAACGCGAGAAATTTAAACAACGTCGTCGATCGATCAAACGAATACAACGGGGAAGTCATGGTGGATGATCCCACCGTGAAATTATTCCAAAGAGCCATGGCAAAACGGTGCGAAAACTCTGGATTTGGCACCGCGGAGTCCATGTTAGCCTTAGAAAAAAGCGGATGGATAGAGGAAGACGCGTTTTTAGATTTATTGAGGTCTTTACAGCCTCCGCACGAGAGCACAGCTGTAATCAAAGAAGAACTCGAAAGCGTGCAAGATTTACGAAGCGAAGAGAAAGCTGCGTTGGAATCCATCGAAGGCGAGGAGAACTTCAAAATTAGTAACGATAGACCGCACGACGTCCACGTGGAAACGTGGACAATAGCGATAGCGATAGAAAATGACGACGAGAAAAACAGCGAGGAACTTGTGGAAGAGAGCGAGAGGATCAAAATCCCAAACGCCGAGCTTGACGTTTACTTTCCGGAGAACAGTCGATACCCGTTCGAACCGGCTATTTGCGAGTGTCGCCATTCATATTTACCGAACGAGGCCAAGAGAGCGATCAATTCTGCTCTCGCGTCGATTGCGACGGCAAAAGTTATCGAAAACAGAGGTGAACCGGTGATTTACGACTTATGCTCGTGGTTGAGAGAACACCTATTTGCGATTTTGAAAGCAAAATGTCCGGGTAAGTTTAAACGAGCGAAACGAGGTTCAAGATTGATAGTCGCGTCCAAGAGTAATAATGGCAACGGAGAGAATGAGGATGTTCCTTTTCGATTGACCGGTCGTGGTGCGCACATACAACGCACGTACGCTCGATTAGAAAATACCGAGAGGGAAGAGGAGGAAAAAGAAAAGGAAC
>Ga0182095_1771163_pt1 | contig 19867 bp, 12 predicted proteins | sample 041ome_19_FD_127784 | JGI IMG/M metagenome (GOLD analysis project Ga0182095, IMG submission 127784) | Metatranscriptome of coastal salt marsh microbial communities from the Groves Creek Marsh, Georgia, USA - 041412BS metaT (Metagenome... | ecosystem: Environmental > Aquatic > Marine > Intertidal...
CCACCACCATCACCACCGCCATCACCACCACCACCAGCACCACCACCATCGCCACCGCCGGTGGTATCGCTCACGGATGCCACTATCAAGGACGCAATCACAGCGTGCTTGAGCGAGAGCGGCTGCGTTACCGGCGAATGCCCAATCTACGGAAGTTCGTCGGGATACGGAACGATGCCGAATTGGGACATAAGTCAAGTTACGAATTTGGGTAATGATAAATATCCTCTGTTTGGTAGCAATTGCCAAGAAACGTTCAACGGCGACATTTCCAAATGGGACGTTTCGCAGGTGACGAACATGTATCAACTGTTCTATGAAGCAAAGGCGTTCAATCAAGACATCGGTGGATGGGACGTTTCACGGGTGACATCTATGGATTACATGTTTTACGCGGCGCATGTTTTCGATCAAGAAATTGCTCTCTGGGACGTTTCACAGGTGACGACTATGCAATACATGTTCCAGTCGGCGCGTAAGTTTACCGGGAATATCGCTCGATGGAACGACACGAAAGCAGAAAATCAGTATTATATATTTTATGATGCCACGGCGTTTCAGGAGAAGTTCACGTGCGACGATCAAACCCATGGCCCCGTGCGATCGTGCGAGTGTAAATCTAAATTGTACTGTCTCACGGATGAAGTGTTCCACGACGCCGTCCGCGAGTGTTTAGTAGAAGATCCCGTCGCCGGTTTGTGCGAAAAATATGGATCGAAGACCATGAGATTCGGAGTTATGCCGAGATGGAACACGCGTTTGGTGACGAATATGGACGGCGAAGATGAAAATACGTCGACTTTGATTGGATTTGCGGGAAAGGCGGAATTCATCGGAGACTTATCGAATTGGGACACGTCGAGCGTCACGAGCATGCGCAAAATGTTCTATAAAGCTTCCGCTTTTAACGGAGAGTTGAGCAGATGGAACACGTCGCAAGTCACCACCACGCAGCACATGTTTGAATACGCTTCTCGCTTTAATGGCGCAATAAACAGTTGGGATGTAAAGAACATCAAAACTATGGGAGCGATGTTTTCCCGGGCGTATTCTTTCAATCAAGACTTGAGCGCTTGGGATACGTCCAACGTGCTCGATATGTCGTTTTTATTTCGCGACGCGATATCTTTCGATCGAGGTGCAATTATTTCAGAATGGACCGGGAACGCTGTCGTTTTTGCACAAACTGGAATGTTCTCTGGAGCCACCGCGTTCCAAGCCAGATTCTCGTGTACAGACGCCGACGATGGCCCGTTGAGCTCGTGCAGCGCTGCTCCAACAGTGTGCGCAAATGCAAGATATGTGTGTTCACACGTTTCCGGCGTTTTCAACTGCGCGCGTTGGGACGGTGGTGATCTTACAAGTATCGAAACGATAGAGTTGTCGGGTTTTGATTCAATACCAACCGGTGAATTTGTAAAACAATGCAAATTTATGAATGGATATAGTAGAATGTGCGTTTTATTTACGGGAGGATCCATTCGATGCGTTGAATTCTCAGACTCGTTTCAAATCACGGCGACGTACGATATTTCGAACGGCGATGTCGTATCTGAAATTAGTTCGGGTTCATCTCATAGTTCGGCCAACTTTATCATTGCAGTTTTAAAATCCGGTACGCTTGAAATGCTAAAAGGTGCGATCGACGTCGTACCCGTTTCTGGTTTGCCCACAACTTCACCTATAGTGAAAGTAGCTTTTCAATTACCTGCGTTCTTTTATGCTGTCACAGCGGACGGGAAAGTGTATCATTGCTCACTCGACACGTCAACTGGCGAGTGTGGGAGCGTGACTGAAATTAGCCCGACGAATTCAGATACTTTTAATAAACAATACCCAGATTTATTGGGGCAAGCAATCGATGTTTTCGCGGATACGCATGAGTCTACGAGTGTCACGTTTGGCGGAGCACTACTGAACGACGGGACGATACGTGCTTGGGGGAGAGATGATTTTGGATGCGATGGTGACGGTAACGGGAACATCTGCGCGATTGGCTATACCGATTGCACGGCAAATCCGATTCAAAACGTATTGTTCGCGACAGGCTCTCAGGACAGCATGTGGCTTCTTCTCGGTCCCGAGGGCACCATCACGAAATATGGAAGGTACGCCACATGGCCTGGCTTTCACCCGAAAGAACTCCATCAGGACGTCTCAGGGAACATTCTCACAGGAATCACCGAAATAACTGGAGCAAAGCATGGAGCTTGCGCGATAAATGGAAACGGTGAGCTCTATTGCGCTTTAGTTGCAACTGCTACTTTCAACCTCATACCAAGAACTCCTACAGCACCATCTCCTACTCAAAGCCCAAATACAAACTGACACGCGCTTGTTACGGAGTGTTTGACCGAAGCTCCAGAAACTGGGGAGTGTACCGATTGGGCGTCTGGAAATAAGTACGGGACGATGCCAAACTGGAATGCGAGTTTAGTGACGGACAAGAGCAGTACGTTTGAAGGTTATCCTCAATTCGACGGCGACGTATCGGGATGGGGCACGTCTTCGGTGGTTAATATGACTACCATGTTTAAAGGCGCATCTTCTTTCAAACAAAACAACAGCGGATGGGACACGTCGCAAGTGACGAGTATGAATTATATTTTCTGACTCTAATGAATTCAACCACGATATCGGGACGAAATCCGATGGGAGTTGGGACACGTCCTCGGTGACTGATATGTCATATATGTTTTCTTCCGCTTCTTCGTTCGACCACGATATTTCTGATTTGCAGTCGTATCTTCATACGTGTAATGCTACTACTTTCATATACTGGTATTACAAATGAAAAAACTTTCAAACTCTTTCGACATCTCAGTCGCTCCATTCGGAGTCGTTCTCGTCTTCAGCCGCTGCGGCTATTTTAATCGAGGCGAGCCTTTCACTGATCGACGCTTCTTCCGTTTTCACAGCCACGAGCGGTTCTGGCGGCGGTCTCGAAAGCAGAACTTTTTGTTTCGTCTTCTCTTGCTGCTTCTGCTTCTGCTCATCTGCTTTCACTATATTTGAAGAATAATGCGCACCGCCCGATGACTCAACAGACACGTTCATCTCCCTCCTCAGCGATTCTTCCACTTGTGAATTGAAAAGCGACGACGATGTTGTTTTTGTTGCAGTCGTCGTCGCTGATGTTGGCATGAAAGAAGAAGTGGAAGACGAAAAAGAGGAGGAAGTGGCAGAAGATCCGTCTCTTTTTCTACCTGAATCGTCCTTTACGCTTTCTTCGTTTCTATTCTTAGCGTTACCCTTTCTCTCTGAGCTCTTAATTCTATCGCTATTATCATTGCTGTTGTTGCTGCTGTTCTCCTCGTGTTCATTATTCTTCTCCTTGAATTTAGGCATTTCAGGCACGTTCTCTCCATTCGCAATGGCCGCTTTTGCTTCTCTCTTCCAAGTTCTGAGCACTTCTCGTTCTTCTTTCTTACGTCGTTTTTCCATGCGTTGGATTCGCCTAGCGTTCTTTTCTAGGAGTAACTTTTCCTTTGTACTCAACAGTTTTCCTCGAGATTGTTCGGGACCATCCTTTCGCGCCGTAGCTTCTACTTCGAACTTTTCCGGTCGACCATTTGCTTCTACTCTATTGTCAATCTCCACTTTATCCTCGCCTACAGGATCTCTCAGCATCATTTCCCAACACTCCGCGTCCCGTCGACACAGCGCCGCGCGCGTTTTTGCAAACGTTCTCAAGGAGCGCGTCATATCAACTCCAATGCTCGCGTGCCAGCGAGGATATTCTTCCCTCGTTCGTTCGACGATAAGATCATACGCTTTGCGTCTGTTTTCTCTCTTAGCGTCAGCTTCCAAACATTCCGGATGTATATTTGCAACGGCGCGTCCGTGCGTCTCGATGACCTCGTCGTAAACGTCGCAGGCAATTTGGTAATGCAAAAGCGCCGTCGTCCGATCTTCAAACGTTTCGCGAATCGCTTCGACGCGTTGCCTGCAATCTTCAAAACACGGCACTAATGATCGAAGCGCTTCACACGCCTTCGATTCGCTGGCTGTGCCCGTAAACGTCATCGATTCCGCGCAATCAGAAAGCGCGTGCAAAGTGTAGCCCAAAGAATAGTTCTTTGAGCGTTTTTGCAAAGCTTTCCCCCACCCTTCTTCGCTTTGTCCCATCTTCAACGCCGCATCACCTAAATCCCGTAGTTTCGTCGCGTTCAAGCGTCGCTCGAGCTGATCGATGTACAGTTCCGCGCTTCGCACGAAAGCTTCGCACTGTTCGTCGAGCTTCGAGGCGTACGTAATCACTTGCAAATACGTCGGATCTTCATCTTTCAACACCGAGTGCCGAGTTCGCGTATACTTTCTCTCTTTCGCGCCGACGCCGTCACTACTCTTCCCACCCCCGCCGTTGTTAAATAGAGATGCAAACCACGCCGAAGCCGAAAAACGACCACGCCTTTCCTGCTCTTCCTTCACCGCTCTCACGTCCGCGTCCTCCGCCAAAGCGTCGAAAACTTCTTCGTTCAACTTGCTGCTCCTCGCGGTGGAAGTAAACGACGTCGCGCCTTCCGTCAAAAACGTCTCCAACATCCTCGACGCCGCAATCGTCGGTGACTCGCAGCACCGACGTAAAAAGACTTCCGCGTCGCGTTCCGAATATTCGCGCTCCGATTTCTCCTTCGAAGTAAACAACAGTTTCGGTACCACGCATCCGGGATACGCCCTTCGCAACTGGTTTCGCAACGAGAGAAAATCATCCGGAAATTGCCTCTTGACGCGAAACAGAGATTCATAAAATTCCTCCTCCTCTTCTTCTTCTTCCTCTTCCTCTTCCTCCTCGTCTCTGTCACCATTCGTCGTCGTCGTCTTACTTTTCTTCTTCTTCTTCTTTATCTTGCGATTTTGCAGGCCGTTCCGGCACTTGGCGACGTAGTTTTTCGCGTTCGACTTTGTCGCGATTTGGACCGCGAACGTCGCGACGCGCAACTTTTTCCCGGAAGCGTCGTCGTCACCATCACCAACCGTCGTCGTCGAGGACGTCGACGCGTCCGCGAGACGAACGACCGAGACGTGATGAGGAGTACGAGGAGCCGAGGCGGAGGACATATATGAGTGCGTTTGCGTGTGTGTATTTATATATGTGTATATGTGTCCTCGAGCGCGTCTAATTCTGTTGTTTTATGAAGCAATTCAACTTTTTTTTTCGTGTTGGGGAATGTCTCTCTTTTCGCGCGAAAACCGAGGCGCGCGCGCTCGACGCGCGGCATCGAGACTTCAAACGGCTTCTATTATTATCATTACTACCACCAACTACTATTGCTATTACAATTACTGCTACTCTTTTGCTATTTTTTTTCTACCTGAGGCTTTTTTATAAATACTATCATTCATCGCTGCGTTGCTTATTTCGCGCTGAGTAAACCGGCGAAAGCGTCCGCGGGTATGTCGACGTTCCCCATTCTGCGCATTCTCTTCTTGCCGTCTTTTTGTTTTTGGAGCAATTTCTTCTTGCGCGAGACGTCCCCGCCGTAGCATTTCGCCAGGACGTTTTTGCGCATCGCGGAGACTGTTTCTCGAGCGATGATTTTACCCGAGAGCGACGCTTGGACGGCCACTTCGAACATCTGCCTCGGCAAGGCGTCTTTGACTTTTTTGACGACTTTTTTGGCAATGTCGACGGCTTTGGAGCGGTGGCAGAGCGTGGCCATGGCGTCGACGACTTCACCGTTGACGAGGACGTCGAGGCGACATATGTCGGCGAATTGCCAACCGGCGAGTTCGTAATCGAAGGTGGCGTAACCGCTGGTGCGAGATTTGAGCTCGTCGGCGAAATCAGAGGCGATTTCGCCCAACGGGAGTTTGTAGCGGAGCATTGCTCGAAGACTGTCGAGTTGAGAATGTTCCAAGGACTCGCCGCGGCGCTCGTTGCATAGCTCGAGAATTTTACCCGTGTATTCAGTGGGAACTATTATGGTCGCCTCTACCAAACGTTCTTGGATTTTCGTGTCGCGCGGGAGACCGGCGTTAGCTTCCAAAGCGAGAGGCGAGGTGATGACGGTGACCGATTTGACGCCTTCGATTTTTTGATCGTCGGGATCGAGCTCACTTCTGTTGTCGCCGCTGCTGCTTGCATTCTCCGCGAACTCTCTCGCGCTGCTCTTGTTGATCATTTTGGTCAGTTTATACGGTACCGTCGGCGCCGTGGCGACGACGTCAGAATCAAACTCTTCTCGCAATCGGTCCGTGAACACCTCCGCGTGGAGCAATCCTAAAAATCCGCATCGAAAGCCCGGACCTAACGCAGCAGAAACTTCAGGGAACACCTCTACGGAAGCGTCGTTTAAGGTCAATCGCGACACGGATTCGCGCAATTTCTCAAAGTCATCCGCCGAGGACGGGAAAATGCCTTGAAACACCATCGGTTTTGCCATTTTGAATCCGACTAAAGGCGTCACCGCCTCTCGTTTTCGTTCTTTTCGGTTGAACAATGTATCCCCTACCCGTTGCGCCTTGACGTCGCGGTCGGAAGTAATCACGTATCCGACGTTCCCTTTTTGAAGAGATTTCAACGGTGTCATCTCTGGCGCGTGCACGCCAACTTCCAAGACTTCCGCTTTCCTTCCCGACTCGAACGACTCGATGGCGTCGCCCACTTTGAGCTCGCCGTCCACGACTTGGACGACGCTCACCGCTCCGCGATATTTATCAAAATCGCAATCAATCAACAACGCTCGAAGAAAATTACTTTCCTCCGACGATGAAATTGTCTCGTCCGTCATCGTCGGCGGCGGAATCTCATCCACGATCCTATCTAAAATTTCCCCCACGTTCTCTCCGCTCTTCGCCGAAATCCTCGACGCTTTATCAATCCCAAAAATCATCTCCATCTGCTTCTCGCTCCCTTCCACGTCCGCCAGCGGCGAATCGATCTTATTACACGCCGCCACTATTTTCAAATCTTTCTCGAACGCTTGGTAAAACGTCGCCACCGTCTGCGCCTGCACCCCTTGCGTCGCGTCCACCAACAACACGCACCCTTGACACGCGCTCAGCGAGCGAGACACTTCAAAGCTAAAATCCGCGTGCCCGGGAGTATCGATCAGGTTCAGCAAGTACCACTTCGACGCGTCCGCGTAAATATCATCTTTTCCTTTTTCTTCTTTTTCTTCTTCGTTCTCTCTTTCTCTCGAGTGTCGATACAGCAGCGCCACGCTCTGCGCCTTCACCGTGATACCTCGCTTCCTCTCCACCGGCAAACGGTCCAACAGTTGCGAGGTTGCCCCCGTTTTACTCTTCTTCCTCTTTTCGATCGCCGAGCAAAATTCCATCAACCTGTCCGCTAAAGTCGATTTCCCGTGGTCGATGTGCGCGACGATGGAGAAGTTTCGGACGTTTTCGATCGGTATTCGATTGTACAGATGCTTCAAGTTTTGCGCTTTCCACGCTTCGAACGACGAAGAACTCGACGACGAAGAAGAAGACGAATACGAAGCGCCGAGAAACGACGACGACGACGACGGCGCGAAGAGACGAAAATTCTTCGTCGTTGTCATTCTTCCATTCGGTCGTCCATCGTTTGAGCGCTCGTCGACGCCTGTCGTCGTCTGTTGCAACGACGAAAGCGCGGAAGTTGAAGCAGAACAACTCCTCGTCGTCGTCGACAAAGAAGAGGAGCGCGACGAGAGCGCGCGCGCGAGCCTTCTCGCCGCTGCCCTCGACGACGAGGAGAACGTCGACATCTTCCCGTCCTCCGTCTTCACGCTCTCGTCGTCGTCGCGCTCTCTCCGTGTGTCGTTGAAACAACGCGCCTCGCGCGGGGGTTTCTGACGCGTTCTCTTTCCCCATTTTCCCCAAAAGTGTGTGCGCGCGATTTGATAGATACTACGAAGACGCACAAAAAATGAAGCCATCGCGACGTCTTCTTCCTCCTCTCGTTCGATCGATGATGCTCTTCTTCTTCTTCGCGTTGTTGTTTTTGTTGTTTTTCTGTCGTTCTGTCGTTCGCGGCAAAGATGTCGTCGTCGCGAAGAGCAGCGACGCGTTGGCGTCAAAGTCGTTCGAACACGTAGGGGATGATGATGATTATTTCCCGGAGAGAAGAAGAGGAAGAAGAAGAGCGAGAGCGCTGCTCGGAACGAACGAGGACGACAACGACGAAGAAGAAGAAGAAGAAGAAGACGAAGACGAAGAAGAAAACGAGGAGAAGGAGCAACGGCAAAGACGAAGACGACGAAAAGCAGAAGAGCGAGAAGCTCCCGAGGGGTGTTTCTGGACCAGATGTTCCTGGTCGCGGACGTGTCCGAGAAGCGCGACGACGACGACCAACAACAACAACAAGAACGCGGTAATAACCGTTCGAGAGGAATACGAGTGCGAATCTAGCTTTTTAGGCAAACTCATCCATTACGGAGGAGATAAAGCACCGACGGAAAAGTTGTGTTGCGACGAACGCGCGGCGGCGAACGCGAGGTGGGAACGCGGCGCGAAGTGGGCCGAAGACGGGAACGAGGACGCGTGTTTCAATCGGTGCCCGAAGAACTCGAGGTGCAACGCGAGACACGGGACGTGCGAGTGCGACGTTGGGTACGTGGCGCGAGACGCGCCGAAGGATGAGGACGACGACGACGACGCCGCGGCGAGGATGCATTGTTATCCGGTGAGAGAAGATCAGACGGAGGATTTGCCCATTGGGAGCGAAGACGTGCCGGAGATTGAAGATCCAATGTTAGAGAAGGAGAGGATGATTGAGAAGGAAAAGGAGAGACGGGAAAAGATAGTGTTAGCGAAGAAGAAGAAAATCGCGGAGGCGAAGAGGTTGGAGAAGATGAAACGGAACAAAGGGAAGGTGGTGATTGACGAGGACGAGGACGAGGACGATTTTGGAGAGGACGACATCGTCAAACAACCGACGCAAGAGATTCAGAAACAACTGAGAAACGCGCGTCGAAAATCTAGAATGGGTTCAAAAGAGAGGGAAAAGAGGAAACAAATGAGAAAACAAAAAGAGAATTGGAGATCGTTTTATTTTTGGTTCTTCATTTTAACGATTTTAGCGCAAGTGTTTGTGTGCGCGAGGTTAGGTGTTTTGACAAACGTCGCCATGCGAGTGTTTGGGAAAAACCCGAGAAAACTGTTGAGATGGAGGGATTCGCACCACGGGAGCCAACTATTACCGACGCGATTGGCAAAGTCTCGCGAACGATTAGCGGCGCGCGAGAGCGGCGGTGTTGAGTATTTTTGACCCTTTTCCTTTAAGCGGGCGCGCGCGTAGTTAAGTAGTTTTTATAATGATAATTTTTTAAAGGATGGGTTTAGAATGAAATGACAATCAAAACACGGCGCTATTATTAGATTTTTTCTTCTTCGTTCCTCACAGTTTTTAGAACATGCCCGGCGGCGGGGCGCCTCCTCCGGCTTGAGGGAACAAACTTGCTAACTTTTCAAACGTCTTCATGACTTCCGGATCGTTTTGGTACTTTGTAATATTCATCGGGTTCGCCGAGCAATCCATCACCGCCGCTTGCACTTTCGGGTTTTGGAACGCGCTCGCCAACTCTGGATCTTGCATGATTTGCGTCAATACGTCTTCAGGTTTCATGCCCATTGCCGCGAATTGCTCTTGCACCTCCGGCGAGTTAATGTCCGGCATCGCACCGCCCATACCACCGCCCGGCATCGCGCCGCTCGATTTCATAGATTTCATGATACCTTTGAGTTGATCCTTGTATTGCGGGTTGTTCAAGAGCATCTCGAACGTCTCCGGGTTACGCATAAACTCCGGGAGGTACGGATACATCAACTTTTGCATCTCCGGGTTTCGAATCATGTTTTTCATGTACTCTAAAGACGCTTCGTCGTCTTCCTCATCCGGCATATCCGCGGCGTCTTGGAACATATTGCTGCTACTCGAGGACGTGCTCGCTTCCGTTTCCACGGCGTCTTCGAAAAATGCCTTCTTCGGCGCCTCTTCCTTCGCCGCAGTTGAAGAAGAAGAAGAAGAAGACTCACCGACCCACGTCAACTCTGGCTCTTCCGCTTTCTTCTCTTCCGCATCGGATACCGTATCCACCGTCTTCGTCGCCGAACCTCTCTTGGAAGAAGAAGACGAAGTCGTCGTCGTCGTCGAAGCCGCGCTAGAACTAGAACTCGAAGGCGTCGTCACCGGAGTCGCCGTCGTATCCGTGTACCTTTGCGTCGCCGCGGACGGCTTCGGCGGCGGCGTTTGCATTCCCGGAAACGGCGGAAACGCGTCCCCGCCCCCAAATCCACCGCTCGGAGGCATCCCTCCGCCCGCTTGACTCGTAAACTGCTTCATCATCTGCTGCATCATCATCGATTGCATATCTTGCTTCTTCCCGGCTAAAAACTTCGGGACAATCACCGCCAACGCGACGCCCAAACCAACGTACACGAACGGTGGAATCGACCCTTTCTCCTTCGCCGGCTGCGGCGGCGCGTAGTAGTATTGCTGCTGCGGCACCACCTGCTGAACCGCCGCCGGATTCGGGTTTCCACTCGGCGCTAAATCCGACATCGCCGCGCCTGAATCTGCTTGCGGCTGTTGATATTGCACAGGAACCGGTTGGTACTGCGGCGGTGCCGGTGGCATCGGCGGGTAATACTGAGCCGGTTGTTGTTGTTGTTGTTGTTGTTGTTCCGCTCCTGTCGTTGGATTACTACTTTCGATCGGTTTTTGTTCGTTCTTCTTTCCTCCTCGAAGCGAAACGATTGATAAAACTTTATCGCTTCTTCGTACTCTTTGTCTCGCTTTAATCATCGTCGAGTTTTTTCCTCCTCGGAAAGAAGAGGAAGAAGACGAGCACAACTGGTGGTGCTGGTGCTGTCGCGAGAACATGGTCGTTTGGTGCGCGCGTCTGGGGAAAGTGAAGGACGACGTCTTCATTTTCCCCAGAAATCGTTCTCTTTTTTTTCTGAAACCCTAAACTTTAACCCTAAACGACCTCGTTTGCGATGTAAAATTTAATTACGAACGACAAAAGCGCGTTCGTTAGTTATTTCCTCTCTCCTCTCGTCGGAGAGAGTGAGCAGTAGGGAGAGAGAGAGAGAGAGAAAACGAAAGAAGATGATCCGCAACCGAAAAATATCCATCCTGGATTCGCTCTCGCACCCGTTCAAATCGATCGTGGCGAAGAGGAAGCAAAAACGAGCGACGTTTTTCGAGCACTTGGAAAATTTCGACGAGGAGCGAATCAATCAACGCGCGGAACTTTTGGAGAAGTTACGCGCGAGGTACGAGGAGAGGAAGAGGAGAGGAAGAGGAGAAGGCGATGGTTTTTCGGTTGGTGTTGGTGGTGATGATAATAGTGATGGTAGCGTTGAGAGTGGCACTCCGGAAGAGACGACGACGACGACGATTGGGAAGAGGGTGGGAAAAGTGTCCTCGAGTTTAATCCAAGAGCACGACGTCCCGACGCTTTCTCCGGACGCGCTAGACGCGGTCGTGGAGGATTTGAAGCACGGGAAGGATAAATTTTCCATGACGGACGCGATGAGTATTATTACCGGCGCGACGGTGTTGTTTTCTCGCGAGCCGAACGTGTGCAGAGTGTATTCGCACAAAGACGAGGACGGGTTCGTGATTGTCGTCGGCGATATTCACGGACAGTTGGAGGATTTGTTGCACCTGTTGAAGTTGTGCGGCATGCCGTCAGAGAAGAACATATACGTTTTTAACGGCGATTTAGTCGACCGAGGAGGGAACGGGTGCGAGGTTGTGCTTTTGATTCTAGCCATGAAGTTGCAACATCCAGAGTTTGTACACGTCAACAGAGGGAACCACGAGGATCCGCACATTAACATTTTCGGCGGCTTCGAGGAAGAGTGTTTGCAAAAATACGACCACGGCGTCTTTCAAGCGTTTCACGAGTGTTTCAGATGGTTTCCGATATGTACGATCGTTAACGATGAAGCGTTTGTCTGTCACGGAGGACCGCCGATGGAACCGGATGGATCTTTAGTTTCCGTGAAGCGGTTGGAGCAAATTCAGAAAGGACCGAGTTTCTTCGAATCGAAGAGCGCGAGACGGTTGGCCATAAAAAAGCAGAAGAAGTTGATGAGAAGAATGAGGATGCTGAAGAAGATAAACGAAGGAGAACGCGACAAAGAAAGAGGAGGAAACATAGCAGGTAATAGTAACGAGGAAGGCGAAGATAACGACGATGACGAAGAGGATGACGAAGAGGAACTGAGCGATGATGAATATGATTTAAAAGTCGAACAAGAATATTTGATCTGTAAATCTATGATCTGGTCAGATCCACACCCAAGCGATGATTTCGTCGGCGTGGAAGATTCTACTCGGGGTGCGGGCGGTTTGTTCGGCGCGAACGTCACGCACGAATTCCTTAGAGAGAACAAGTTATCGTGCGTCGTGCGTTCGCACCAATGCGTCGCGAGCGGTGTCGAGACGTGTCACGACGCTCGACTTTTTACTGTATTTTCAGCGAGTAACTACTGCGGAAAGTCCGGAAACAGAGGCGCTGTGCTTCGTTTTCAACGAAACGATAAGCTCCCGCAACCTAAATTTGCTCTGACGTGGAAAAACGAGGACTGTTTAAACGTCGATTTGCGGCATAAAGTATCGTTTCACCGCAAAAAAGGAGACAAGAGACGCGCTCTGCAAATGGCTGCGATGCAAGCGAGCGAGTACATAATCGAGCGCAAGAGAGAACTGTTCGACCATTGGTCGAGCATAGATATTAAAGGGAGAGGTACAATCACTCGCGAACAATGGGCGGATGGTTTACAAACGGTTTTGAAGCTCCGTTCGCAGTGGAGGAAAATGTTTCCAATGTTAGTCAGTGTGGACGAAGTCGTCACCGGAGGGTTGTTCTCTATGAAACCAAAAAAGACCATGCAATCTCTGGAAGCCATGGAAAAAGCGTCTTCGTCGTCGTTTAAGAAAGTTTACGTGAAGTTTCCAGAGTTCTTAGCCCGGTACACGCCGAGACTGAAATCTGGCTGCCGAGAGTGGCAAGAAGAAGTTTTGGATGAACTTCGACGAGCACTGATTAACGAGGCGAAAAATTTGACCTCGGCATTCCATAAAATGGATGTGGACGGTTCTGGTTCCGTAGACTCGAAAGAGTTCACGAAAGCCATTCGAAACATTCCAAGCTTAGATGTGCTTTCCAACGCGCAAATTCTCTCCGTGTTCAACGCGTTCGACACGGACGATTCTGGGACGCTCGATCTAGGCGAATTTGGCGCCATGTTTGCAGAGTTCGTCAGCGATGAAGGAGGAAACTTGTCTCCAGCTGCTGTTTCTTCGCCTGGATCAACGAGCGCGAGAGTAAGAAACGACGAGGTTTCCGTCTTGTGGAAAGATCGATCGTCGAAACGAAGAGCGCAAATCGAGAAAATGATTTCTTTGAGTCGTTCATTCAATCGCGTTTTATCTCTCAAGGAAAAGGAAAAAAAAGAAAGCGCTGCGACTGAGAAAGAGCTACAATCGATCGCATCTGTGAAGAAGAAGCTCTCCGGAGGAGACGGAAAAGGAGGAGATGTAGGGAGCAAAGAAGAAGAGCAGGTAAAAATAAACGACGTGTGGAACGACGACATCGAGCAATCGATTTCAAAATTGTTCACTGGATACCAGAAAGAGTTGCATCACGTGTGGCACACGATTATCGCCGTTTCTGGAGACGAGCGAAACGAGGGAACGCACCATCAATCCATAGCCAACGCGCAGTTTGTGGATCTCATGTTATCTTTAGACGAGGTGATCAACGGCGATTTGAACGTGCTCACCGAGAGGAGCGCGAAACGATTAGCCGAGCACATGGACACGAACAAAGATGGCACCATCGATTACGACGAGTTTATACGCGCGACTGAACCTGATATCGAACAAATAAACCGATATTTGGCGTTTGACATTGAGTTGTTCGAAGCTCAAAGGAAAGCCGGCGTAGTTTGAGAGGGCGGCCATCGATGCATTCAAAAATGTAAAATAAAAAAATGTAATACAGGAAGCTGCGCTCAGGACGGGTGCGCATGATTTTTGCTACTAATATAATATCGATCTTTGATTGCATTAAAAATCAGGTTCGTGTCGTTCTGTTTGTGTATTCTTTTTCGTGTATTCTTTTCTTCTAATGTCGTTGTTGTTGTTGTTTAAATATTTATACCGCGCCGACCGCCGCGTCCCCCTCCGCGTAACCGATCAGCCCCAAGTAATCTTCCTTAATCGTGGCTATGCAGAAAATATCGTTCGCATCTATTCTCATCCCGACAATCTTTACCCTAACCTCGCAATCTACCCCAATCGTAATCTGTCCATCGTCCGACTTGTAACAATTCTCATCCGTCACGTATTTCACGTCGTCCGGAACCAGCGAATTACTCACAAACAGCTGTAACGGTCCAGCTTCCGCGAAGAAACCAAACTTATTCACTTGCGTCACCACCGCGTCCAACACTTCGTTCTTAAACGGCCGATACGCGACGCAGTCGTATTCCACCGCGAATTTAGCTCGAGCCGTGCCGTCGTCCGTGATGATCCCTTCCGAAACGCTCTCGATGTGCGTAATGCAGACGATGAATCCGTACCGTCCCGAGCACGTTCCTTCCATCTGAAGGAGAGTGACAAAAAAACGCGAGCGTGTTCATACGATTGAGTGAGAGAAAGAAATAGAGCATCATAAATGTCAGCGTTGTTCTCTCGCCAAAAGAAGAGCGCGCGCGCGCGCTTTAGAAAAGAGAGACAACAGAGAGAGGTTTTCCTCTCCTCTCCTGCGTGGGGAAAATTAAACAAAAATTTCGGTCCAAAAATCAAAGAAACGAGAGCCGTCGTCCTCGTCGTCTCCTCCTCGATGTGAACAAACGCACCTCTAACTTAATCTTCTCCATGATCACGTCTTTCATTCTCGCGCCAAAGTGTCTCGGTTCCAGAACGACGTTCTTTTCTCGTCGCACGTGGAAAAACATTTTTTTGCGGTTTTGGATCAGAATTTACACCTCTCTTCTATACTCTCTCTACTCTCTCTCTGTGTGTGCGCGTGTGTGTGACTACTCTCTCACCGTTATTTTTTCTCGCGCGCGTGCGTTCACGTCTGTCGTGTTCTCTTCTTCTTCTTCTTCTTCTCGATGAGAGAGAGAGAGAGAGAGAGAGAGAGAGTGCGCGCGCGGGGAAAAGAGCTTGCAGAGAAGTGGAGAATTTTTAGAGACGAGAATTGGAAAAAAGTTGTTCTCAGCAGATTTTAGCGCGAAAGATATCATAAACAAACACGCATATCAAATGCAAAGCCCGAGATTTTCAAACGCGAACAACTGGCGTAAATTACTGTTCGTGGCCGTCGCGATGTCTGGCTCATCGATGATTTTATTCTCGAAATCGCGACGCGAGCGCGAGTTTATGCACGACGCGTTGAAAGCAGACGCGATGCGTTACGAAAAGCAAGCGGAGGAGAAGAAGAGGAGGATGGGAGAACTGAGGACGAGAGAGGAGCGAGAGAGGCACGTGCGAGAGGAGCTGGAGAGGAAAATAGACGGGCGGGTGAAGGTTTTAGAGGATTGAGGAGTTTTCGGGCGAGCGCGCGCGTTTGTATCAACATTGTAAGTGTAAATATATGTAGAAGTGTTTTAAAATACAAAAGTTGTTGTTGTTTTCCTAAAAACGCGTCGAAAGTTCATCATCATCGAAGCGGCACTCTGGCTTCTTCGTGAAAGTTTTCCTTCTTCGCCAACGGGTTGGTCAAATACCCTCCCGAACGGTAGGATCGCAAATAATCGATGGTGATGCCGTCCATCTTTGCCGGGGTCATGCCTAACTCTTTAAATCCTAACTCGTGAGGTTTCTTCACGTAATCAGCGTCTTGGGCGTCGATGAAGGACCTGGTCAATCCTTTCGGCGTCGGCAACGGGAACGGAACTTTGTTCAGCAAGAACTCGTGCGGCGCGGAGAGGAGTCTGTAGACGAATTTTGGGACGTAGCCGACTCGAGCGGAGCGGAATCTTCCGACATCTACGGTTAACTTTGCCAGCTCTTCCATCGTGTACGTTTTTTCTCCGGCTAAGACGTACTCTTTACCAACCGTATCTTCGTCGTACGGCAACTGGCTGATGGCTATCGCCACGTCGTCGACCGAGACTGGTTGGTGTTTCGATTCCCCTAACCCAGTCAACGGTACGAACGGAAACTTACTCGCGTGTTCCGCAAACACGTTCAAAAACCTATCCTCGACGCCGACCAGTTTCGCCGGCTTCACGATGGTCGCCCTCGGAAAAATTCTCTTCACTTCCTCGTCCCCTTCCGCTTTCGAACGATAATACTTCGATTTCGCGTTCACGTCCGCCCCGAGCGCGGACACGTGAATCAATCTCTTCACAGAAGAACTCTCCTTGCACGCCTCGGCCAATCTCCTCGGAAAGTCTCGATGCACGTCGTCGAACGAAAAGTTCCTCGTCTCCCACTCTCTCCCGATCAGGTTAATCACCACGTTCGCGCGTTCCACCGCGTATTTAATCGCCTCGTCGTCTCTCATCGAGTAATCAAATTGAACAATCTGCCCTAAATCCCCCATCGGTTTTAAATGCTGTCGATGGTTCTCCGAGCATCGCGTCGGTAAAATCACTCGAGACCCATTTTTCGCCAAGTGATTCACCACGTATCGTCCTAAAAAACCAGTCGCGCCAAACACCGCCGCGGTGACCCCGGAGTACGACGATCGGCCTCCGGTGCCTTTGCGCTCGAAATCTACCGGCAAGGGCGTTTCGAAGTGTCGCTGCAAATCGTTGTTGTTGTCGTTGAGGGAAGATGATGTGGTGGAAAAAGAAGAACGTTGTCGGGTTCCCTTTGAAGACAAAGCGTTATTAGCGCTTCTGCCGTAATAATAGAAAAAGGACGACGACGACGATGCGTTCGTCAGCGCTCTTCTTCCGGCGCGGTGGAAAGAAGACATGATCTTTCGGCGCGCGCGAGAGAGAAGGGGGAGAGAGAGAGAAATAAGAGCGCGTTTGTTCTCTCGCGTCGTCGCGATCGAAAAGACCCTCGACGAAGGCCGACCGACTGAAACCCTAAACTACAAAAAACTCAACTCAAAATTGAAAGCTATTGAAAGAGGTTCTCAGAAGAAGAGCCGCAAAAACCTCTCTCTCTGAGCAGCGCGGAAAAAGAGAGAAAGAGAGAGAGAGAGAATCTTTACGTCCACCCGAGAATTCCTCGCGGCGCACCAGATCGCGCGCGTATAAATACAAGAGAGAGAGAGAGAGTTGAAATTTGATTGATTGGAAAAAACCTCGTTTCGAGAGAGAGAGAGAGTTACTTTTTATAACCGTGTTGTGGCTTCGCGCGATGTCCTCCAACGGCAACGAGAGCAACGAGAACGCGATGAGTTCCTCTCCTCAACAGCAGCAGCAGCAGCAGCAGCAGCAAGGAAGCGGAGGTGGAGTTGGGTCTCTCTCTCCGTCGATGGTGTACCCGACGAAATTCACGTGGCATTACGAAGGGAAAGTCGTGCACTTGTGCGGGTCGTTCACGAACTGGCTGGAAACGGTCCCGATGGCGCCTGAAATCGTCCCACCGAACGGGAACCAAGTTTTTTCGGTGGTTTGTAACCTACCGAGCGGGTACCATCAGTATAAGTTTATCGTGGACGGGGAGTGGAGGCACGACGAGAATCAAGCGTTTATACAAGACCCGCTCGGGAACGTGAATAACTGGTTGTTCGTGAAGAAGCCGTCGGCCGCGCACGGGGGCGGTTCGGTAGTTTCTAGTCCGAGTAACGGTGGTGGGATTGGTAGTCCAGGGATGAATAGCGCGGAGAACGTGAGCGCGCAGACAGGCGACGGCGGGTATAATCAACAGCAACAGATGATGATGACGCAAAACTATCATCAGCAAGGGTCGGCGCCGCTGGAAGTGCCGGGAATGATGTCGCCAGGAGGAGGGTCGTCTGGTATGAACGACGGAGGTATTATTGGTGGAGGGCAGCAAGCGCAAGTAGTGCACCATCGGCAGCAACAGGATCGACCGCAAGGTCAGTGGTTGAGTCAAGATGATTCGCAATCGGACAGCTTGAACGCCGCGGAGCAACACCGGAGAATACAACAACAGCATTACAATCAACAACAACATGGAGGAAGCGATCAGCACTTAGTTGGGGAGATATCCCCAGAACGCGCGGTACATCGTCACCATCACGCGATGCGGGACGAAGCGAACGCTCCAGAGGCGACAAACGTCGTAGACGCAGGCATGGACTGGGTATCCGGAGGGATCAACGGGTTGCAAATTAAACGAGACGGCGACGGGAGACGGAAGTCTATAAACGTTGCCAGAGATGGTGGACCTACAGCGGCGTCGGTGGCAGCTTCGATGCGCCCCCCGGTGCAGCCAAGTACGAACAATAACGACTACGTCGAACAGCAAGGTGGAGCAAACCCGGACGAGTACGCTTCGGATGCGTCTCGCGCAAGAGTCTTAGAGTTTTTGCAAAGGCACACGGCGTATGAGCTGATACCTGAGTCGAATAAAGTAGTCGTATTTGACATCAACTTACCAGTCAGGCAAGCGTTCCACGCGTTTTACGAGCAGCAGCTAGCGGCGGCACCGCTGTGGAACCCGGCGAAAGGGGATTTTGCCGGTATGATTTCCGCCGGTGAGTTTGTAGATTTGTTGAGAGTGCTCTCGGATGCGTTCAAGGACGTGAAGCAAGTCACGGAAGAAGATTTAGATAGGTTTACCGTCGCGAAAGCGAGAGAAGAATGCGGCGAGAGCGTGGAAAATTCGAGTTTACTCTCGGTACGACCGGAAGATTCATTGCATTTGGTCGCTTTGGTTTTGTTAAAGAACAACATGTACTCCGTTCCGGTAGTCTCGTATGGCGGCAGCCAGCAAGGCGGCGGCAGCCAGAGTAAGAAATCATCGGGCGATGGAGGTGGTGGTACTAGTGATAACAAAGATAGCAATAACAAAATGGGGAGTAGGAATCAGAACGCTGCGCAGCTTCTTCACGTGACGAATCTCGCGGAGATTTTCGCGTGTCTGCACAGACACTTTCGAGGCGTACCTTCCTCCTTGCCGCTGTTTTCGCAGCCTCTCGGCGCCTTACCCATTGGCACGTGGACGAAAGAATTCGGCGGAAGAAGGTCGCCGAGTGACTCCTTACTTCGGAGGACAAACTCGTTTGGTCAAGCGGACGCGGTTGAAGCCGCGTCGGACGAGCAGTACTTCGCCAATCTTCCGGAAGAGTTGCAAAGACTCGCGCCTTTGCGATGCGTCTATCCTCAGACGACTTTGGCAGAAGCGTTTACGATGATGAATGGTGTCTCGTGTTTACCAGTCGTGGACGATAGTGGACAAGGCGGTTTAATTGACGTCTACGCGAGAAGTGACGTCGTGAAATTAGCCTCGAATAACGCGTACTTAAACGTGAACATGAACGAATTTACGATAGCTAGAGCGTTGCAAAACTCGCGGATGGCTTCGGGCGGTGGCGGGTACGCGTCGCCGTCTTCGATAGGTGGTAGTGGCAATGATGCTGCCATGGACGGGTCTTCAATGAATACGATGCCGAGCAATGTTTTAAACAACAAACCTCCGAGTCCGAAATTCAACGCCAGTGGTATGGCTGACAGCCCATTCAGTTCCGCTGGAGGATCGCCGTCGAAAGGTTATAACAATAGTAGCACGTACGCCGGCGGGTTTTCAACATGTACACGTTCGGATACCTTGAGAGCGGCGGTCGAAGGATTAGGATTACCGGGCGTGAAACGCCTAATTGTAGTGGATGAAAAAACGGGCGCATTGGAAGGCATCATCGCGTTATCGGACGTCATGCGCTTTCTATTGAGATGAGAGATGTTTAGAAATGTTTAAAACGCGCAATAATTTTCAATTTCAGCAACTTTAAATTGTGCTCTCGCACGCCATTAGAAAATACAACACACA
>Ga0182095_1207570_pt1 | contig 19817 bp, 8 predicted proteins | sample 041ome_19_FD_127784 | JGI IMG/M metagenome (GOLD analysis project Ga0182095, IMG submission 127784) | Metatranscriptome of coastal salt marsh microbial communities from the Groves Creek Marsh, Georgia, USA - 041412BS metaT (Metagenome... | ecosystem: Environmental > Aquatic > Marine > Intertidal...
GCAACAGAAGCAACGAGGAGGATCGACCACGTCTCGCGCTTTTGGTCGTCGTAAATCTTCGGTCGTCGTTAAAGCTTCGGAAGATGACGTCGATCTCGACGACATCGCGCAAGCTATTGAAGAACTCGCCAAGGAGAACGAGAAGCTTCGCATGAGTTTGGAGGAGGAGGAAGCGGCTGAAGAGGAGACCGTGGCTGCCGCCACGGCGGTTGCGACGGCGCCAAAGCCGGTCGCTGCTGCTGCTCCGGCAAAATCGGCCGGATCTGGCGCCGTTTCCGCGTTTGGCGTCCCGGTATTGACCGAGGATCCGAAGAGACACCGCGGCTTCAAGTTCCCGCAGTTGGAAGGCGACGGTTTCGGCGTTTGCGCGGTAGACGGCACGTTGGCGGGCCACAAAGGCCACCTTGGCCACAGATGGGATAAATTCAAAAACTTGAGACAAGCGATCGAAGACAACGAAGAAGGAGGGATTGAAGGTTTCTCCAGAGGCTACGAGAAGATGGGTTTCAACAGAAACGAGGAAACCGGAGAGATTACGTACAGAGAGTGGGCGCCGAACGCGAAATCGGCGTGCTTGTTTGGCGACTTCAACAACTGGGCCACCGACGCGAACGGAGTTTGGATGACCAAAAACGATTTTGGTGTGTTTGAAGTGACGGTACCGCCGAATGCGGACGGGTCGCCGGGTATCCCGCACGGCTCGAGAGTGAAGATTCATTTGGAAACGCAAGACGGTTCATGGGTCGACAAGATTCCGGCGTGGATCAAGTTCGCCGTGCAAGCGCCGGGGAACATTCCTTTCGATGGCATTTACTACGATCCGCCGAAAGAAGAGCAATACGAAATGAAATGGTCGAGACCGGATGCTCCGGAAGAGTTGAGAATTTACGAAGCGCACGTCGGCATGTCCTCGAGAGAGCCGAAAATCAACTCCTACATCGCCTTCGCGGATGAGGTTTTGCCGAGAATTAAAAACTTAGGGTACAACGCGGTCCAGTTAATGGCGATTCAAGAGCACGCGTACTACGCGTCTTTTGGTTACCACGTGACGAACTTTTTTGGCGTTTCCTCTCGATGCGGTACGCCAGACGAGTTGAAGTATTTGGTGGATAAAGCGCACTCCATGGGTATTTCTGTTTTGATGGATTTGGTTCACTCGCACTCTTCTTCGAACGTTACCGATGGTATCAACATGTTTGACGGCTCCGACGGACAATACTTCCACAGCGGACCGCAAGGCTACCACTGGATGTGGGATTCTCGATGCTTCAACTACGGCGAGTGGGAAGTCATGAGATTTTTGTTGTCCAACTTGCGATACTGGATGGAAGAGTTCAAATTCGACGGTTTCCGTTTCGATGGCGTCACGTCTATGATGTACAAACACCACGGTTTACAAGTTGCGTTTACGGGTAATTACGACGAATATTTTGGCATGGCCACGGATGTGGACGCCATGGTGTACTTGGCCTTGGCGAACGATATGTTGCACACTTTGTACGACGGTAAGGTCACGACCATCGCAGAAGATGTCTCCGGTATGCCCACGTTGTGCCGACCGGTGCAAGAAGGTGGTGTAGGTTTCGATTATCGCTTACAAATGGCCATCGCGGATAAGTGGGTCGAAGTCTTATCCGAATGGGGTTCGGACGAAAACTGGGAAATGGGCAACTTGGTGTTTACCATGGAGAACCGCCGATATGGCGAGAAGTGCATCTCGTACGCGGAATCGCACGATCAAGCGTTGGTCGGGGATAAAACGACGGCGTTTTGGCTTATGGACGCGGAAATGTACACGAACATGTCCACGTTATCGCCGGATTCGCCGGCCGTTACCAGAGGTATCGCTTTGCACAAGTTGATTCGTCAGTTCACCATGGGTTTGGGCGGCGAAGGCTACTTGAACTTTATGGGCAACGAGTTCGGTCACCCGGAGTGGATTGATTTTCCCAGAGGCGACCGCGTGGAAGCCTCGACCGGTGAATTCATCCCGGGTAACGGTAACTCCTACCACTTGTGCCGCAGACGCTTTGATTTACCTGAAACAGACCACTTGAGATACAAATTCTTGGAAGCGTTTGACGCGAAGATGAACCGCGTCGCTGGTTTCTTCAAATACATGGCGAGCGACCACCAATACACGAGCTTGAAAGACGACGGCGACAAGATGATTGCGTTCGAAAGAGGCGATTGCGTTTTTGTCTTCAACTGGCACCCAGTCAACTCGTACTCGGACTACCGCATCGGTTGCAAGAAAGCTGGTAAGTATAAGTTGGTGTTGAGTTCGGACAACCCCGAGTTTGGCGGTTGGGACAACTTGTCCACGCACCACGACGGCAGCTACTTCGCAGACTCTACCGCGCACAACGGTCGCCCGGCGAGTTTCCAAGCGTACATCCCGTCTAGAACGGTTGCCGTTTTTGCTTTGGAAGAAGATATCGAAAGAGTGGGGTACACGTACGGAGAAGAGTACGTTTCCAGAGTCGTCGAAGTCTCCAACGAACACGTATAAAAAAACAATAGAAACACACATACATTCACTTTCACACGAACAAACAGCGCGGCAAAAATATACTTTTATTAACAAAAGGGACTAATATTGTTGTAATACTCCATATCACTCAGATCTATTCTATCTTTTCTTCCATGCTATCCTTCGCCGCTTTTTTCTGCCAACACGCGTTTGAAATCTTCCTCACAATCCCCATATAAAACGCTCCTTTATTCTTAACCTCTTTCTTATTCTTATTCGTCGTGAACTTGCGAATTTCGTTCGCCGCTTTCTCGCACACGTCTCTCGGAAGCAAACCCAAAAACGACTTCAATCGATCGTCGAAATCGCTCTCCCTCAACGTCCCTTCGCTATTCTCGCACGCGTGCTTAATCACCACCTCCACATCATCTGGTGCAGTCAACACTTTCAATCCTTCTCTTTTCGTTTTCCCTTCCTCTTTCGTGTTCACTTCTTTCCCTTCCTCCTTTTTCGCGCGTCTCACCGACTTCGGTTCTTGATACGTCTTACGTTCGCATCTCTCCACCGTCACCGGTCTGCCTCTGAACAGAGTATCGTGCAACTTCATCGCTTTCTTCGCCGCTTTCGCGGTGGTAAAATCCACGAACGCAAACCCTTTAAACTTTTTCTGCTTCCCGGGCGTCCCTTCGCCGTCGCCTCCAGCCATTCGAATTTGCCCAACATCTCGTCCACATCCTTGTCTGTTCAAGTTCGCTTTCAACCACGGCGCGATATCCTTCGCTTTCGTATCGAACGGCATTTGACCGAAAAACAACGTGTGCATTTCCCCGTTCTTCTTGTCGTTGTTGTTTGTCTTTTTATCATCATCGTTTTTATCTCTCTTCTTCTCTTTTCGTTTCTTTCTTCTTTCATCTTCGCCGTCGGCGCCGTCGTCCTCTTCTCGCTCACGTTTCGTCTTCTTCTCCTTCTTCAATTTTTTTTCTCTCTTGTGCTTCTCCTTGGACTTTTCCGTCGCGAGCTCTTCGAACTCGTTCATTTTCTTCGTATCGCTGCTGCCTTCCTTCCGTTCTCTCGTTTACACGCAAAGGGCTGCGCGTGAAGAGATGATTTTTTGTGTCGATTCCATTCTGTTCAAGAGCTTTCGAGAGGAGAGGGAAAAAGGACCAACGCACACGCCTGACAAACGCCATCGAAAGAGAGAGAAAAAGCGAGAAAGGAGGGAAACGCACAGCTGTAACCGTAAACGATGATGCTTAAGTAATTCTTCTTTTAATTCTTCTTCTCTACCTAGTGAATTTCAACGCCGTTTTCCTTTAAACTTTCCAGAAGCGCGGAGAGCTTCCCGCCGAACCGTTTCCTCTTCGGCTGGAAACTCGCGCGTCGCCCGCTGTATTTTTCGTTCTTTTTCGACGTGGTCGATTGCAAGCCTTCGAAATTGATCGCATCTAACTGGATTTTCTTCAATCGTTCGGCTAAGAGTTTCCCGATGTGTTTACACGCGCTTTTATCCGACGTCGACGCGAGTCTTTCTCTTCCCTCTGCTTTTTGTTCTGTTGGGTTGCTCTTGTTCTCATCATCAGTGCTACTACTATTACTATTATTATTTTCTTCGTCTCCTATCTTCCTCCTCGCGATCCTCGTCCTATCCTCTAACGTGGACGCCGAAGCGACGATGTGCCCGTCCGCCGGTCGAACGACTCGGCCAACCACGTGGCGGTTGCTAAAAAACACCTGCAAACGATGCGCTACTTTTCCCCCGATTGATGCGACTGCCTCGGATGATGATGACATTCTTTATACACACAGAGAAGATGTAAAGTATTTTCTCAAACTCCTTCTCAAACTTCCAAAAAAGGAGTCGCTCTGACCGCGCGTTCGTTGATTACGTATATAAATGCGCCTCTGCACCTGCAAACGAACCGAAAAGTCTCGTCCTTTCTCTCTCTTCTTTTTATCCCCTCTTGTGCTCTTTGCTCTGTCAAAGTTTTTCACGGAGGAGTTTCAAAAGCGCAGATATTTAGGGTTTTTGAATTTTTGAGGCAAAAGAAGAGAATTTCTTGTTCGTTCTTCCTTCAATACATTTTGCATATAACTGTTCGTCTTTGCGCATCATCATCAAAGAGAACAAAACTACGCGTCGAGAAGAGAAGTGGCGCGCATAAAATCACGAAAGCGGTGCGAAAAGAAATCTTTTACTACCTCGTGCGCTCGAATTCTCGCGCACATCTTGGTTTCATTGGTCGCGAGAGAGAGTGTTCGGAGGAATTGTGGGAGAGCGCGCGATCGAAATTTCTCGAGGCAAAAAAGCGGAATTGTAGCACTTTTTATAAGCCAAAAGAGAGGAGCTTTTGCCGTTGAATTTTCACATCCGGGAGTACGAGGAAGAAACCTTAGCGCGCGCTTTCGAAACCCTTCATAAAAAAAGATCTTCGACGCGCCTTGCATTCCATCGCATCCATTCGATCCCAGCTCGAGTGGTTCTGTGCTTCGCGAAAAAGCGTTTCATCGACACGAAAGTAAGCGCGCGTAAAAAGGACCGAATCGTCGTAATTACCAAAAAGGGAGTCCTTCTGACTCACTCGAGAAAAAACGGGATATTTATTGGGAGATATTTTGAGTCTCACAGTAAAGAGGAAAAGAAAAAATTTATCACGAGATGGGGGCGAATACGACGAATAAAACCACCACCAGCGCGAACGAAAACAACAACAAATATAAATCACCCACCGCTCCACCGGCGTTTAACACCAGCGCGCCAGGGCGCGAACGATTTTATAACTCGATCAAATTCGATTCGAGCGGCGACTTGCAACGAGCGAGCGAAATCGACGAACGGATGATTCGAGAGAAGTACGACCAAGACTCCGAGTTGGTGGATTTGGAGAGAGAGATTTTGACTGGTGAGGACGAAGAAAAGAAAAATGCCGCTCTTGGGTCGCTCGCAGTGAGAGGAGGTGGAGCGCAGCCGCCGTCCAGGTTGGGTAACGCCGCGGTCGGGAAGATGGTCACGAGGACGGAACAACGAGAAGCGAAAGAGATGACGGGGAATAATAATAATAATAATACTATAAACGAGAATAAAAATAACAAAAAAGATAAAGAAATGATGATGGAAGAGAGAAACAAAGAATCGAGTGGAGGTAAAGGCGGGAGCAACGATGCCACCGCCGCTGCTGCGACGGAAAAACAAGATTCAGGCTCCAACGACGACTCGAACAAACTCTCGGAGTCCAACGAGTCCAAGTTATTGCGTTCTCAGCAGCAGCGAGGCGTTAAAAATCCGAGCGGAAGTGGTGGAAGTGGTGATGGAAGCGACGATAACAACACGAAGAACAAAATCAACAACCTAAAAACCTCCGGAGACGAGAAGATGATGATCATCAAAGAAAACGGCACCAACGAAAACGCCGCGGAGATGAACGAAAACGATTTGTTGTGCGATTTTGGCGCGGAGAAACAACCCATGGTTGTCGCCTCGCCGAGAAAGAAGAGCAAGACCGCTTATTCTTCGGATCTTAATAGAAATTGTGATGGCGATACCGGCGGAAGGTACAGTGAGCTGGAAGATGGGCGTCGTCAAGAAGGAAGAAATAACAAACAAAAACAAGAAGGAGACAAAAATGCAAAATTAGTCTCTAACAACAACAGCAAAGTCAACAACAATAACAACAACTCGTCAAACGATAACTCGAACAGCTCGGGGAGACAAGGAGGTAGAAAACAAAGGAATCCAGTGCGTGCACCGAAACGAAACGATTCGAGCAGCGGTGACGATTTGATCATCCCGGACGAAGAGGAAACGAAGAACGCAAATCTGCTCTCCGAGTGTGATAATCTCTTCGTTCCACCAGTTGCACCTTTGTTTAAACCGCCAAATCACGCGGGCGCTAGTAACGCGGCGATGCATAAATCGGCTTCTGGTAACATCGACGTGAACGATGGTACGAATGCTAAGACGTTTGGCGCGAACGGCAAGGCGATGAATACTATCAACACCATCGATGACTCGTTGTATGATCAGCAGTTCCAAATTGAACCGGAGCTTTTAAGCGCCAGACCTGGTTCGGATGATTCTTTTAGACTGTTTGATCCCGCAGCGACGCAAGGGAAGAGCAACGAAGGTAGCGATGAGGGCGAACAGCTCGCTTCAGGTAGAGGTAGACGCCGACGTTCCAGCGGGCGAAATACGAATAATAAAAGCAATAGCACTAGAAAAACGAGCGGTTCCGACAACTCCTCCTACGACGAAGAAGCCGACGGATCGCGAGAAAAATTGGATAACAACGCGGAAGAGAGCGACAGCGATATTGACATCTCGAACGATCTGTCGGACGAAGAGGTTTACGAAGCCGATTACGAAGATAAAGAACGTTTGATTGACGATTTAGAAGACGATTTGGGCGAGAATACGAACAACCACCGCGTCGGTCGACCTTTGATCATAGGAAGTATGGGCAGAGGCAGCGTCGGTGGAGCAATCATGCCGGGAATGCTCGTGAACGGTCGACGCGCGCAAAGAGGGCGACCGCCCAAGCACGAGAAGGTGGCGCCTTCTCGCGCGATTTCTGGGAAGAAGACAAATTTGAAAGGAGCGTCGAACACCAAGGGCAGTACAAAAAGTAATAACAAATCGTCATCATCGTTGGCGACGTTAACGACGATGCGTCCTGCTTCAAACAAATCGATACGTGGCGACAGTAAGAGTAAAATGAAAGCAACAGGCAAGATGTTTGATGATCTCGGTGAATACACCATTGCAAAGGTGGACGAAAAGAAGCGCAGCAAACAAGCGGGCGGTTCTAAATCTACCGCGAATACCAACAACAAAATGGTTGGTAAACGCAACTTGTCGAGCGCGATGGCGAGATCTGGTTCCGAAAACGCACCGAATAAGCGCGGCCGGAAGAACGTAGACAGCGATACGAAGTCGCTGTCGTCCAGTGGCTTATCGGAAGGATTCCAAACGAGCGCTTTGGGTCACGCGATTGGCGGTACAAATACGAAATCAACCGGAACCACCGCCGCGCGTGGTCGTGAACCGAACCCTCAAGGCGGTCCTCGACGTTCGAAACATCACAACCCGTGGGGATTAGACGAAGCTCAGGCTTTGATTGAAGGCGTCTCCAGATGCGGCGGCGGTAAATGGGCCGATATTAAAAAGCTTGGGTTTCCGGAAATTGAACATCGCACCGCGGTTGATTTGAAGGATAAGTGGCGCAACTTGCTTCGAATCGCAACGTTACCGACGCCGTCTGGCCGAGAAACCGCTGGTAAGTCCGGCGGCGACAAGAAACGAGAAATCCCGAGAGCTATGTTGGACCGAGTTCGAGAACTCGCCATGCTCCACGCGAAGAATAAAGAGCGCGAGTTGGCGGCAAAAGCGGCGCAGGCGCAACAGCGATCATGAAAAGGTTGAGATATCTTTTACGTGACGTTTGTATTTGACAATTATTAAGCTTTGTACCTAGGTACCACTGTTGTGTGTATTAATAAATCTATTTATCTATTCATAATAAAAACATAATCAACACCAAACGACGATTTTTGATTTTTTTTACTTCGCGAACTCCTTCTTCAAACGCTCAATCGCAGTTTCCAAGTTGTCTCTGTGGCAAAACGCGGACATGCGGACGAAACCATCCCCGGTTGGCCCAAAACCAGCGCCCGGTGTGGTGACGATATCCGTCTTGGTCAAAATTTCCGTGAAGACTTCCCACGAGTCTCTTCCGTCAAAGTCGACCCACACGTACGGCGCATCGACGGCTCCATACACTTTAAAACCCAACTCTTCGAACGTCTTCTTCAACATTTTCGCATTTTCCTTGTAGAAACCGACCGTTTCTTGCATAGACTTCCACCCTTCGTCGGACAACGCCGCCAAGCCGCCGCCTTGCGCGACGTTGGAGGCACCGTTGAAGGCCGTGCACATGCACCTGTTCCAGTCGAATCTGACTGAAGAACCGTCCGCAAACTTCAACGCTTCCGGAACGACCGTCCAGCCTAATCGCAAACCCGTGAATCCGGCGTACTTGGAGAACGAGCAACTCTCGATGCAACACGTCTCCGAGCCTTCAATTTCGTAAATCGTCTTTGGACAATCCGGATTTTCGATGTAAAACGCATACGCCGCATCGTAAATGACAATTTGACCGTTCTTGTTCGCGAAATCGACCAACTCTTTGCATTGCGCTCTAGTCGCCGCCGCCCCAGTCGGGTTATTTGGCGAGCAAAAGAAGATGATGTCCGCGTCCTTCGCAGCTTCCAAGTTTGGAAAAAAGTCGTTGCCCGGCACGCACTCCATGTAGACGATGTTTTCGTATCGTTTCGTTTTTTCGTCGTAGCCCGTGCAGTGCCCGTTGATGACAGACGAATCCACGTACGCTGGATACGCCGGATCTTGCACCGCAACTTTTCTCCCCGGACCAAACATTTGTTGCATTCTCGAAATGTCGCACTTCGACCCGTCCGAAACGAAAATCTCACTCGCGTTTATCTTCGTCTTCTCGCTGTAAAAGCGCTTCACGATGAGGTCTCTCAGAGGTTGTTGTCCAGCCTCGGAGCCGTAACCGCCGGTCTTTTCGTACCCGGCGACCGTACCTAACGCCAAAGCCGCGTTGGCCATGCCCGACACGATCGGCGCTGGGATTGGTTCCTGTTAATGAGAGAGAGAGAGAGAGAGAGAGAGATGTGAGTTTTTCGCAACAACATCGAACACACACACGAGAGACACACGACACGTAATCAAAAATCAATCGGATAAAATTAAATCAAAGAACGCAAAGAAGACAAAACAGAAACGTACGGTCGTATCCCCGATCCCTAAACTAATAATCTTCGCGTCCGGGTTTTTCTCCAAGTGCGCGTTGCGGATCCGCGCGATTTCCGGGAACAAATATCCCGCGCGAAGTTGCGCCATGTTTGGATTTCGGGAAACGTTCGACATCGCGGCGACTTTGACGTTGATTTTATCGCGTCGTTTCGGTTGTTCCTTCGTGAGGTGCTTCGAGGAAGACGAGGAAAGCTGTTTGCCCAAAAGAGACGAGGTGCTGGTTGTCATCGAAAACATGATTGGAGGATTCAAACTTGTGTGTGTGATGTATATATATATATATATATAAACGCGGGCGTGTTGCTCGAGTTTGATGAGCGAGGAAAAAAAAGTGGCGTGTGTGTCTCGTTCTGCGCTTTTCTCCGCCGTCAAACCTTTTCGTAGGTTTTTTTAAAAACCTGCTTTTTACCGGAGGTTTTAAAATACACCAAAAAAACAACAGCTTTTCGAGCGCTCAATGCGTGCGTCACTTCTCCATCGAGATGAAACGAGAACTGAAAATGAACACACAGAACACTCGTAGCGGTATGTATCTTTGCGTGCATTTTCAGCGATATTTATTCGCAAACGTGGAAGATATGGGCACAAAACGAGAGCGTTTTTCGCAAAAAAGAGAGGTTGCTTTTTGTTGCTTTTTGTTGCTTTTTGTTCCTACACAAGACAAAAGAGCATCACATTCGAACGCTCTTTTACCAAACGAGGAAATACCGCAGCACGCGCGCGATATATAAACGAGAAACACAAATATGACGACGACGACTCTTTTTCTTCGGTTTTTCTTGCTGTTCTTTCTCTTTTTCGCTTTTGGGGTTGGTTCTTTTTCTTTCGCATCAGCGAATGCGAATTCCGGGAAAGAATCGGACAACAAATATTTGTCCGAATTGCGCTCGAAATTACAGATCGAACCGATCACGCCGCACATCGACGCGCTGTCGAAATTCTCGAGCAGTGAGGACGAACTCAAAGGCGTGACGAGGCTGGTGTACTCGAAAGAAGACTTGGAAGCGAGAGCGTACGTGAAAAACTTGATGAAGAAGAATGGGTTGAAGGTCAGAGAAGACGCCATGGGGAGCATTTTTGGCCGCTTGGAAGGGGTTGAAAAATCGCAGAAAGGAGGAGGCCACGTGGTCGGGTCTGGGTCGCACACGGACGCGATTCCTTTGAGTGGGAAGTACGACGGAGTGTACGGGGTATTAGGCGCGATTGAAGCGTTGGGAGCTTTAAAACGGGCCAAGTTTCAACCGAGGCGACATCTCGAAGCGGTTATGTTCAACAGCGAAGAGCCGAGCAGGTTCGGGATGGCGTGTTCTGGGTCGAGAGCGATGGGTGGGGTTTTAGACGCGGAGAAATTGGAAACTTTACCGGACGTGTTGAACGCGTCGACGTCGTTTTTTGATGCCGCGACGCAAGCTGGGTACGGGAGCAAATGGCGAGGAGAGAAGAATGAGAGAGCGCGCACGGCGAAGGAGATGGTTGAGCAATGTTCGTTGATGCCGATGGATTCGCACTATTATTCGTTCGTGGAGCTACACATTGAACAAGGCCCAGAGTTGGAACACGAAAATTTGGATATTGGAGTAGTTACGGCTATTGCCGCGCCGGCAGCGTTGGAGATAACGTTTGAAGGCGACGGAGGGCACGCGGGAGCGCAGTTGATGCACCTGAGGAACGACGCGGTCGTCGCTGGGTCTAAGTTGGCCGTGGCCGTGGAGGAATTCGCGAAACATTCTGGGAGCGTGGATACGGTTGCTACAGTCGGCGGGTTCACGGTGAAACCAAACGCGATTAACTCGGTCCCGCGAAGCGCGGTTTTGGAGATTGACGTGAGAGATATAGATTTGAAACGCCGAGATCTCGTGGTGGAGCAGATTATATCCACGGCCAATAAAGTCGCCTCGGAACAAAGAGTGAGAGTAAACGTACGCATGATCAACAAAGACGATCCTGCCACGTCTGGCGACAGCGCAATGAGCGCGGCAGAACTCGCCGCGTCGCACTTGGGACATACCCAAAAGCGCATGGTCTCGAGAGCCTACCACGACACGTTATTCATCGCCAAAGCGTGTTCAAACGTTGGAATGATTTTCATCCCGTGCTTCAAAGGCTACTCGCACCGCCCGGACGAGCATTCCACGGAAGATCAAATGCGTAAAGGCGTCGAGACGTTAGCGCTGACGATGGCAAAACTTTCGAGAGAGAGGCCGATCGTCGAAGACCACGAGGACGTGAACGAGGAACACGTGAAGCTTCCTTTTTTCATTTCGGAGGACGACGAAGAGAACAACAACGCAAAAACAGACCCGCCAGAACCGAACGACGAGTTGTGATTCAAATTTATACACGCGTAACTCGTAAAATGTGACAGAGGCATGCAGGCCGCGTGACGCTGTCGATCCAGTACATAGTTCTCCCGTAAACCCATCATCGTCTCGTACTTCTTTTGAGACTTCGATTTCTCTTCTGTCACAAAAAATCGCACTAATCGAAAACCAATATAAAAGAAACGCAAACAAACTACTTCGATGACGACGACGATGAGGACATCTGCGATACTCGCGACGGCAAAGACGGCGACGACGACAACGACTTATATCGCTTCTTCGAGATGCCGAAGTCGAAGTATTTGCGTCGGCTTCGCTGCCACGTCGTCGTCGGGGAAAACAAGAAGACAAAGAAGAAAATCAACGCGCTTTACTAAAGGCGTTTGGGAAACGAAAGCGCTCCTCTCGGAAGAAGAAAACCAAACGCAAATTGCCTCGTGTAAGAAATACGTCTCCGATTTGACGCAGATGAACATGAAACTCCCGTTAATACGTCGATACGTGGCAGGAGCGAAGAACGATTTGAAATTGTTGCAAAGCTTTCAAGATATGCTGGCGGAGAAGAGTTTGCAGGAGGAGAACGAAGACGAGGAGAAACGCAGGGAGAAAGTTTTGTTGATGCTGAACGATTTGAGGTTAGATAAAGCGGAAGAGGAACAATTTTGGTTAGAGCGAGGGGAGGACAGAGTGACGAGTTCGTTGACGGATAACGCGGTTGGATTGACTGAGGACGATAAGGTGGAAGTGAGTCGGATGTTGGCGACGGGGACGATGTTCGCCGTGCAAGGCGCGGTGTGGAACGCGATTTTGTTGTTGTTGACGGTGGCGGGTATTTTGTTGTTCGTGGGGAGAGGCGACGTGAACGTGGCGACGCCAGGGGCGACTGGTGCGATTGGATACTAAAGAAGGAGAGATTTTAATTGTTTTAATACTGTAGCACGCTAGTCCCTCAAGCTTCTATTTTACATTTTCTTCTTACACGAGCGCAAAAACGCTCGCCGCTTCTCGTCGGACGTCCGGCGATCGATCCTCCAAAGCGAGTTTGATCATCGATTCACACGATTCCTTGAGTTTACTCAAACTCGATTCCATTTTCGCTCGCGAAAGCAGTGCTCCAACTGCTTTGATTGTTTCAATTCTCAACGCCGCTGGCGCGCTGTTACCGACTTCGCTCAACGCTTCGCTCGAAATTCGCAAAAACTCGTCGTTATATTTTTCTCCTCCGACGTTTGATGATGATTTAGAGGAGGTGAACAGACCTCGGAACATTCGAAATGAGGAGACTCGGGTTTGCCACGGCTTGCCGAGCGCAGAATGTTCGATGGCGACGCGGTAAAGCGCGGAGTGCACGTCCGAGGAGGCAACGTCTTTGAGCTCACCGACGACGCTTAAACATTCCATGGCGCGTTCCGTGAACGCCGATTTCGATTTGTTCTTCTCGAAGCGTTCCATCTCTGCGTCGGGACCATCCATTTCCATTTCGTCGTTTTCCTCGTTATTTGTATCTCCCATTCCAGCATCACGACCATCAACGCCACTGCTCACGCGTGCAGTAAGACTCGAAACGAGCGCCTCGACGAAACTCTGAAACTTTGCATCCTTCACGAACGACGCCGGCGCGACGTTTTCCTCCTCACCTGGACCGCTCGCCACTAACTGTTCGAGGGAACTCTTCAGCGCCTGCACTCCAGCCGCGGCGAAACCGTCGTCTTTGCTCTCGACGCACTTTGTTAAACGATTCAAGGCTTCGAACGACGCGTCTTTATTACTTCCATTTTTTTCAACCATCGCCATGGAAATCATCGCTTTCAACACGTTCCCTAACGCAATTGCCAAATCATTCTTCCCTTTAAACGCGCGATTCGAGCGCAGCTCGTTAGAAAGCACTTCTAACATGTCGCGCATCATCTTTTCTTTGTTTGCATTCATCTCGTCCGTATTGTTTATCGACGCATCTTTGGTACTGAAACTCGTACTTTGCATCGCCGCCGATACCGTTCTCGCCGCTCGCGATTTGAGCGAATAGTTTGTACCTTCCAAGTGTGGCTTCAAGAAAGAATTCCAAAGATTTGGAAAATGTTTGCCGATGGCGGAACCTCCTCCGGCGGCGCCGGCACCACCGCCGCTCAACTCTTCCCAGGCGCTCTCCCAACACTTTGCGACGGATACGTTTTCATCGAACGTTCCAAAATATGCCAACGGAAGTAACTCATCCTCGAAGTCTTTCAAGCACTCGACGCCTCGAGAATCTTTGGCCATTTCAGAGATGATTTCAGCCGCTGCTTCGCGGTTCGAACAGTTGCTGCTGTCGTCGTTGGCGAGTTTCAAGACGTCTGCGATTGTTTTTTCTTGACGTTTAAGCGTAGCAAAACGTAAACACGTCGCGAATGTTTGGCAGTATTGACGGAAGACGATTTTTGAAGACGCGCCACCAGAGGACACGCCGTTCAGAACATCTGGCGACGCGAGTAACGCTTCACAAATCTTACCGGCAAAAAAGCCTTTCGCTGCATCTGGTCGTCTCGCGCATAAGCGAACGCAAAACCGACCCGCACCAACCTTTGTGTTCAAACCTAACCCTTTCTTGAAAATGTTCGTAAACACCGGAGCTAACAATTTCGTCTCTTCTAAATCGACGTGTTGAATGAACGCGTCCAGAGCATCCGAAATAATCGAGTTCGAGCTGGCTTGCACGCGCGCGTTTTGAAAGTTCTCAACGACAGAGTTATTTCCGTTAGCGTCGGTGTCATTTCCGAACATCGCGGTAACTCTTTGTTCATAATAATTCAATCGCGTATCCTCAAACGTGGATAGAGCCTCTAATAGCGCTTCCACTGCGGTCACGCAGTGCGGTTTCAAAGCTTCCGCGGGAGCTTTCTTCAGGATTTCGCACGCGACGAATAACGAAAGCTCTCTCGCGACAGAGGAGTCCGATTTTAATCCTTTCTCGAAAAGTTGAGGAAGGATCAAAATGCACGCCTTCTTTGCGACGTTTCTCTTTTCGTCCCGCGTGGAGGAAGCTAACGATTCCCCTATTTGATTGGCATCAGTCAATCGTAACGATAACGACCGCAACGTCTTCACAAACATCATCCCTCGAATTCGAACGGTTTCTTTAATATCATCTGCAACTCTGAACGCAATCGTCCATGCCTCTGCGAGTTTTTTCTCTACGATATCAAACGTCTTGCCTGCACCGCCGCTCGAGAACAACTCTGCCAATGCTTCCGCGGCGGATTGACGCACGCGCCATTCGCGCGAAGAGCAATCGAGAAGGAGACGTTCGCAAATTTGATCGAACATCATCACCGATAAATCAGAAGCGACAACCATTTTATTGTCATCATCACTTTTCTTCTCTTTCTCAGCCGCGACAAGGGTTTGCCACGCCGCCTCGGCGGTTTCTCGCATGTTTAAATTGACGTCCTTCCGTAACCGATATAATCGAGGTGCGAGTTGTTCGCTGTGCGCGGATAACGACATGCCCGCTTTCTTTGCAATTCTAGCGATACCAGCACCCGCAGAGGCGGCGCGATTAACTTTCTTCTGGTGGTTCGAAATCTCCATGAATTTATACAACAAGTCGGGTTGTCCGATATCAGACACGACCGAACAGAGTTCTTTGTACGTGCTCAACATAGAATCGCCTGCATTGCCACCACCACCACCACCACCACCACCACCATTGTCACTAGTCGATGTCTTCTTTTCTTTCGCTTTCGCTTTCAACGCGTCGTCGCCAGTCAAGTTTAAACCGTCTTGGAAAACAACCGTATCGTCCTCGACTTTCGACATCGCGCGTTTCTTGCCTTTATTGCTCGTTTCACCACTCAAAGCTTTGGTGAGATTTTCGAGCAAAGTCGCTTTGCTCGCTTCGTCTCCTCGATCGTATAACGCGGATAAACCAGTTGAGGCCATTTCTTGGGTGGTAGTATTCGTATCGCCGAGTGCCGCTAAGAGCGCTTCGTGCGCGTCATCGAAACGGGACTCGAGCAAAGGGATGGTGTTTATTTTCGTGCCTTTCTTCGCGTTCGAGTCCTCGTCGTTCGCATCAACCGCGTCGTCCGAAACTATGGATGCAGAGGAAATGGACGGATTCACAAGAGAACAGAGCACAGCCGTTGCGCCACACCGAATCTCTTCGCGTGAACTAAACAAGAACCCTACTTTGGACTCTCCTTCCTTACCGTCGTCGTCGAATAGATATTTTAATATTATTTCGCGAAGAGCGTTTCGGTTACCAACGGTAGCGTCTGTTGACTCTTCACCATTACCTATTTTCACAGAGGGTGTTGTCGCTTCAGTGCCAATATCCATAGAATCAGAATTTGGCTCTTTTGGCGATTCAAATAACTCATCAACCTCGCGGTCAATGTCGCGGACAAACGGCGTCAAACTCGCGTCGCCGCCATCCTCGCTCGCAATATCGGTGCTCAAAACGAGATCAGATTCGCCATAAAACCCGAACTTTATAGAATCCGCTACTGCAAATCGAACGTCGTCTTTCTTTACCGTGAGTAATGAGAAAACTTTCTCAACGAGTGGTTTCGCGGCATCGAGCGATGTTGCGATCGTGGCGCCGCGGCGAAGCGCACATCCGGCGGCAAAAGCGGCCGAGGCGGCAACTTTCGGTGCAGCCGCTGCGCGATCCATGGCTTGCGACAGCGCAGCAATATCATCGTGCGATATGACGAAGTTATTGTTCGAAGTGAACAATGTTCCCAAACACTCGCATCCTGAAATACCTAGCATGACTTCTTTCGAAGGCGCGTCTGTTCGGGGCACGTTGAGTACAGCCTTACGAAAAATGGACTTCGCTAACTCGTAGCGTTCTGGTGTAAACATGCTCGCAGACTTCATTTCTTTGGTTGCCGTAGCTATCAACGCACTCAAAGATCTCAAAGCACCGTCGGCAAGCTCCGCGCGTAAGTTAGAGGCTGCCGCCGCGTCGCTTTCGTTCAAAGCGACTGCTTTTGAAGCGGTCTCCAAGAAACCGGAAACGAGTGCCTCGACGTCGCTCTCTGTGAACGAGTTCAATTTTAACATAGCCCCTATTAGATTTGCAGATGCCTTTCGCGTGATCGCGTCGTCCGTAGCGGAGAAAAATTTTGCGGCGCGAAGGTAGTATTGATAATTATCCTTCTCGTTCGCCATAGAAGAAGAACCTTCCGCTTTGTGCGCCGAAAACAGAACATCGCGAAGTTCAATCAAGGCGAGCGAGGCGAGTCTCGGTCCACTCGTCCTAAGCAAACAGTGCTTCAAGAATCGTCGATAACTTGCGCTGGTGCTAGCATCGTCGGCACCTCTGTTCATATGAAATCGACGACTTTGTCGAAGAAACTTCAAGAGCGCAAACATCACCTTTTCCGGAAGCGGCGATTGGTCATCTTCTCTTTGCGGATCTTTCGCGAGGAGCGTATTCTTTGATTCCGCTCGATCGAGCATGCGCGCAACGGTTGAATATCCATCCATTTCCCCTTCCTTTCGTAAAATGAGCGCCGAGCGAGCGGCATCGCGAATGTCCAGCTCAGGACGCGCGCAGTTCAACGCGCACGCGAAACGCACGGCAACTGAATCGAATCGGAAACAATTTTCACTCCCGGCGAATCGGAGCGCGAGAAGTAACGCCGATTTCGCGCCCGGCGGCGTAGCTTTACCCTCACCAGTGGCATCCGAATAACTCGCATCTGATGATGCGAAAGTAGTAGAGGCATAACGTTCTAAAACTCCCGCGACGACGTATTCCATGGCTAATTTTTCACCCTCTTTGACGATGGAATCCTCTTCGCACGCGCGCAACAACGCGCGGCCACACTCAACGATAGAACTTCGAGTGTGTGAATCGTATTCGTTTTCAATCTCGGTAAGAACGCGCTTGAGGAACTCGACCGAGTCGATGCTGCTCTTTGAAGAAGCACTCTCTGCCATCATCATATCTTGCGAAGCCTTGATCAACTCTGGCGCGCGTTCGATGAGATGCCCGAGCGATTGAAAACAGAAACCTTTCAATTCCATGGCGCGGATTCGTTCCGATGTCGTCATAGTAGCCGGTGAGGACGTTTCTAAAGTATCGAGAGTTATCAAACACGTCTCGAGAAGTTTTGGTGCGGCTTTTTCAAGAATGTCTTTCTCGGCGTTCCGTAAAATCCACGCGGAAAATTCCATCCCGGACGCTCTCAATTGCTTCGAACGCGGATTATTCAAAGACGACGAAACAATCTCGACGTTTTGCGGGAACAAGTTCGCGCTGCGTTGCGAACGCGATAAAACGCGACGCAAAATATTGGACCGAATTTCATCGCTCGCCGGCTGCACTCGGATTTCTCTAGGAACATCCTCGCTATCGCCAAGAAACCATCGAAGTTGGTGCGTTATGAACGCTTCGTTATCGGCGTCTAAATCCGGATGCGCGCCGTCCACGCCGCACCGTTTCTTTAAAACCGTCTCGCCGTATGAACGACACGCCTCGGACGCGTCGCATGCCACCGCTAACGCGACCGGAAAGAGTTCTTCCGCAGATACGATATATTTCTTCACCGTCCTCAGTAATTCCACTTGCATGGCATTTTCATCCTCTTCTTCTCCTCCTCCGGTTGTTTCGTTTTCCTTTTTGTCTTCCTCGTACACGCACGCCTCGGCTAAAAATTCCAAAAGAGCTTTCTTTCGTTCCGCTAAAGACTTTAAATCGACACCCATGCGCCATCGACCGGCGCTAGAACTCGATGCAGACTCTCGCGCTTTCATTCGCGCCTCCTTATCGCTCACCGCGACGTCGCCTAAAATCTCCTTCATTAAACTTTCGCTCAATCCGGGTCCCGGTCTGTTTTCGTCTTCTTCGTCCGCCGGCGCCGCCGCACCGCCCGACGGAATCGCGTTCCCAGCCAACCTCGCTACGCCGCTCACAAACGCCTGCTCTCTCGCTCTTCGCATCTCCGCACTCGCCAACTCCACGTCCACACCACTCCCGCTCGTCGTCTTTGCCAAATTCGGTTGGTATTGCGCCGTCGCTAAAACGTGTCGCAAAAACCGTTTCCTCGTTCGCGCGTTGGACATCCACTTCGCGCTGTTCCCAATCGACCATCGTTCTTTCACGTTCTCTTCGCCGATGACATCCACCGCCACTCTCAGCACCTCTTGCACCGTCTTCTCGTCCTCTATCCCTCCATCCGCACTGAAAAGTGCCTCCAACAATCTCTCCGCCGACCGTCGTTTCGTCTCGTGCGACGCTTTGCTCCGTTCAAACGCTTTCTTCGCGTACATCATCCCGAACGTCCTCACCAATCCGTTCTCTCGACCGCTTTTCCCTAACACCACCTCAATCACCCCCTCCAACGGGAACTCAATCTCTTTCAAACCGTTCGTTCGTTTGTTCACGTGCGTCAACAACTCCACCGTTTTCGTTTTCGTCCTCGCGTGCGTCGAGGACAGTTGCGCGAGCACCATCGGCAAAAGTTTCGATAAAGTCTTCTCCAGTTTCGAGTCCTCGAGTAAAGAGAGTCTCGTTAACGCGACGTCGAGTTGCGCGCACTCGCGCTGCTCTTCTTCGTTTGTCGTTGTTATTCCTTCTCCTCCGCTCATATTTTCCGTCTTCTGTCGTCGTCTCGATTTGATGAGGATGATGATGACGAAGCAAAACAAAGGCACAAGGACGTGCGCAATTTTTATGAAGAAAAGGAGAAAAATATCTCGCGAAAAAAAAAAAGAAAAAAACGGCTGCTTTTTCATTTTCGCTAAAAATATTATTATTTCTTTTTTCTTTCGTTTGACGAACGCTTGAGAGTTGGTGCGCTCTTGAATAAAGAACTTTGCTCTAAAACGCGCGAAGCGACGTGGAGAGAAGATATACACACACATAATAATGGGGCAAAAGTGTTCGGCGTTGTTGAAAGAGAAAGAGGAGGAGGAGGAGGAAGAGGAAGAGGAGGAAGAGGAGGAGGAAAAGTCGTTCTCGGGGAAACCTTCTTCCTCGAACTCTTTTTTGGAGGTGAGAAAAGACTTTCTTTCGTTTTCGAAAGAAGGCGCGGTGGTCTCGAAGGACGACGACGACGACGAGGAGGAGGACGACAAGAACGCGCGAGAGGAGCGGGCGCCGTTTTTTTACCAGGACGAAACGGAGGAGAAAAGAGGAGGAGACGAGAGCGCACCGCGCGTGGTCGGGAACGTATCCCTCGTCGTCCAAGAAGAAGAAGAAGAA
>Ga0182095_1299167_pt1 | contig 19806 bp, 16 predicted proteins | sample 041ome_19_FD_127784 | JGI IMG/M metagenome (GOLD analysis project Ga0182095, IMG submission 127784) | Metatranscriptome of coastal salt marsh microbial communities from the Groves Creek Marsh, Georgia, USA - 041412BS metaT (Metagenome... | ecosystem: Environmental > Aquatic > Marine > Intertidal...
AGTGAAAAGCGCCGTCGCGCGAGAGGTGGAAAACTTCGCGCGCGTGCGTTTGTGTCGCTGAGAGTTTTAGGAGATTCACCTAAATTATTTTTTTTTTGTGCCGCATTTTTTTTCTTTCTTCTTTGCTCGTTTTTTTTTTCAGTTTTTCACACGGCGCACGCACGAAAAGAAAGTCGCGCGTTTCCTTCTCTCTCTCTCTCTCTGTCTGTCTGCGTTTGGTGTATCTGAACCCAACCCGACGCAAATAGAAGAAGAAGAAGAAGACCAACGCAATGATCGGTCGCGCGGCATCGCATCGCGCTCTGCGAACGGCAAAAACCTACCAAAAAACGCTCCTCGAGCTCGAACAGCTCTCCTCGACGTTCCCGGAGACGACCGGGAGAGCGATGAAGGCGCACGCGAATTTGCTCGACGCGGTGGAGAAACACAAGGAGAACTTGTTCGAATACGGACACACGAAGAAGGAGAAACCGATGAAACCGATGGAAGGGTTGTTGTCGCGAGAGGCGCTCAGAGAAGGGGAGGAGATGACGAGAGCGTTTGAGAAGGAGGAGGAGACGGAGTGAAATAAAACGAGAGAGAGTGGGATTTTTCTTCACAACAAAACAAACAAAATGAAGGAGAAGAAAAAGTCAACGGAGTCGTCTTCGAGGAGACTCTCGTCGTCGTACGCGGTGGAAAAACACGACCGGAACGAGAGAGTCGCTCCTCTTCTCGTCGCGAAAACGCGTCGTTCCTCTTCTCGTCCGAAGGAAGAAAACGATGAAGAAGAAGACGTGAAAGAGAAATCGGCGAAAGAGACAAAGCAGCTAGAAGAAGGTTGTTTCGCGGGCGAAGAAGAAGAAGAAGACTCGTCTTTGACGGAGAGCGGAGAGACGACGGCGTGCGATGCGAAAAAAGACGATAGGGGAAGCGCGCTGCGCGTCGAGAGGAGGAGTGAAGATGCCGTGAAGAAGCGGGAAGAACCGCTGGAAATTATATCGCGAGAGCTTTGCGGAAAGAAGGTCTCTTCGGCGGCGGCGGCGGTTGATTACGATTCGGTCAACGCGCAGATTGAAATCATGATTTCTGAAACTCTGGAAATTTTAAACGAGGGGAAACGAGCGAAATGCTCCCCGCTCACGGTTTCGATATTCGGTAGCTTAGACGAGAATAGGTTTGGATGCGAGAATTCGAGATGGCCTGGATTTGATGAAACCGAGAGCGAGGCTAAGTTTCAAGAGTTGGTGAAGGAACGAATAGACGCTTTCGTGGAGAAGTGCCAAGTCGACATTGAAAAAGAGAACCATAAACGACGCGCAAGCGTAGTAAAGAAAACGATCATAAAAGGCGAGCAACGCCATAATCATTCACGCGCGTTGAAACCTTGGTTAGGTGCTTGATGATTGAAATTGTACACTTGTATCAGTATTTGTATTAGTTATATCTCTATTTTTACACATCTAACGCTTTTTAAGACGTTTGCGCTCGCAAAGCTCTCAGTTTCTCCGCTTTCCCTTCCTCTCGGTATCTGGATTTCTTCCTTTCTTTCTCCAATGCTGACCTCCATTCGTTGTCTTTCGCGTCCTTCTTCGCTTTGACCGCGCGTCGAACTTCTTGCTGCGCCTTTCTCTTTGCCATCTTCTCGTTGCGTATCGTGTTGAGCTGCTGCACCATGGTTGTCATCTTCTTCTCCTCCTTGTCTTGAACGACGGCACGTTTTTGCTCGAGCGTCTTTCTCTTTCGCGACGGTTCGAGTTTCGGTTTCGATTTGAACGGCAACGCTTGTTGTAACGCTTTGGGAATTTGTAATTTGTTGAACACGCGCTTTTTCCTCACGATTGGCTTATATATCGAATCCGGATTGACTGGAATGGCCATTTGATTATCGTACCGGATTTGTCCAACCGTTCGCATACCGATCCAGTCGTCGTCCGATTTCACGAGCGCATTCATAACTGGGTTGTAAAATCTCGGCACCTCCACGCGAACCCAGGAGCGTAAAAAGACAATATCGGACATCAGAAGTTTATCTTCAAACGTGCAACGGCACGCCCCGTCGCCTAAGCCACCGTCTTTGGAACCGTGTTCTCCTTGCCCGGGTTTCACTGCTTTTTTCACCGTACCACGGATGCCGGAAACCGTTCGCAACATTGCACCTTCAAACTTAGCAACCTCTAACGACGAGTTGAACATTCCTGTGATGAAGGCGGTATTCTTAAATATCTTGTGCGGCGTTCCAACGAGCTTGAGTTTTTTCATAATTTTCATCGAGTGATCGACTTCTAAAACTACCGCTGTTGCCGCGACGCGGAAACTCGATTGGGTCGAATTGATTTTCTGAAAACAGATTGCGGCTGTATTCGGAGGCACGATTGGCCCGTGAATTGTCGCGTTGCAATGCATGTGTTCGGGCGTATACTTAATCATTCGATGCCGAGAGTTTGCGTCCATGACAGAATACACCGGAATCGTTTGAAAGCGTCTCCATCCAATCGAAAAAATGAGTGGATCTTTGTTCTTCAAAGTTTTTCGATGCCATCGGTGTCGCTTCAAGCGTAGTTGTTGCATCCCGACGACATTTTCACCAGCGAGTAGTCCTCCGACGAGAATCGGACGTTTCGGGTCAAAGTTTTTCACCCATTCACACGGTGCACTTTCGAGAACGACGCGAAGGTAAGCTCCGGGTCGGAAACCTTCCATCGCTTCTCGCGTGGAAGCAGGAAGCGCATCGAGCGCCGCACGCGTACGAGCCGTTTGCTCCGCAAACTGATCCTTCACGAGATCAAAATACGTAGTTGGTTCGTCTTCTGCGTAAGTGTCATGATTGGGCCCTTTGAGACCTTTCTGTTTACGACGCGCGCCGCGACCTTGCGCGGACGGGTGCTGAAACTCTTCGTGTTTTTCAATCTTTGCTAATCGACGTTTTTCTTTCGCTTCTTCGTCTTCATCGGAGTCGGACGAACCGCTACTATCGTCGTCGTCGTCGTCATCATCATCGCTGTCGTCGTCGTCGCTATCGCTGTCGCTTCCGTCGTCGTCCGATGAGTCACCACTGCCTTCTTCGTCAGATCGAGCTTTTTTACTATCTTTACCGACGAATTTCTCGCCGGTTTCTAAATCTTCGAAATCGCCATACACTTCGTCATCGTCCATTGCGGATTCATCTACCGGTTGCGCCTCTGCACGAGCTCCGGCCGCGTCCCAATCACCGGTTACGAATCGATTGCGAAGCGCAGGATCTGAAACGTCTAATTTGCCTCTCATTTGGCGAATAAATTTTGTCTGGTCGAATGCGTCGATTGTTTTCGATGCCTCGTTATCGTCCGTCTTTTTGAACAGATCGTCGCTATCGGAATCCTCGTCGTCGTCGTCGTTTCGTTTTTTCTTGCTTTTGTTCTTTGAATTGTTTGGATTTTCATTCTCCACGTCGTCATACACGAGTTCCATGAGCGATTTGGAGCGTTTCCCGGCTTTGGCGAGCATCGCTTTCCATTTGTTTGCACCCGCGCCGAGACCTTCGTTCTCGTCGTCGTCGTCGTCGTCGTCATTACCGGCCATGCCTAAATCGTCGTCGGAATCCGCATCTGAGAACTCCTTCTTGTTCTCATCGTCGTCGTTTTCAGTTAAGCCGTCGTTGAAAACCGCTCTTCTTCGAACGCGACCACCATTTTGTTCATTTCTTTCTTCGTCGTCGTCGTTGTCTTCGTCGCTATCGTCGTCGTCGTCGTCGTCGTCGCTATCATCATCTTCTTCTTCTATTTTTCTATCGAAAATGTCCTCCTCGCCGGTGGTTTTCGCCCCACCTCCAAACAAGGAAATTTCCGAGTTTTTCAACTTTTCGTCAAAGCCACTTTGCGTGGATTGTAATCCTTTCACCATTTTTACGCCGGTCATTTCTCCGTTACCATCGTCGTCGTCGTCGTCCGACCGGTCGTCGCCTAAATAGCCTATCGTGTTCCCTTTCGAGTCCCCAAAGTGCTCACTTTTGTTCGTGTAGTTCACTTTCCTGTCGTCCAAGGAAACGTACACGGCATCTTTATCGTACAACAACCCGCCGACGTCACTCATCGGCGCGTAGATCATCTTCGACCGGTCGTCTAATCGTCTCGCTCGTTTATCTTGGCTCGGCAATGGACACGGATCTGGCAACTGTGTGATTTCTTTGACCTTCATGTCCCCGACCCCGGCTACGTGTACCAACTGATTCGCCTTCATGTTACACCCGTGCAACCACCCAAACACCGCCACCTCTCTATCGATGTATTCATTCTCGTGCACCATCTCTGGCCTCGTCAAATCTTCGAATCTATCTCCGATAACGTACGGATGCTGCGACCTCCACATCAACGGTCTCGGTTTCGCCACCGAAATAAACCTCGCTAAATTCACGATGTCCCTTTGATTGTACCTTCCGTGACTCATCCCGCTGATGTAAAACAACTTTGCCCCGTCGTAAATTTCCGTCCAAAACCGTTGTTTCAACACTTTCTTCGTCTTTTTCAACTTCTTCGGCTCCTTGAAATGATCTAAATGCGTCAAAACCCCCATAACCTTGGGAAACCCGTGCACTTGCAACACGTTCAAAAACTCAAACGTTTCCATCTCGAAGCCGTACGACCCGTCCACGCATAACAAAACCAAATCCGCCAACTTCGCCGCGTCGATCAAATCGCACAGACTCTGCCCAACCTCGATAATCTGCACTCTCCTTTTCTTCCCAACCGTCAGCGTAATCGGTCCTTTAATCTCGTTCACCGTTTGCTTCGTATAATGCCTAATTAAACTCCTCACCAACGTCGTCTTCCCTACCGATGGTGGTCCTTGCACCACCACCACGAACGGCGGCGGCTCCTCCGACGTCGTCCGATCGTGCACGGGAACGTGCAGCTTCTTCTCCAACTTCTCCGCGGCCACTCGTCGTCCTTTCTGCGCTTTTTTCGAGGACGAGAATATGAACGCTTTCGCGTTTTGGCCTTTTTGTTTCTCCGTGCCGCCGCCGGCGCTTTTCTTCTTCTTCGCATCTTTCTTCTTTCTCGCCTTGGCGCCCGAGCGAGGGGCTTTGTGCTGCGTCCCTCCTCCTCCTCCGGTCGCCGCGTCCATCTTCTCCAATCACACGCGGATAATGGTGAGTGTATTTATATATCAACCGGTATAGCTGTTCGTGCGCGGGGTGGGCGCTCGTCGCGGGGCGGAGCGAGAGAGAGAGAGAGAGAAGTGAACGCGAGTGAATCAAAATGCGCTTTTTTCTTTGATGCGAGAGAGACAGAAAGAGTGCGATTTTTTCGATTTTTGTGTATGTGCCCCCCCGGGGTCTTCCCGGCGCGTGGAAACAGACAGACCCAGACAAGAATTTCGATTCGTGAGAGAGATTTTCTTCTTTCGCTATACGTAGGAATTTCGAGAGGCACACTAATCGAGAAGAGCACGAGAGAGCTTTTTCTTCGCGTTCCAGAAGCTCACTACTCAACGCTCCCAATTATCCACAAAAGAACTCTCTCTGTCTCTCTCGCGTTTAATAACGAAAGAGACACACTCACACTTACACACAAAAAAAAAGGACGAGATGTCGCCGATGCCGTTGACGTCGACGAACAGAATCGGGTCCTCGATTGGCGCGACGACGTCGTTTTCAACGCGACCTGCGCGAGCGGAGATGATGAAGATGACGACGACGACGACGACGACGACGAGAAGAAGAAGAAGGAAAGGAATGCAAACGAACGCCGAGAAAGGAGGAGGAAGTGGGTACGCCTGGCGCGGAGACCCGATTCCGGAGAAGTCTTTGCCTCTTCTGCCGAACGGGAAAGTCGATTACTCCTCCATCGACGCGTCGCCGATATCGAAAGTTTTGACTTCCACCATTCGGAAACTTTTAGTCCAAGAGGTTGGGAAAGATACCGATCCGAGAGAACACACGAACTTCGAGGCGTTGATGACGTCGGTGAGAGAGGTGAACGATATGAAAGGGACCGCGAAAGACGTGCAAACGAGAGCGAAGAGAGTGTTTAAAGGGATATTACCGGCGTTGTATATTGGATGGATTCCGCCGCTTTGGAAGAAGTTCGTCGATCCCAACGCGCCGAAGTGGGTCACCGGGTTTAGTTTTCATTTGGTGTTTATCGTTTTGTTCCCTTGGTTGATGGGACCGATGGAAGGGGCAGAACACGAGGACGTGGAAGTTCCGGAGAAGTTGAGGAAGACGTTTCCGTTTTTGCCGGAAGTGGTGAGCGTGCCGCAAGCGATCAAAGCGGAACGATGTCGATTTTTGGAAACGAGTTCGTGCGCTTCGGTGTGCGTGAATTCGTGCAAAGTTCCCAGTCAAGAGTGGTTGAGAGAAGATTTCGGGATGAATTTACACATTCAGCCGAATTACGACGATTTCTCGTGCGTGTGGAGCTTTAACAAGGAGCCGCCGCCGTTGGAAGAGGACGCGGCGATTTTAGTGCCGTGCTTTACCAATTGCAACAGCGAGTTTAAAGGCGAAAAGGACGCGTTGAAACAAGTCATGCGGATGAAGCAAGGCGTCGGAGTGACTGAAGATGGCGTGGATAAGTACACCGGGGAGACGTTAGAGGCGATCGCGAGGAGAGCGTCGGAACAAGCGATCGCGGAAGCGAACGCAAACGTCGCCGTCGCCGATGGGACGGCGCTGTCCGAGGAAACGTTTAAAGGGAGAGTGGAAAAAGTGCAAGAAGGAGGCAAGTGCTGGAGTGTGGATACGGAGCGAGCGAATTTGCGGTGATTGAGTTTGGGCGCGTTGCTTATTTATCTGATAAATATTCAGCTGTACATCAAAACAACAAAAATATTATTATCATCATCATCGTCGTCATATTCATTTCCTGTAATATCCCTTGCCGGTATGCGCTCTGGGATTCTCAAAGATTCTCTCAAGCAAATCGTAGTCTCTCCCAACATTTTTTCGAAAGAGTGCATCTTTTCCTCGCGTGGGATGTTTCAAATAAGTACCCACGGTGCCTGTTCGATACCACACTCGTACTAATTGTTTATATCCATTTTCATCCGGCCTGGAAAACGCAAGCACGCCTTCGCGATGGTCATGCTGAACCTTCCGGTATCCGTGTCTGCGCGCGATGGATTCAATCTCGCATGTCGAGAGCATGTCGCCATCGCTGTCGGAGTCGTCGCTGTAATAGCCCATATCGTCGCTTCCAAAATTCGTCCGGGTTGATTTACATATATATATATATATATGATATGATATGATATATAGTAATCTCTCTCTGGACAGATGGAGAGAAAAGAGATTGAGGGATAGAGAGAGAGAGAGAGAGAGAAAGATACCGCGCGTACCGTTGACCAAAAACGTGCAAAAATGTTTAGGGTTTTTTCTCGATTTGCCTGCTTATTTGTGTGCACTCTTCTCTTCTTTCGCCCTCTCGCGCTTTCGTTCACAAACGAAACACGCCGTTATGCGCGGTGGCATTTTAGCCGAACGAACTCCCACTGGGTCGCTGAGTCCTTCGAACGACGACGTTCGAGCAGTCACAAAACGAACGCCGCGCTTTGCGACGACGAGGAGAACACTTCGAAACCCACAACGACACGGCAACAAAGCGTCGATGGCTTCTTCATCTTCGGGAAAAAATGCAAACCTGGGCATAGAAAGGCGCGAGTTGGAGGATTACGTCGACCCGAAGTACTCCGCGGTGACCATCCACAACGACACGGCGTATTTCGCCGGTCAAGCCGAACTCGGAGACGGAATTCGCGAGCAAACTTTGAACACGCTCGCTGAGTGCGATCGCGTTCTTAAACTCGCCGGTACGGACAAGAAACACCTCCTCTCCGTCATGTGTTGGCTGAAGGACATGTCAGACTACAAGGCTTTCAACGAAGTCTACCTAGATTGGATAGAAAAAGAACACAAACCGGTTCGCGCGTGCGTGAAAAGCGAAATGGCTTTGCCGGAGTACCTGGTAGAGATTCAAATGATCGCTGCGGTGCCGCCTTCGAGATAAATATATAGCGTGCTCACATGTGGCGCGAGAATACGAGATTCGCAACTCTATGTATATACGACGATACGTTTATTGGGGGGGAGGGGGGTGAACCAGCACTACTCGTCCACCGAACGCGTTCAATGAAATCGTCTCGATCTGTATCTATCTTTTTTTCTCTTCGACGGCCGCTCTGCCTCGCGACGCGAAACGACAACGCGTAATAACAAGAGACTTCACACTTCTTTTTTCCACACGTCGGTTTCTGTGTTTTTTTGTTTAGGGTTTTTTGCAGTTTCTCGTCCCGTGGGGGGAAAAAGATTACTGACGCTCGCATTGAAAAGCGCGCGCTTTTGCTCGAACAACAACTCGCAAACAAAAGAAGAAGCCGATCGAAAGAGAGACGGATCAAAAAGACAGAGCGACAGAGACGAATTACGAACGGTTTGTCGTGCGTGTGCGTGCGTGTGTGTGTGTGTTTGATTGAAGTAAACGAAGAACAAAAGAAGAAGAAGTTTTAGAGATATTTTACATCATGAGCGTCTCTACGGCGGGGTTGGCTTTCCTCACGGGCGGCGCCGCAGCCGTCTACGCGGAGAGACAAGGCCTCGTGCCGAAAGAAATGCCCTCACTTTCAGACATTCCGACGGATTGGACCGCGTTGATCGCTAAAGCGAGAGAAACCGTGCTCGGAGGCGCGACGGTAGCGGATGTCGTTTCGGATGTTTCCAAGACCGTGAGCAGCAGCGAGGTGGTGTCCTCCGCTTCGGGGAAACTCTTATTGGACGCGTCTTCGTCTTCGTCTTCTTCTTCGACGAAAATGAGCGCGTTGCAAGTGGCGGCGTTGCTTTCTGGTGCGGCGACCGGGGCAATCATCGCGTATTACGGCACGGAGAAATCCTTGGAGAAAGCGAAGGAATTCGCCGTCGCTTTCAAGAAGAAGGTGCACTTGTTCGATTTGTGGTTGAAGGAGGTCGTCGTGGATTTCGCGTGGCCGGGTTTGGTGAAAGTGTTTTCTGTGTTGAAGACGCAATGCGGGAAAGTGTTCGTGTGCGCGAAAACATTCACGAAAAAGACGTTCGCGGTGACAAAGATGGGCGAGTTGAAGCGAATCGTTTCCGCGGACAAGATTTACAAGGCGAAGGATTCCGTCGTCGTGATGATTACGCCGACGTTGATTGTGGTGAAGAACGTCGCCATGAACGGCGTAGAACGAGCGACTTTGTTCAGCAAAGCGAGTTACATGAAAGCGATGGCGTTCGCGGACACGTTGGTAAACAAAATGAACAAGAAGAATGAGAAGCGAGAGAAGAAGGCAAAGACGAACAAAAAAGCGCCTCCCGCGCCAAAGACGACGACGGCGCCGGCGGCGCCCAAGCCAACCGCCCCGACCGCGTAAATGAGAAGAAGAAACGTTGCACATATATTCACACAAACACACCCACAAGGCCGCAACGTTGAAGTTGCTGTTGTTGTTGTTGTTTTCCTTGTTTTATTATTATATATTGTTATACTATCAGTCGTAAAATGTGCCTCTCGTATGAGCGTAAATTCAAAATTTGTCGTCACTTCTTCTTTTTCTTCTTCTTCTTCTCCGCGGGAGAGAAGAGAGAACCACCACCACCACCACCACCACCCGCGGAGGACCGTTTCGAAATTCTCAGCGATGCAGCAGCATCATCATCACCTGCACGGCAACAACAACAACAGCAACTACGCGTCTTGGCAATCCTCGTACTCTTTGAACGCGTTACCGCTCTCCCCAACCGTAAGAGCTAAACTCCAATTTTGCGGGTTTAACGCCGTCCAAGACGTACTCAGACATCACTCTTTACCCGTGCAGCTGGTAAAATCCGTGCCGTCGTTGACGTTGGACGAAGCGCAGGACGTGTTGAAGGCGTGTAAAACCGGGTTAGATGGATTCGCGCTGAGCGGAGCAAAATCAGCCTCGGAGTTGTTGAAGAAAGAGAGAGAAAGAATACCTCTGGTGACGTTTTGTAAGGGCGTGGACGGGATTTTAGGCGGGGGCGTGCAGACCGGAGAAATCACGGAATTTTGCGGCGCCCCGGGAGTAGGGAAGACGCAAATCGGGATGCAGTTGGCTGTTTCGGTGCAACTGCCGAGTGAATTTAGTGGTATCGAAGGCGAGTGCGCGTACATCGATACGGAAGGGAGCTTCACATGCGACCGGTGCGAGGATATGGCGATTGGCGCGAGAGGGTATTTAGAGAGGCGAGTGCAAGAAATGAGATGTTCAGAGGAAGAAAGGAAAGTGTTTCAGGAGTGCTTAGAGAGTAGATTTTCAGTAGAGGCGATTTTGAAGAGGATACACGTGTTTAGGTGCCACGAGGTGACGGAGTTGTTGGCGTGTTTGGATTACATGCCGGAATTCGTAAAGGAGCATCCAAAGGTGAAACTCGTGGTTGTGGATTCGATCGCGTTTCATTTTCGTCAAGATTTCGACGACATGGCGCTGAGAGCGTCTATTTTAGCAAAGACGACGAACAATTTGATGAGTTTAGCGAAAAAATACGAGTTAGCGGTGGTGACTATAAACCAAGCGACGACGAAACCCGGGGGCAGGTTGGCGCCGGCGTTAGGGGAGTCGTACGCGCACGCGGCAACGACGAGAGTGGCTTTATCGTGGGGCAATGAAGGGAATAGGATCGCGTACGTCGCAAAAAGCCCGAGGTTGGCGAATAGGAAAGCGATGTATGCGATTACCAGAGATGGCGTGAGGGATCCGCCGGCGGTGAACGCGAACAAGCGTAAATTCACCTAGTGTACTTTTACTACTATCATCAAATTTTAGAGCGCTACATAGCTATATATAATTACATACACTGCTAAACTATTATCATTATTAGTATTAATACCTATATTTCGTCGAATAATCCTTCGGCGAAACCACTAAACCTTTCCCTCGTCTGGCGCCGCTAAACACGCACTCCACAATGTCGATAAACTCTTGCTTCGAATCCATCGCCCAATTTATCTTGTTGTTATTCCCGGTTCCTAAATCAATCATTATGTGCTTATTCCTGAAGAAAAACATGACCGTGCACGGATCGTACAACTCGTACATTTCGTTAAAATCTGGAACTTCGTCGATGTCCACTAAATACGTCACCGCGAAGTTTTTAATCTTCTCCGCGACGTTGCTGAGAATCTCATCCTGTCGCATGCACGTCTCGTCGCCGTCTCGGCCGAATCGGATTATAACGACGCGATCTTCCTCGGACAGAATGGCCTGGTCCACGTGCCAACCGGAGTGTAAGTGAGGGAGGAGGTAGGACATTCTTCTTTTTGTTGTATATCTGTGTTGATTCGAGCTCGCGCGCAAGTGTGTGTGTGGAAGTGTCGGCGGAAATTTTATGAAGTAAACGACAAACGACTTTTTAGGGGAATTCAAATGTGTAGTATTCAATATTGAAACGCTTCTCTCTCTCTCTCTAATCACACCGTCAGTGCGTTCTCTTTGTTTACCTGCGCTTACTGCCTTTCTTCCTCTTGTCGCCTCTCCTGTCCTCGTCGCTGGCTTCTTCGTCCTCCTTTCTCGCTTTCTCTTCCATCTCGTCCCAATCCAAAACGTCTTCGTCGTCTTCGTCGTCCTCGTACTCGCTGCCGTCTTCGTCCTCCTCGTCTTCGTCGTACATGGACTCGCTTTCGGATTCCGATTCCGACTCTTCCTCGTCTGAGGACGGTTCAAATTCGGACTCTGGGTCAGAACCTTCGCCGTCTTCTTCGTCTGAGGACGGCTCGTTGTTCAAAAACTCCCATCCTCCGGCTTCTAACCACGACTCAGGATCTTCTTTAATCTGCCTCAACAACGGCTTCCAGTTCAAGTTCGCTTTACCTTCGTAGTATTTCACTTCTAAAGTCGTCAACCATTGCTTGATGTTGTCGAGATTCTTCGAAGGTATTTGGTCGATTCTGTGAACGTCTTTGTTAAAGTCTTTGAAGATTATGGCCATGTCGAAGTTTTTCAAGTGGTAACCGACACGTTCCAAGTTGACGATTTCGATATCTTCCGCATGGATGACCAAGGGAGGGAACTCGATGAGTTCTACCAAACACGAGGCGGTCGGGACGATGCGCGCGGTAGATTTGTACGCGACCCCGTCGAATGCTAAATCGTGGTACGGGGAATCGAACTCTAAACTCATGTCGGGGTAATCCTTCTCCCAGATTTCCTGGACGCGTTTGCAAAACTGCGCGAATTCTTTTTGGACGCGTTTTTGTCTCTCGCGCTCCCGCTGCTCTTCCTCGATTTCGTCCGGATCGTACATGTTTTTGCGACTGCCGTCCAAGTTTTCCGTTGCTTCGATGACTTCTTGATAAAATTGTACGTCGTGCGTTTTCTTCTTTCCAATCATGATTGGGTTTTTCAAGTGGAAGTGAATGAGTGTTTTCACTTCCTTCTTCGCCGGTTGGAAGAAGCACGAGCGAATGTTTTCGTACATGATGTCCACTTGTTCATCCATTTTAGCGCCAATGTATCGCAAACCGTTCGCGTGCGCTTCGAGAGTGCCCGCCTTACGACCGCCTCTACCACCGAAAGTCGGGAGCATCCACAAACCGGTCAATCGGTGGACTCTACCGCTGGTGAGTTGCAACTTGGCTTGTCGAACCAACGTCGCTCGTTCAGCGCGTTCGGTTTCTCTCGCGACAACATTTCTTCGCAACGTTTTGATTTCATTGACGACAAAGTTGGCGTGTCGCGGATCGCTCGATCTATACGAAAGCTCTTTTAAGAAGATGTTGTTCGGAAATCGAATGGCGGGTAAGTATCCGGCGTTCGCGGCGGCTGAGGTACCCATCGGGACTTGGAAGTTGATGCGAATGAAACTCGCGCCGGCGTCTTGCGAGACCGAACACGATTTGATCGCCAACACGTGGAATGGGACGAGCATACCGCAAACTGGGAGTAAAACCGCCTCGCGATCGTTATCTACCGCGATGACTAACTCTTTTCGAGGCGCGGGAACGTCCGTGACGGATTTGTACGCAACAGAATCCGCCGAAGCGCCGGCGCCTTTCCCGCCTTTTTCGACATCGTTTTGCGCATTCATCAATCGGTCGTACGTTTCGGCATTCTTCTTATCCGCCAACGCTTTTTGTTTTCGCTGACGATCGGCTTCGGCTTTGGTCGTGATGGCTTCGTCACCTCTCGTCTTCGCGTCGAGAATGACACCACCTCTGGCGCCGGTATTCGCGATATCTTTATCCTCTTCTGCGCCGTCGTCGTCGTCCTCTTCGTCAGATTCGTTGACGGCATAGGAAATGTCCGAAAGCTTCTTAGTGTTTTTCGTGAGCTCTTTGTTCGCAACACCGTCCGCGGTAACTTGCACGGAGTCTGCGATCATAATGGCATAGTGTCGAGATTTGGCTTTCTCGTCTGCGGAGGTTTCTTCCAATCCGTTCACGCCCAATGCGACGTTGAAAATCATGCCTTCCTCAATCGTGCTTTCGCACTTCCCAGAGAGCATATAAAACGCATCTTTGAACTCCAAGCCTAAAATAGAACCGACGTTCTTGTTCAATTTCGAGCTCAAATTCATATCCTTCAACTTTTCGTTTTCTTTCTCCGCCTCTTCCAACGCTTTTTGCGCAGCCGCGTACACGTCTTTACACAACTTGCCCGGTTTTAAAGCCTCCACTGCGGCGGTTTGCGCCTTCAAGCACGCCTCGTAGACCGCCTCTTGCGTTTCTGTCGGATCGATCAAATACGTTCTCCCGATGTTCGCGCAATACTGCGTGTGCCTCGCCCCTAACGACACGTGAATGACTGCTGGCGTCGATCCAAAGTGTAACTTCTTCTCAGAACACACCGCGTTGTACTTCAAATCGTACTCGCCGCCGGATTGAAAAATCGGCGGGTAGCAAATATCCACGTCTTCGTGACTAATATCTTTCAATCCTAACGTTTTCCCGGGCGCTAAAATCGCGTCCTCGGTTTTCTCGCTCAACTTTACGTGGGAAATCTTCAACTCTTCCTCGATCGCGTTCTCCACTTCGCTCACCGCAAACTTCATCGCCTCCGAGCACAACTTCACCGCGTTGTCGACAAACTTCATCTCCTTCTCGTCTTTCTTCGATAAAATGCACGCGATGCCGTGCGTCACGTCCGCCAACTTCTCCGCACCTCCGAGCTTTTCCACCGACATTTGCATCAAATTACCTTCCTTTAACTCTTTCGCGCACGCGCCGACTTTTTTGCACTTTTCTTGTAAAATTTTCACCAACGCTTCCACCTGCGCCGAACCGTCTTCGTTCTTCGGCTTGGCGTGGATGACTAACGTACCTTTGATGGCGTCTTCGATCGTCGCTCTCGCGGATTCCAACAGCTTCGCTTTCTTCCCGGACGCGATCGCGTGCATTTCGTTTCCACCTTCTCCTCTTTCTTCTTTCTTGATGAACGCCATCACCGTATCCGGCAACTCGTACGAAAACAGCCAAATCTCTAAACTGACTGCTTTTAAATACCGGAGTTCCTCCTCTTTGTTCGCTCCGGAACCGAGAAGAATCCCATCGCTTCCGTTGAAAAACGAGGACGTTTTCGAATCCGACCAAACCTCGTAGAAGGATTTCAATCGCTCGGAGCACGACTCCGCGTCCATGGACGGACCCTCTTTCTTTTGTTGTTCGGAGGACATTTTCTCGGGACCACACTGACTCGCAAAAGCGAAAGAAGAAGTGTTTGTTCGTGCGTCTCTCTCTCTTTTTTTTAAATCTCGCGCGCACCGAAAAAGGTTTCTCTCTTTCGATCCTTTTACTCTTCGGCGGGTGCGTTAGCGGTTTTACGTGCGTTTCTCCTTAAAAAAACCAAAAGCGAAACGATATACGTGAAGAGCTCTTCTTCCCTCTGATTTGTTCGCGGACAAATCTGCCGCGCGCGCGAGTGTGGGGTGGTTTAGTTTTTCTCGCGCGCGCCTTTCGACTCTCGAAAAGTGGTGCGACTGCCCAAGAGAGAGAGAAATTTTTTTTTTGAATTCAGAGTGAAACCCTAAATTATTTGTTTTCGAAAAAAACAAAGAGGAAGTCATTCAGCAGAAAAGAGGAGAGAGAGAGTCAGAGAGAGAAAAAATGTTGAGGTCGTCGACAACCCCAACCAACGCCATCGGACGATGTCGTCGTCGTCGTCACCATCATCAGCAGCAGCGTCGCGCTCACTTTCGTCCGTCTGCGCGTGCTTCTTCTTCTTCTTTTTCTTCTTCTTCTTCTCCTTCTTCTTGTTTTTCATCCTTCTCTGCCCGTCGCGTTTGTAAAAGTTCGTTACGGCGTGCGGCTGCGGACGTGGGGAACGTGGTAGAAGAAGATGATGATGAAGTAAATGAAGAACCGCAGAAACAACAAAAACAACAACAAAAAGAAGAAGAGCAAACGAAACGTAAGAGACGGAAAGCGTACATAGACGGCGCGAACGTCTGTTGGGCGTATTGCGCGGCGTTGAGAGCTTCGAATAATGCGAATGCGAAAATACCCATATCCACTGCACTGACCATAGTATGCGAATACTTTCGCGAGGTGGAAGAGTTCGAAGAGGTGGTCGTTTTCGCGCCGAAAAATTATGCGAGAGGGAAGTTGAATGGCTTGTGCGACGGAGGAAGTTTACGGTTGTTGCATCCCGAGAAAGTTCGATACGTGGGCGATAACGAGTGGGAAAACGTGTACTTGCGACAGATGGTCGACGACGGCGTGTTGAAGCTAATCGATAGACAGAACGACAGTCGAGGGAGGAGCGCGGACGATTTAGCGATTTTGGACGAAGCATTTGAACATTCAATCAACGAGCGGCACAATACCGTCGTCGTCGTTTCTAACGATAAATACGAAGGACACTGTCCTTCGAGCGCCAGCGGCGATAAAAAAGCGTTTAGAGACTGGTTGAAGAGAACCAGGAAAGGATATGAATTTGACATCGCGAAATTCGACGTCACGACGGTTGAGAAAGAGAAATGGCCGAAAGTTGGTGCGCTGAATGGGAATTTACAATGTCCGGATGGATTCGACGAGTGGGTTGAAGAGGAGCATGCGTGGGGAAGTTCGCGTCCCTGGTCGAAGGAAACGACGTGGACCGAACGTAAATTTTTTTCGAGGAAGAAGAAGAAACGAAGAAGAGGCGGCGTAGGAGGGTCCAGAGTCGCAGCTGAGCCGCCAGGACTTCAGATTAAGAACGAAGACGGGGAAGTTTTTCCGCACCACGTTTTACCGCTCGAGTCTTTGAACGTAACTTTCACTTTGAAACAATAGAATTTGCAGCGCGTTGTAATTGTATTTGAACCTATGTTGATGATGAAATTAAATTTTTAATACTCGTCGTAAACTATATAACACTCTAAAGACTAATAATAAACAATAATTAGACAATAATAACAATATAATAATAAACAAAATGATCATGATTTACTGATCTGTGCATAATGATGACGTTCCTGTTTCGAGCGTCATTTAATGCTGCGGGCGGTGTCCCGGGTGCTCGTCTGGCGTTGCAGCCATCGCCGCCGTACCTTCTGGGGTCAAAAAGTGGTTCGGGTACGTCGCGGACATTTCCTTCAAGCGAATTTTCGCCACCGGGTTATTCATGTGCCACAAGCACGGCGCTTTGCCGGTGTACTTGTAATATACCTTATCTTTGCTGTCTTTTCCGGTATCACTAACGGGGCATCCGTTGGTGCTGAACAAAATAGAACCATCCGCGTCCAATTTGTGTCGTCGATCGCCTTGTCGCAACTTGGCCATGTTATACGCGTTCAAACATAATTGGTCGTCGAAACCTCGCAAACCGGCGTATTTTCCGTTCCAATCCGCGTCAGTCGCCCCGTCTGGTCGGCATTGGTATCCCCACTCTCCCGGCCATTCTTCGGTGGCAAATTTATTCATTCTCGCCTCCGTGCTCGTGATATACTCCAAAAGGGCCTCTTTCCTCGCCATCCACCCGCCAGCGTTCGGCCAGCCGTTCGGAATATCGTTTTTATTGATCGGCGTGACGCCCTCCGCCATGCCGATATCCCCGAACGAGTGCGACAATTCATTCTTCAAGGCTTTTTCCGCTTCTCGATTGAAATAATCGGAAATTTCGGGCCACAACTGCGTCTCGCCTCCGAACACCATGTCTGCATCTGCCTTCGTAAATCTTTCCTTAAACTCAGCCGCGCTGCATTGCAAAAACACGTCCGATGCGTCCGCGACGACTACGATCGGGTTCCCTGGCATTACGTGCAACGCCGCTTTCAATCCGATGACTTTATCCGCAAATCCGTGAAACTGCGTCCCTTCTCCGGACATAACCACCTCCAATCCGTTCTTTCGCGCGGAATCGTAAATGACCCAACCAAAACTATTCATATCCGTCGCGTGCGCGGTCACCACCACGTCTGCCGAATCCGCCCCTGCCGTCTTAAACACCGGCATGAACTTCTTCGGATCGCCCTGTCGTTGTTTCTCCTCGGTTAACTCCTCTTGAGTGATGTGACCTTTCTCCACGGATTCGCCATCGAATCGGAAAAACGGCGCGTCGTGCCATTTCGTGTCTTGGAAAAACGCGTACGGGACTTCCATTCGTTGCCCGGGAAAGACGTTGTTGTTCAAGTCGTAGTTATCCCCTAAGAACGCGGTGCTGTCTTTGCTGTAAACCGGATCCGTCGCCGATCGAAAAAACGTCGGCATCAAGTATTTGGACGACGCCGACGGGACGTACCCAGCCTTGTTCAGCAAAGCCACGGCGCCGAGAATGCCGGTAGTAATCACTGCCCCGGTCGTGACCTTCACGGCGACCGAACCGAATTTCGAGCTAAACGTCGTCGCTGCCGTCGACGGCGGAGATGGTTTCTCCTTCAACAGTTTGGATTTCTCGGTCGGGGTCTCCATATTGTTTTTTTTCTTCTCTTATTTATACGGTTCGTTTTCGAATCGCCGCGAGAAAGGAGAGCGCCGAGTTTAAACCGCTACTGCTGACTACAACTGGCGTCGTGCTTCGCTTTACGGTTTGGTGCACTCGCGTTCAGTGCGCGCGCGTTTGCGTAAGGAAGCAGAGAAAAGTGGGGGGCGGGGGAGATTTTATGTGAGCAAAAGGGTGTTACTCGTACGCGGCTTTTAAAAATCAGATTTTCTATTCTACTTTTTTTCACAAATCGATGGATGAAACGAACGCTTTATTCGCCTTTCTGAAGGACCAGGCGAGTCCCCACCTTCTCGTTCTTCCTTGCACGAACGCCGTCTCTCGAATTTTCTGGACGTCTTTCATCTCTCGCAAAGTCTTTTTGGCCATTTTTAGAGTCGCTTTCGAACCGACCATGGTGGTGAACCATCGAACGCTCGAGTCGGCGTCGGCGTCGGCGCAAACGGCGCTTCGTTTCTTCGTCTCGGCGGTTGTTTTTGGCGGCGGCGGCGCGGGAGCGTTTCGCGCGACGACGCGGCGAGACTCGAGAATCATTCGTCGCACGAAACTCAATTCGCCGCCTCGACAACTGTTTTCTTTCGCGGTGCCACCGAAATTTGTTCGCGGGTTTTGAGAGGATTCGGACATGGTGTTGAAGAACGGCGGGTTGCACACGGTGAAATCGACGCGCTCTTCTTGGAAGAGGTCGAGATCGAGGATGGGCGGTTCGTCTTTGTCTTCGTCTTCATCTTCGCCTTCTTCGCGACGAGCGACACCGCTTCTTCGTTTCGCAACCTCCCGTATGCTAATTCTTCTTCTACTTTTATCCAGCGCGTCGACTTGTTCAGTCGTCTCGTCGCGACTACACTCCACCGCACCAGCCGCGAGACAGTTTCTCCGAGCGTTCTCCACCGCTTCCTTCGTGATATCGGTGCCGAACATGTCCCACTTCGGATGTCTCGCGGTGAACAACAGAGCGAATATCGCCGACGCGCCCGTTCCGACGTCCACGCCGCGCACGTTTTCATCCTCTATGCGCACGCCGTCCTTCTCTAATAAACTTTCCACCCACTCGCAATAGTTTCTGCGTTGCGTAAAGCCGGGCACGAGATGACCTTCCGGTATGGACCAGTTTTTCACGCCATTCTCTTCGAGTAAAGCTCGGCATAAATCGTGCGTCGCTTGCCAGGAGGTGAAATCTATAAAAGTTTTCCTCGTCCGTTTTGTCGCTCTCCCTCTCGTCGCGTCGTTCTCGTCGCTGTCGCTTTTTTCGCCAGGCGTCGTCGTCCTCCTCCTCGCGTGTCGCGCGAAGTAGTCGTACTTTGCCGCCAACCGAGTGAAATCTGGTCGTTGTTGCTGTTCTTCTTCATCGCGCTTCCGTTTCGCCAGAGACGACGACGACGTCCCCGCCGTCGATGATGGTAACTCCGGACCGATGATCATTTCTCTGGAGGCGTGTATCGCGCGTAACGTTCGAAAACTGTGCCTCTTCTGCGCATGTTTTGTAAACACGTGTTGATGTTGATATTGTTATTTCTGCAGAACCAAAAGAGTTGGTTGGTTGCTTTTTGTGGTTCGACAGAAGTAAAATTCGTGGCGCAAAAGGAAAAAAAAGGGGGAGAATGCGCACCTTTTGTTTGCACTCGCGAGTAGCGTCCCTTCGGGGTGGGTTCGTTGGTGCTCTCTCCTTCGGGTTATGGTAAGTTTCGAAGGGAAAAGACTTGGGGAAAAGAGCAAAAAAAAAAGTAAAAAACAGAAAATTTTTCAAATTGCTATTTTCAACGCGTTCTGACTCCACTAAAACGCGCGCAAAACCAACCACACTCGCTCGTTTCTCGCTCTCCTTCCCCTCGACTGTCGGCGAGTGCGATCGTTTCGTCTCAATTCGCGTTCCATCTGGCCAATAATTTAGTGCAAAGTTGGCTAAAAATTTCAAATCGCAAAAACCGATCGTTTTAGACAAAAAAAATTACATCTGCTGAG
>Ga0182095_1296851_pt1 | contig 19591 bp, 10 predicted proteins | sample 041ome_19_FD_127784 | JGI IMG/M metagenome (GOLD analysis project Ga0182095, IMG submission 127784) | Metatranscriptome of coastal salt marsh microbial communities from the Groves Creek Marsh, Georgia, USA - 041412BS metaT (Metagenome... | ecosystem: Environmental > Aquatic > Marine > Intertidal...
CGATCCTTTAGCCGGCTCCGTGGACGTATCCATGGATGATTTTTCGTACGATCCAGAACAGCAACGACAGATGCTCTTGCAAGAGCGAAGAGAAAAAGAAGAACAAGAACGAGTAGAACAAGCAGCGAAAGAAGAAGAGACGAATAGAAAGAAGAAAATGGCAACTGATGGAACGGTCATTCGTCGCGTATCGAAAGTAGCTGCGATGCCGTTGAGAAGTAAAGTGGCACCGACGGGGAACCCGTTTGGAATTAGCGCAGCGAACGAAGAGGCATTGAGAGCGGTGAAGCAAAAGTTTTCTCTCAGAAATCTCGTCAGTAAGAAGAATGAGAATGCACAGAACTACATCGCTGATTCCAGTGCGACACCGATACGAGTAGGTACAGTCATAAGAAAAATATCAAAACCAGCGCGTCTAAATGAGGATGAAAAGGAGAGCAATGCGCAAAAAGCGCTCGCGCTCATTACGTCGCAAGCTTTGGCAGCTCTGTCATTTCGCGAACAACTTTTGAACACGCTGAAAGATAGCACTCTCGGGGACGCTCTCGCGGTTTTCGATACGCTCTGGCAAAGTTTTTGGATCCAATGGCGGTCAAGGCTCGAGAATACGGCAAAATGGGTCTTCTTTGCGTCTACGGCGCTCACGGCGATGTGTCATTACGTCGTCGGACCTGGAATGATTGGTCCTAGATTACCGCAGATTGGAGAATTAGCATCCTCTGTCGTTGGTCGTCCAGTGCGTGTTGGTAGATGTAAGCTTTTTTCATTTCCTGGCATTCTCGGTTTTGGTCCGGTTTTGGAAGTTGGTCCGTTAGTGGTTGGCGCGGAAACGACTGGAGGAGAAAAATCAATCGTCGAAGTCGACACTGCAAAAATTTCATACGATTTAGTGCGCTCCATATCTCGGAGGAAAATAGTCGCGGAAGTTAGGTTAGATGGTGTGAAGGCAACTTTGAAGCAAGGCGTCAATCAGTCTTGGTTTGGATACCCAGAAGACTTACCTACTTTTCAGGCGAATTTGCCCTCGGCGAGACCGTCGTTTAATTTGGATGCTGTGAAAAAAGCGAGTGCTTCTGCAACGAATGTGATCAGCGAAAACAAAATAGCGAGTGGTCCAAGCGTTGAAATACGTACGATTAAGCTTGAGCGCGGAGTTGCCGCTTTGCACATGGCTGGAGACCCTCAACCGAGGAATGTCAAGAACCTTTCGGCGACTATGAGAATATCGCCGAAAGGCGAGCTGGATCTAGACGCAAAGTTCAATCCGATTTCTCGCGCGACACCTCCAGAACAGCGTCAAAATACGTTCATTGCGAATTTTGCGGCCCGGAATCTTCGAGGTCACAACTCGGACGCCGAGGAGCGAAGTTTGAAATACGAAAAGAGTCGCAATGATAACGGCGGCTTGCTGAAAGTGAACGTGCAGTACAAAAATCCTGAGAAGAATCAGAAACCGATGGGCGATGACGATATAGCTATGCCAGATTTGAAAGTAAAAGTGAACGCTTCGAACACCTCTGCGGCGTTTGTTGACCGATGCATCCCGGGTTTACCAATCGATATGCACGCCGGACGCATTGACGGCGAGATCAACATCTTGGCGAAAGATCAAGCGACGTGGCTTTTCCCAGAGTTTTCGGGTGAGTTGAGAGGAAAGCATTTGCGCTTCCACTTTTACGATGCCACAGATGACTTTGCGGACACGGAGTTAGATTTAGTTTTCCAGAAAAGACGCATGTATATTCACAATGGTAGAGGTCACTACGGTCACGTTCCGATTACAGTCACGGGTGATTTGGATTTGAACCCTCTCCCCGTGAAAAGTTTACTTTTAGGACCGGACGCGAAGGTCCACGCCCCACGAGGAGAATATCGCCTCTCTGGTCAAATTGCACCGGTAGAGGCACACGCTTTGAGAGAAACACTAGGCGTCCGTCCTCCACCAAGACCGCTCGCAGGCGCTTTGAAAGGATTCTTGTACGTTTCTGGCCCGTTAGAAGCGCCCGTCTTTACTGGACAAGCGGAAACGACAGATTTTATCCCTGAAGAGAACGCGAAAGGTTTCAGCGCTACGATGGAGGAGGAAAAAGCCTGGTCGTACCGTGCGGTAAAGAAGTACGAAAAAGACGGCGCTGTTGCAGCTTATGATCGTGTACCCATTCGAAACGTGAAAGCAACGTGGACGGTAGAACCAAAGAAGGATGTTTTCGTCTTGCATTCGGCTGAAGGGCAATTGGTTGCGGGGGGCAAAGTGCGAGCGAGTGGATCGATCAAGATCAATCCGGATGCGTTGCATGACCCAGCTGCAATTAATGTGGAGGCGACCGCAACGGACGTCGATCCGAGAGCATTAGCGAGACAACTAGCAACAACAGGATTCGATAATAGCACGAACAACGCAAAAGGCAATGGAGAAGAAAATTCGCCATCGACTAGCAATAGTACCACCACCGATGCTGAAAATGAAATTGGCGCTTGGATTGACAGGGTGTGTCCTCCTGGCTACGCAGACGCTACGGCGACCATAGAAGGTGCGCATTCTGGTCCCAAAGTGAAAGTCGATTGGACAATAGATCACGACGCCGATGTAGGTGGTAGAGTAACAATAGAACGAAAAGGCATTACCGCAAAACTGAAAACGCCTTCGATTGAAATCGATGCGGACGTGAAGACGGAATTCCCACCTTTGGAGAAGGCATTGGCTGCCGTAAGTGTGGAAGACGCAATTGAAGCTGGGAAGCCGGCATACACGGCCGCGGAAATTGATGGACGAGCGAATGGGTTTGATTTGTTTGATTTAGAAGATGGCCGAGAAGAAGGCGGTGAGGTTGTTTCGGAGAAGTTGCGTTATGTTCGAGATCCTGACCGGGTTCGATTGCGAGTAACTGGGCGAACGCGTGTGAAAGGTAAATTTTCAACTCCATCCGTCGCTGGTGGTGAGAACTCTGACAGCGTGGCTACAACGGATGGCAAAGATGGAGAAACCGCCGCGAGCGACGAAGAAAAGAAAGAAAGCAGCGCATTTCCTACGTTTGAAGGTACCGCGCAGTTGGATAACTTGAAACTGAATAAGCTCGAGCTTGCTCCAAAACTGACCGGCAAAGTGTTCGCCTCGGCTACTGATGGTTTGTCGCTCTCGGCAAAAGGCCGATCCGATGAGTCGTTATCGGCAGAAATATCCGCCGATGGTAAAGCCTCTGCGGCATTGCGTCGTGGTGCTTTGCGAGCTGGCGTTGAGTTTGGCGATTTTGCAGGAGCGTTCGAACTCGCTGGCTTGAAGTTGGACGACTTGGAACTCGGGTCTCTGAGGGGTCGGGTCGACGTAGCATCGGCGCGATTAGATTTACGAGAAAAAGTTGGAGACGGGATTTTACGCGTAGAAAAGCCTCGTTTGAGTGGTTTTACGGGTGATTTAGCCGAAGGCGAGGTTTCTTGGAGCGGTAAAACTGTAAAGCTTCACTCGGCAACTCTCGAGCAAGCGCGTTCGAGGTACGAAGCTGATGGCGAGTACATGTTACCAGACGCTGTGTGGTCCAAGTTGCCAGAATCAAGAGTCGAGAGGCAAAAACGAACAATGTTGGAAGGGGATGCCTTGCTTTCGTCCGACGTCATTGATGTTGATTTAGTCTCAGGATCAACTATAGAGGAAGAGACTGCGACGACGGAACCAGCGTTGGCGGTGACGCCGTCGGAGAACGAAACTTCTTCTGTCGTCGCCGCCGTGGCTGCGGATGCGATGACGGAAACCAAAAATAACAACAACAAAGGATTATTTTCTGGATTCTTCTCTGACATGAAGAAGCATCCCGCGGCAAACTTGATCAAGGAACAGCAAAGCCTTTCATCTCCAACGACCCAGAGTGATGACGAGATCAACAAAGATGAGGAAGTTCGAGCGAAAACACCGGAAGAAATAGAAGAGGAAGCTCGCATCGCACGCATGGAACAACTCGAGATGCAAGAACAGATTGATGAAGACGAAGACGACGCGTTTGACCGAGAGGAACCACAAATACAAGACAAATCGACTAGATCAACATCAACATCCCCATCATCAATGATCTCTAGCGAATACACCGAAGACGGATCCGTGAAACCATATATCTCTCCTTTTGAAGAACGTAACGGAGAAATTCCGCTTGGCTCGATCGCGTCGGCCTCTACTTCACAGCCGTTATCGTACGAACGCGACGCGTGGTTCCAAGAAAAAATGAACGACGCCCCGTCAACTGATATCCAAGCCGCGAAGAAAGATCGCTTCTCGAATGTATTTAAACAGTTCAAACCGCGAAACCGCCGTAACGGAGATTCTGATGGAAGAAATCGCACGAGCAGCGCGCCGAATTTCAACAAACCGGGTGCGCCTTCATTACAGAAGCTTCCTCCGATGAACCCGAAGGACGCGCCTAAATCGGAAGGCGAGTGGCGCTTCCGACTCGCGGTCCCTTCCGCAGATGTTGAAGAAATGCTCCCAGCTGTTCGCCTCTTTGCGAGTTTGCGCGAAGAGTCAACGCCGCAGGAGTACGGTAGAGCAAAGGAGGCGTTTGTGAATGCAATTTCTCAAGCATCGGTAATATCGCAAGACATTTCTCGAGACGTGTTCGATCAATTGATGGATTCGAGAGAAAAAAAGATGACTTCGAACGCAGCAGAGAAGAAGAAACAGCGACAAAATAACAACAAAAAGAAGAGAAAGTCTAAACTGCAGCGTCAGCGAAGAACGACGGAGTTCATCGACGTCGACGACATCGACGAAGATTCTGCAGATACAGAAAAGAAGGCGGTGCAATTGCCCGGTTTGCAAGATTTGAAAGGTGAGTGGCGTGGTGTCGTGCAAGCGTCAGGAAATTCAATCAAGAAGACAAGCGTTCCAACTGCTGCCATTGATGAAAAAGACGCCGTTAAAGACGAACAAGGCGAAGCAAATGGGGACTTTTTCAAAGATTCCTCGAGAGCGTTCAACACCGCTTTGAGTAACTTGGAAAGTTCACATCCAACGTCCATTCAATTCGACGTGTCCGGCGAAAATCTTCTTTGGGGACCACACGTGGTTCGAAAAGCCGAAGCTTTGGGTTCTGCGAACGAGAAAGACGGCATGAAGCTTGAACGCCTAGAAATCACTTCTGATGCTGCGTCCTTATCGGCGCAAGGCACCATTGGCGGCGAGGTACAAGATGCTAACTTTAGTTTGCGAGACTTACCGATTGGTTTTCTCGCCGAGGTTTTTAGACCTCTGTGGCCATCTGCATTTCCTCGAATCGATGGAAATTTGTTAGTGCAAGGGCACTTGGGCGGTTCCGTGGAAGAACCGACTGGAGATGTCCTCGTTCGACTGCGCGACGGTAAAATTGGGTCCACGAAGCTCTCCGCAGTGGAAGCGAGAGCATTACTGAACGATCAACAGCGCGTGGAATTTGATTTTGAAGCGTCGCCAATGACGAGTGCCTCTGATGGTGGTTCAAGTGGTATCGTTCGTGCGTCCGGTATCGTACCATTACCGGAAGCTGACGATCAGTCTTTAGCCGTGGATGCGAAAGTTCGAGACGCCGGGATGTGCATCCTGTGCGCCGCTGCTTCCGGTGGTACTGATAACGTTGATTGGCAAAACGGGAATGCGGACATCGCGCTACACGCGCGAGGTACGTCTGAAAACCCGGTGTTCGATGGCGTTGCTGAAATTAGACGCGCGAAAATCGTTTCTCCGTTCCTGGCAAAACCGTTTGCGCCGATCAATGCTACGGTTCGAATCCAACGAAACACGCTGTATGCAGATGATATCGAGGGAAGATGCGGTAAAGGTTTCGTAAAAATTAAAGGAGCAATCCCAGTCATCCAAAGACGGAAATCGCGAGGCGGAGAGACTTGGGACAATTTAGTCGCTCGAGCGGACACGCAAGCTGGCTTGAAAGTTGATATTCAAGGATTGGACGTGCGTGCGAGAAATGCGTACAATGGTCAAGTCAATGCCGGTCTCGTTTTGAAGGGAACGATCAGCGCGCCCGAGGTTGGAGGTTCCATTCAACTTTCGAAAGGCCAGGTTACCGCGACGCCTGGTCAACCGGAAGACACTGCGCTTTCAGGAGCCGAGAGCGGGAAAAAGGATGTCGACATTCCAGGCGCGAACGGAGGTAAGGATGATTTGCTCGCGCGCATTCATCGCGAGGGCAAGCAATCTACGGATTTGGCGAGCGTTTTGCAACGTGCGGCTATTGCGAACGACCCAGAGGCTTGGGCAGCTTTGGAGAAAGCGCGGTTACGACGCGAGCGTAACTTAGATAAGCTCTCTGATGTTCGCTTTCGCGGATTGAAAGTCCAAATTGGTCCAGAGATGTCCATCGTATATCCATTCGTTCTGAACTTTGGCGTAAGCGGCGAAGTGACCATAGACGGAGCAGCTGACGCAAAACGCTTGCGTCCGTCAGGTGTAATTAACTTCGATAGAGGTGATGTGAACCTCGTCGCTGCTCAAGTTCGTTTGAACCGAGAACACCCGAACCGCGCGGTGTTTATTCCAGAAAACGGTCTCGATCCAATGGTGGATGTCTCCTTACTTGGTGCGGACGTTCGTGCTTTGATTCAAGGCCAAGCGTCGGAGTGGTCGACGAATCTCGTCTTATCTTCAGCCACTGAATCTGCATCTGGCTCTGGCGGCGAAGGGGGCGGATTAGCAAGTCTCTCGAGTTTATCTCCCGAGGAAGCGGCTAGGATTTTCGAAGGACAGCTCTCGCAATCGTTGTTAGAACGCGATGGTCGAATCGCGTTTTCCTCACTCGCGTCGTCGACGTTAGCATCATTGATGCCAAAAATCGAAGCCGGTGGGAACGTCGGGAATGCGCGATGGCGTGTCACGGCTGCACCGTCTCTCCCTGGTCTCCTGTCATTAGATCCAGGCATGGACCCGTTTGCGACTGGCGCGCAATTCACGCTCGGTTCTGAGGCTGAAATCGCTTTCGGCGACTCTCTGCAAGCGTCCATGTCTCGAACGTTAGCGGCGGATGAAACGCAAACCGAAACCCAGTTTTCTCTCATGTACAAGTTGACTAAAAAGTTGCGCATGCAACTCGTCTCCGTGTCCAGCGCGGCCACAAGGCTATTGTTTGAGTATACGAACCGGGACTAAGAAGAACTTTATACTTTAGTAAATTATACTGCATCGCTCGCGTATTGTACATCTTATATACTACATTTTTGAATCTTACTATCTACGTGTGAATCTACTCATCTAAGCTTGTTCTCTTTCTGCAATGAATCCGTCCACCGCTTTGACGCAGAGTCTTTGTACCAAATCGTCCCTTGCCACCGCGGAGTACGCAACTGCGTCTGACCATTTTTCACATTTCTCGTCGTCGGCGTCTTCGAACGACGAAGCAGCGCATAAGATGCGTTCGGCGCCTTTTCTAGGATGCTCTAACAACCCAACTATTCTCATGGGAATTTCATACAACAATCTCAACGCTTTCGGCCACGTTCGCGTGAGCCTTGTGCGACACAATCCTGGATCGACAACCTTTATCCTCACGAAATCATCATTATCTTCTTCTCGCATCTTCCCGAGCGCATATGCAGTCACCATCAGTTTACTCAGCGCGTATCGTATACCTAACGTTTCAAAATCTTTCTCTTTTCTCGCGCTCGCGCAACGATCAAGACGATTTACCCACTCTTTGGCATTTGTTCGCGTGCACACCCCGAGTCTCGCTCGATGCGTAAACGACCCGACAAACACCACCGTCTTCATCATCTCGTCGCTGCTTTCGTCATCGTTTATGCTCAACTCATCTCTCCATAACTTCGTTAAAACCGCCGGCCCGAGGACGTTGCACATCGCCTCTCGGTCTATACCACCTTCTTCGTGCAATAAAACCTTCCTCTCCGCGCTACACTCGGCGGCACAGTGAATCAAAACGTCTACGTCGTTCTTAGCGAAGTACTTTTGCGCTCGTTGTCTCGCGCTCGCATCGATCGCCAACGTCGCGCAATCCAACTCAATTTTCGCCAAAACAATCTTCACGTTCTCACCATCGACACTCGCGCAAGTTCGCAACCTTTCGACGTTCTTTCCCTCTTCCTCTTCTCTTCCACCGCGAGTCGGCAAGTGCAACTCCACCGGTCTTCTCGTTTCCGACGCCTCCAACTGTCCTCCTCGACGCATCAACATCAAACACGTCTCGAATCCAATGCCAGAGGACCATCCGGTCACGAAATACGCAATTTTTCTCTCGTCTCGTCCTCCTCCGTCTCGCGTCACCCTCCGTAAACGCTCTTCTTCGCGCTCCGTGAACTTCGTTCTTCCAAAGCGCGCGCTTCGTTTCCTCTTCTTCTTCTTCTTCTTCTTCCCGAGGAGGAGAGAAACGAACATCTGTTCCGCGTACGCGAGGAACCACGCGAACAGAAACGTCAAGTTTCTCAGAGTCCACATCGAAGAAGACAAAGACGACGAAGAAGAAGAATACAGATTACGAGGCCGGTTCATGGTGTCATCGTCGCAGCGCGCATTATTCGATGCGTGCAAGAGTGCAATACTTTTTACGAGTAGGGAAAATTTTTGGATTTCAACACAGAAAACGTCAGTTTTTTGAGACTTAAATGAGCTGCATCTCCTCTCTCGCGAAGACGTCGCGACACCTGCTATTCTCCTCGATTTCGCACTCTTCTCCGACGACGACGATGTCTTCTTGTTCCGCCGTTCCAACGTGCAGCGCTCGCGTTCGAGCGGCGAGTTTTTCATCGTCGTCTTCGATGCGGAAACAAAATCCATTTTATCCATCGTCGTCGTCGTCGACGATGCGTTTGCGCGGAAGTTCTTCTTCTTCTGCTGCTGCTCGAAGAAACTTCTCCGTGTCCGCGAATTCTTCCTCTGAAGAAACGAAGGCGACGGCACCGCCGAGAATGAAGCGAGTGTTATCCGGCGTCCAGCCGACCGGTTCCATCCATCTCGGAAACTATTTCGGTGCCATCAAAAATTACGTCAAACTGCAAGAGGAACACGAAGCGTTTTACTGCGTCGTGGATTTACACGCGATCACGGCTGGAGGCCACTCGCCGAAAGAGCTGGAAGAGAGCACGAGGAAATCGGCGGCGATATACTTAGCGGCTGGGGTGAGCCCGGAGAAGGCGTCGGTTTTCGTGCAATCGCACGTCGCCGCGCACAGCGAACTGTGTTGGCTTTTGAACTGCGTCTCGCCAATCGGGTGGTTGGAGAAGATGATTCAGTTTAAAGAAAAAGCGAGAAAGCAAGGCGAGGACGTGTCGGTTGGACTTTTAGATTATCCGGTGCTCATGGCGGCGGATATTTTGTTGTATAACGCGGATTTAGTTCCCGTGGGGGAAGATCAAAGACAGCATTTAGAGTTGACGAGAGACATCGCCGGGAGATTTAATAATTTGTACGGCGGGAATAAATGGAAAAAACGGGGGAAGAATGAAAAGTCACCGAGTGGAAGATATCGAGGGAAAGACGTGTTGATTGTTCCAGAGGCATTCACACCGAAGAGCGGCGGGAGGGTGATGAGTTTGACCGATGGGACCGCGAAGATGAGTAAGAGTAACCCAGCGGAAGGAAGTCGGATTAACGTTTTGGATTCGCCGGATGTGATTGCGCAGAAGATTAAAAGATGTAAGACTGATGCGGTGGAAGGGATGAGTTACGACGACGAGCGACCAGAAGCGAAAAACTTGTTGACTATGTATGAGTTATGTACCGGTATGAGTAGAGAAGAGGTGTTGAATGAGTGCGCGAGCATGCGATGGGGGGAATTCAAGCCGGCGTTGACTGAAGTCGTGGTGGATCATTTGAAACCGATTCAAGAAAAGTACGAGGAAATTATGAACGAGGAAGGATACTTAGACTCGGTGTTAGAACAAGGGGCGGTGAGAGCGAACGAAGTGGCGGAAAAGACGTGCGCGGACGTGAGAGATGCCATGGGCTTTGTCCACCGAAAGAGCAGATACGCCAACACGGTATAATTTTGTAATCATGATCAATACGCAAATGAATGAATGAATGAATGATTTTTGTACGTCTATTTTACAACTCAGAGTGTACCTTTTCTCCAGTCGAGGTCGTTGTGGTCACCTCCTCCTCGACCCTTTCTTCCTTCTTAGGCACGTAATCCGCGCATTCGTCGTCCTCCGGAAACAGTTCGCAAAACGGTACCGAAGCGTCCGCGCTCGAGTTGATTGTGTTGTTCGTCGCGTTTACCAACAAACTCGCGGTGATGTTACTCAATTCGCCTTCTAATCCACCACTCGTCGAAGTCGCGTTCGCGGAAGTCTCGTTCGATCCTTCCAAAAACCCTTTCTTCAAGTGAAACTGCTCCAATATCGCATCGTGCGCCCTCCCGACAATCTTCAACGCCTGCGTCTTCTCCGGCGCGATTTTATACACTCCGACCAACACACCGCTTAAAATCCCCGTTCCTAAAATTCTCTGCACAATTCCAATCTTCCCGACCACGTTACCGTTCGCGTCCAAATCATCAAACATCCACATCGGTGAAAACACTTCGTTGATTGGAATCTCGTCGCTGGCAATATTTGGTAAAATCCAAAAGTGTCTCCCCGAGACCAACCACACGCACGCGAAAACCACTCCGCGAACGACCAAAATGACGGTAAAGAACATCAAAATCGCCACGCACAGATATAAAATAATCTTCTTGAACCAAATAGGCGCCAACGGAAACAAACACGCGAGCATGACTAAAATAGCCACCGCCCAAGAGGCGATCAAAAACGTCCAACTCATCGGCTGGTCGTACGTCCACGCGTAAAACGAATCGTCGTCGTTCGTCGGGTACGAGAACGATTGATTCTTCGTCTTCTCCAAATAGTGCGGATACTTCACTCGCTTCGTTCTCCCTTTCCTCGGATCTTTATATATCCTCTCGCATCGTTGAATCAACCCGCAGTGCAACAACACGTTCCCGAGGTATTCGATTTTATCGTCCATCGACTTCCCACCAATCGTGCACTCCTTCTCCACAAACTCCGGATCGGCCCTCAAACTCCTGTAGAAATCTTTCGCGCGAAAAAACGACACCCGATCGTCCCTCAACCTCGCCGACCGCTGTTCCAGCGTCGATTTCGACGACGCGCGAAGAAAATGCGCGATCGATCGCGCTTTTTCTTTCAGCTGTTCTTGATGATTCATCGCCCGTAGTTTTTGCTTCGAAGATGCCGTCGTCGCCGTCTTGTCTTGCTGCGTCTGATGAGAAGACGCTTGACTCATGACGCTCTCTCACACACACACAAAAGCTACGTCCTCTCTGACTCTTTCTTATCGCGCGCGTGCGAACGCTTTATTGTGCTTCCCACAACAGGAGAGGGAAAACAATGCGGTTTATTATTCTCGTACTAATTTTCTCTTTTTGGGGAAAAGTGACGAACGAGATCGCACGAACGAGATAAAAACGCGCGCAAACTTCAACGCCAGAGAGGAGCGCGCAGAGAGAGAGAGAGAGAGAGAGAGAGGGCGTCGAGCCTCACAAAACGCGCAGAAGAAGAAGAAGAAAAGAAAATATAAATGCCATCCAACGAAGAAGAAGAGGAAGAGCGAGACCGCCACGCGTCCGAACTTCTCTCCCGTTTGGACGATTTGGGGATCGAGGTACCACCGAACACCTCGCCGCGAACGCTTCGCGCGCACAAGCACCAACCGAGAGCGTTTACGAAAATAGCGCAACAGTTAGCGTGCGCGATCGGACCGCTGATTAAAATGACGGGCGCAGATAACGTGAACTTGGCGTTGCAGTCGTGCGTGACGCTGAAGAACATACGCGGGGCGAGTTACGAGGATTGCGCGAGTCGAGCGTTGGGGGCGTTGGCGGTTTTAGCGGTAAGAGATGATTTTACGCTCACGTTATGCACACTTTCACTCTCGCATTATTGGCCCGCCGGGGATTTTTTGTGAACGCCGTCTCGCTCGTTTGATATGCATTCGTCGCGCGCTCTCTTTTCGCTGACCTTTTTTTACGTATCTATCCTCCCCGTCGCGCGTATGCGCGCTCCGTACTTTTAAAAAACAGACCATGCTGGACGAACGATTCAGAGATAAAATCGGCACTTTTCGAGTGTTTGAGATTCTCGTGGCGTATTTACAAGCGGCGAGGTTGATGAAGGAAAGCATGGAGAAACAAGAGCGAGAGAAGAAGATGCGGAAGAGAATGAACGATTCCGACGGTGAGGACGGCGATAAAGCGAAAAGACCGACGACGCCGAATATTCCGTTGTTTAACGAGGTGTTTCGGGAGTTGGAGCACGCGGCGGGAGAGAAGGCGTACGGGCAACACGCGGCGCACACGGCGAAGGAGATTGCGATTGGCGCGAAGCAAGTCGCGGAGACGTTTGCGGCGTCTGCGAAGGATAAAGGGGTATTGGAGATGCATAAAAGTCGCGTGGTGGACAGGAAAGAGATTGAAGGGATGACTGAACAGGAGGTGAAGATCACGAGAGAGGCGAACGAGGCGATCAAGGCGGAGTTTATTAAAAGGAAAGAGATGATCGCGAAGAGAGCCGGCGTGAGCGTCCAGTCTTTGACAAAGAGTAGTAATAATAACAATAATAACAATAGCAGTCAAGGAACGAAACGCACGAGAAAGATGGAAGATTTGGACAGCGAAAAGTACGAAAGCGATGCGTTTTCATTGGCCTCTTTCGACGGAGGTATCGATGGCGAGAACCTCGACATCACCTTTCCGGATTCATTGTTCGACATGAGAGGCGCAGACGTCGCGAAGTCTGGTCTGAAAGCTGGGAGTGGTCGGAGCAGACAAAAAGCGCAGCTAATTGGCGACGATGGGTTCGACGCAAAGACGGTGACGATTGGTGCGGTGCCAGACAGAGGAGGTCGGGTCGACGAAAGCGGACGGTTTGTCGCAAAGTTCAAAGGCGGTGGCGGAGGCAAAGGGGAAACCGGCGCGGCCACGACGAATAACAATAAGCGTCAATGGCGAAAGTGACAATGATTTAAGAGCAGTAGCAATAGTAGTTAAAACGCACGCGATGTGTTGCCATTATTTTTGTATATAAAAAGATGATGATGTACATGAGATCTATTTTTTACCGAAAACTTCTAATTTTATTTTAAGTATATAAGCTTGTTTACGACGACGACGCCATCTTCTCCGCTTCCATCGTCGCTCGCAACGTCTCTCCGATCGTTCGCAGGCGTTTCCCAGCGCAAGTTTGCACGACCATACCCGCAACTCTACTCGGCACGTTTTCTACGTTGACCACGCGAATCTCAGCCGACTTCACCTTTGGCCACTCCAAAGGTACTTCCAAAACTGCCACTGGTCTTGGCTCCGCGGACGATTCCATCGCAGCTCTGACGTTCGCATCAAACGCAGACCATTTCAAAGGCGTTCGACTCGCGGCTGCTGCCAAAGCCTCGCATCTTTGCGCCGTAGCGGCGATTCGGTCGCGAATGTTGCACAAGGCGCTCGCGCAATCCGTCGTGCCTAAGAACATCCTCGCCACGTCTTCAATCGGCGCATCCGCAGGATCCAACGTGATTGAATTCAATCGAGCGGTTTTCTCGATGAAGCCTAAAGTTACAACGTGTGTCACTCTCCCCACACCTCTCGCTCGGGAAGACTCCATCGCTTCCGTATCCGTCTCCGGCAAATGGCTCGCCAATCGCAACGAAATCGAATCTTCGCCAATCTCCAATAACTCCGTTCCTTGCAACGCGCTCACTAAGTTCATTTGCTCTTGAATTCTCATGGACATTTCCGCCAACGTTTTAGATGCTTCTGACTCTCTCGCCGCCGCTTTACTCGCACCAATGAGATACTTTGATTGCGCTCTCAACTCTACGAACTGCGCATCCAACGGCGCAATCTCCTCGTCAATCTTTCGACAGCTGGCCTCTTTCTGCGCAATCCCTCGGTTCATTCTCTTCAACGCGTTATCTAATTCCTTCAATTCATTTTGCAACTCTTCCTTGGTCTTCTTCTCGTCCAATAACTCCGACGCTCGATTGCTCGTTTGCAATCCTTGACTCCTCGCCAACTCGCGCATCTCCGCCGCTTTCGATTCGTCCTCCAACTGCGCCACCTCGTCGATAATCTTTTGCAACTGTTCTTTTTCCTTCACGTACAAACCGTACTCTTCGTGCACTTGCTTGATCGTCTCCGCGGTGTCTTTTTCTCGCTTCTTATTCTCCTCTTGTAACTCTTTTACTTGCGCGTGTAACTTCTTATATTCCTCCGACTCCTCGAGCGACTTCGCGCCTTGTTTACCAAACATGAGCTCATCCTCGTTCCCGGACAACAACGCTTTCAAAAACCCTTGCTCCGTGCTCAATTCAATCGTCCCAAACTTTAACCGTTTCAGCGCCGCGCGTATGCGGTCCAAATCTTGTTGGTTATTCCCGACTGCTTTTTCCTTGGCCACTTCTATTATTTTTTGAATCGATTCTTCCGTGTCGTTTAACTCTTTCAACGCGCTGTTTTGTTGTTGAGAGGACGGGGGCGTGAGTGAGAGATGCGAGAAAGCGCCGCGCGCGAAACAAACGACAACAAACCGAGAGAAAGAGAGAGTAAACGACAGATCGCATCCTTGTCGTTCACCGCGCGACGCGCACGAAAGAGAAACCGGCGCTGGAATTGGAAATAATTCAAAAAAATTTAAACGTGTACCTTCGCAAACTTTGCGCGTTTGGATCTTTCTTTGCTTTTTTAATCAGCGCATCTTTAGTATCCTCGCCGTTATTTTGCTGCTCGCTGGAGGAACCACCGAAGAAGTAATTCTCGTACTCGGTGACGTCTCGCGTCAGGTCGTGGGTCGCGTCCACGAACGTGAGCTTTTTCGCCAAGTCTCGCGTGTCGGCCATTTTTTACTTTTGAAGAATTCTTTTGGGGAGAAAGGGGAAAAGAAAATGGCGCACGTATGTTTAGGGTTTTGGTACAAAATTTCTATAAAACGACGACTCTCGCTCTGACTCTGTTTTTCAAACCAAGTTGACGTAGACGACGACGTCGCTTTTCCCGTAACCGTCTCTATTCTTTATCAAGTTCGTTTTCCAATTGTAATTCACCCAGGTTTTCGTCGTGAAATCCACCGGTTTACTCGCTAGAGGTAATGAAATGCGGACATCATCCTCTGTATCTGCTCGTTGAAATCCGGAACGAAGCGTCTTCATCGTGACGTAGGACCAACACTTCACGCTCGTCTTGTTTTTATCGCTTTTAAAGTGCTTCAACTCGATGATAACGGACGAGTCCTCGGGGATATCTTCGCATGGCATTTGAAAACAACATTCGGCTCCGGATGTATAATAAATATCTGCGGATGGTAACTTGTTCCTTATCCCTTCTCCAATCTCTTCGCTCACGGCTTCGTTTCGAATATCAAGACAATCAAAACGTTCAAGGATAAGCCCTTCTTTATTTACGAGTGCCATCGTCACAGTCGTTCCTACCATGCTTTGTGCATCTTTTACATTCGTGAACGCCTCGACGCGCATAAATAACACTTTCGTTGCGAAAATCTCCGTAGTACTCTCAACCTTGGCGATTTCGAGCTGCAAGCGCTCCTTCTCTCGCTCCAAAATCTTTTTACCCTCCTCCGTGTTGTTCACAATCTCCAACAGTTCTTTGTTCGTAAACTCCCTCTGTTCTCTTCTCGAGAAAAACTTTTCCTTCTCCTCCATTTTCCTCGCGAGCAATCTCACTCGTTCTCTCTCTAACCTCTCTTCCTCTTCCTCCTTTCGTCTCTTCTCCTCTTCCTCTTTCCTTCGTCTCTTCTCTTCCTCGATTCTTTTCTGCTTCGCCAATCTCGCCATCGCTTTCCGCTCTTCTTTGTTTTCTCGTTCTCGTATTATTTTCGCAACCTCGGTTTGGTACCTTTCCAGTCTATTCTCGTCGCTCGTCGTTAAGATCATCGTCTTGAACTCGCGCTGTTCGTTTTCGTCCAGGTATTTTCGGAAGAGGTTCTCGTAGCACTGAAGGCACAGGTTCACTTTATTATTCTTCTTCTTCTCGTCGACGCGCTCGCACTTCGAATATCCCAAATAGACGTCATCATCGTCCAAAGCACCATCCCTCGTCGTCGTTTTTTTCTCGTTGTTCTTCAATTTGTTCACGTACATGCGGCACGGTCTCGGTTTTTGTTGTTGTTCGCCGACAACGACCGTGCCGACGAGGCGCATGAAACGCGAGTCTCGGAACAGAATTCCATCTTCGTTTTCTCTTTCGTTTACTTCTTCTTCGTCCGAGTGCGAATCTTCCTCCTCATTCTCGCTCGCGTTCGGACGCTTCTCTTCGGTCTTGCTCGAGTTTGTCATCGGTCGAGTGCGCGCTGCGCGTGTATCACGAACCGATATCCTAGGAAATGATAGAATTTTATGAATTTTATGTGGAGACCCACTATAGAAAATTAAATTATTTAGGGTTCCAATATCCAAGAGAAGTTTTGTGACGATTCGTTTTCCCATGTCATGGCAAAAGCTTTCGTTGCCATACTTTGTTGCACTCGCACGCACGCACGCGCGCACTAAAATAATAAGAAAAGGTCCGAATCACGACAAAATAACTTTTGTTTCGGACAACGCGTGAAACGCGAAAAGATTGATCGAAGAGCGCGCCGTTTGAAAGAGACAAACGCTGTCATCTCTTCTTCAGAAATTTGCATCCGCCATCTCTCTCTCTCTCTGTCAAAGTCAACACGTTCTCATCTCATTCTTCTTCTTCAAAGAGAATGTTTTCGATGTACCAAGGCGGGACGCACGTGGACGTGTTCGACGCCGGAACGACTAAATTTTGCAGCGCTGCGGGTGATGGCGCGGCGCGTTCGCTTTTTCCACGGGGAGGAACGCTTTCGTTGTCTTCTTTGGTGGGAGAAGAAGGTGCCCACGATTTGTCGTCAAAGTCATCGCTTTTCGTGCGCGCAAACGCGGTTTCGGCTCGGGCGCACACGAGAGGGATTCAGTGGCAAATTTCAGACTCGAGGAAAACGGTGAACTCGAAGAATAAAAAGTATTACGAGTCCTCCGCGAAAGGGTACGTGTTGCAGCTGGAAAATGCGTCAATTGAAACCGTTCGACACTCGAACGCTACGGTGAAGTCGCAACAACTCACGCAGCCGATGGTGTGCACGCAGATTTACGTGGAGAAACCGGAGGATAAGTTCACAATCGAGTTTGTGTTTTCAGAGGTGGAAACGAGAAGAAATAGGAGGCGAGTGGTTTTATCAACCGCGTTTTTGGAGACGAAAACGTCGCCGTTGCATTGTCAAGTGCCCATCGTCGCGAAAAGGAGGAAGCCGATGAAAAAGAGCGGCGCCGTTTCGACGAGAAGCGCGATATTTCTGATCAAGAAGAATCACGAAGATGAAAACGATCTCGCGAGAGCGACCATGGATGCAAATCGGCAGTTTGCGTACGATTCGTGGGTAAATTTTATCGTACCGATTCCGAAGCTTTTGAAAAAGTGCTTCGGCGAAGCAGCTATAAAACAGAAATACGCGATTGAGAAGATTCGTATCTCCGGGACATGCTTAGTCAAACGCGTGATGACGTTAAGAGGAGACCGATTATCGTCCGGTGGATTTTTTGGCGAAGACGATTACATTCCAGCGAGTGTGGACTTTCCGAACGGCGTTGACCGGAAATCAATCCTGTTCTTGAGCGAAGAAGACGAAGAAGTTCCCTTTGGCGCGAAATCGACGAAAACCTCCGCTGTATGTGAAGAAGGTAAATCGCCCGCGAGGAAGAAACATAAAGACAACGACGGCATCTCACCCATCGCTACGCCTACCCGGAATACGTATCGTGAACGTCGTCATCAGCATTACCGACGAAGCGATACGAAGTCGGCAATCAAATCTTCGCTGTCGACTGCCATCGAGGCTCTCGATACGAATTACGAAAAATTGACGAAAATTACATCGCGTTCGTCATCTCCGCCGGCGTCGTTTTCGTCATTTTCATCTGCCAGATCGTCTCGAGACGATGTTTTTGAGAAGAAAACGGTGCGTTTTGCGCCAGATACGCCGCCCAACGAGGTGGAAGATGACGATGAGAAGAATGAAGATGCGTGTTCATCGCATTCCGACAGATCGATGATATCGAGATCTACTTCTCCATCTCACTCGCAAGCGATGAGCGACGACGATGGAGAAGAAGAAAAAGGAAAGGATGAATTCGAAATCGACTCGTCTGAAAAAATGGTTTCTTTCCTGGACGTCGTTCCTTTACCGAGAACCGATCTCTCGGTCCGAGTGCCCAACTCGAGGCGCTCGAACTTATACCGTGACTCGGCTGAATACAAATCGTCCTCAGAAAGCGACAGCGCGAGCGACTTTGACGACGACGACGAACAAGACGATGAAAGAGATAACTCGGAAACGAGTGAGCGTACGAAAGGTGAACAACTACTTCCATCGAACTGGGACACTGCGCTTGGTTTCAGCGACGAGGGTGAAGAAGAAGCGTAAGATGTGAGTACTCTCTTTCTCCCTAAAATTTTACTACTTGAAAATACAACGTTCTCTATACAGAAGCGCAAACTCTCTCTCTCTCTCTCTTTCTCTCTATCTATATACGCTTAAACGCATCTAAATCTAATACCCAACGCTCACCGCGGCGTTGACGACGATAAAATCATCGTTCGCTTTCCCTTCCTCGAAGCCGTCGCCCATAGCTTCGATCGCGATACCGGACGACGCCACCATCCCGCCTTGAACCAACTCCACGTGCACCTTTCCGTACGGAAACACTTTCTTAACTTCATCAACGTCGACTGGATATTCGTCGATCGGCGCGGCGACGAGCACGTGCAATTTCATCCCGCCGTACCCGCCCGGTATTAAATCCGCGATGGCTGGCAACGAGTTGAAAGATATCGCATCTTTACACGCACGCACGGCAGCTTTCGTGCCATTCTGACCGTGCTGATCAGACCCGACGCCGAGCTCGACGAACAACGTCTTCGTCATGAACGACTCGTGCTTTTCCACGTTTTCCACCCTCGGCTCCGTCGTCTTTGCCGTCGTCGTCGACGACGACGACGATTGCGCGGCGCGCGTCAACAGCACCGACCGGTTAAACATCGCTCGTTTGTTCAGCGAAGAAGACGCAGTAAGCGACGACGACGACGACGGCTTGTGTTTCAACAACGCGCTCGTTATCGTTCGGACGGGAGATGCCGCGCGAAGCATTATTCGTGTTCTTTTGCTTTTCGTGCTCTGCGTGTACGTATCACGCGCGCGCGTTTTGTGAAGTCTTACTCTCTCTCGGGAAAACAGTTGAGCGCAGTTTTGGAAAAAGTTTCGATTAGATACGAAAAGCGTGACTTTTTCCGAGCGCGCGCGGTGGTCGTTTCACGCGCATCGACGACCCCAAACTCGATGAACGACACCACCACCAGCAGCACCACCGCCACGACGATCTGTCAAATGTGCGACGTCGCGCTCGAGTATAAAATCTCGGACGCGATGGCGTCTCGCGGGAAAGTGCGATGCGGGAGGTGCACTTACGTCAATGACATCGAGAAGAAGAAGACGAAGACTCCCGCCGAAAAATCGTCGAAAGAAGCGAACGGCGACGAAGCGCTCGCGAGACGATTGCAGAAAGAAGAAGACGAGAAAG
>Ga0182095_1674384_pt1 | contig 19540 bp, 10 predicted proteins | sample 041ome_19_FD_127784 | JGI IMG/M metagenome (GOLD analysis project Ga0182095, IMG submission 127784) | Metatranscriptome of coastal salt marsh microbial communities from the Groves Creek Marsh, Georgia, USA - 041412BS metaT (Metagenome... | ecosystem: Environmental > Aquatic > Marine > Intertidal...
CATGCGTTGCGCGAGCGCAAAGCGTGTGCTTCTGTGTGATGAAAATCGAAAGAAACTTTTTTCCCCCACACGAGCCAAAAGAAAACTGCTCAAACTGCTCTCTGCGTGCTCTCAAAAATCCGATTTTTTGCTTTTTTCGTGCGAGCCCTTTTCTTTTTCCTCCTCACAGAATAGTAGTAGTGCGTGGTGCATAACAACGTAAACACGCAACGACGACGACGACGAGAACATGCTCGACATTAACTTGCTGAGACCAGAGAAAGGCGGCGACCCGGTGCGTTTTACTTTTTTGTATCTTTCTCCCCCCTATAGTGCGTTTTCTTTCGCGAAGATGATGATGATGATGATGAATAAAAAAGCGCCGACACGACCCCCGAGAAAAATCCGATTTTAGGAGAGAAGCTTTTTTTTCCCTCTCTCTGAGGATGATGATGACTGACGAGAGCGTTCCATTCAATATCTCTATCTCTCTATCTCTCTTTTTATGCATGACAGGATATCGTGAGAGAGTCGCAAAAACGCCGGTACAAATCCGTGGAAATCGTCGACCAGTGCATCGAGAAAGATGCGCAGTGGCGCTCGGTCCGATTCGATCTCGATAAGTTGAACGCGGATTTTAACAAAGCGAACAAAGCGGTGGCGCTGAAGATGAAAGCCGGGGAGAAGGAAGAGGCGGAAAAGTTGATGCCGGAAGTGAAACGAGTGGACCAGTTGAGAAAAGATACCGTGGAATTGGAGAAGAAGTTGGAACAGGAAACGAACGAGTTGTTGTTGAAGATTGGGAATATCGTTCACGACTCGGTGCCGGTGAACGACGACGAGGAGTTTAACACGGTGCACGCGACGTGGGGGGAGAGAAGAATGGAAGAAGATTTACCGAATCACGTAGATTTGATTGGGATGTTGGATATTGCAGATACAGATAAAGGCGCAGATGTAGCTGGCGGGAGAGGGTATTATTTGAAAGGCGCCGGGGTGTTGTTGAACCAAGCGATGATTAACTACGCGTTGTCGTTTTTGGCCGCACGAGGACATTCTCCGCTAGCGACGCCGTTTTTCATGAGAAAGGATAGAATGGCAGAGTGCGCCCAGTTAGCCGATTTCGACGAGCAGTTGTACAAAGTGACCGGGGAGGGTGACGATAAGTATTTAATCGCGACGAGTGAACAAACGTGCTGCTCATATTTAAGAAAGTTGTGGTTGAACGAGAAAGACTTGCCTATTCGTTTGTCTGGGTACTCAACGTGTTTCAGAAAAGAAGTCGGGAGTCACGGAAGAGATACGCTGGGTATTTTTCGAGTTCACCAGTTCGAAAAGGTTGAACAATTCGTAGCCGTGACGCCAGAAGGCAACGCTTCGTGGGAAGAGATGGACAGATTGATTGGAAACGCGGAGGCTTTTTACCAATCTTTGAACATTCCGTATAACGTGGTGAACATAGTTTCCGGGGAATTGAACGACGCTGCAGCGAAGAAGTACGATTTAGAAGCGTGGTTTCCATCCTCTAGAACTCACCGAGAGTTGGTATCTTGCTCGAACTGCACGGATTACCAATCCAGACGATTGGAAATTCGTTACGGCGCGCCGCAGAAAGGCCCGGAAAAGACCAAGTCATACGTGCACTTACTGAATTCGACGTTGACTGCTACGGAGAGATCGCTGTGCTGTTTGTTGGAAAACTGGCAAACGCCGGACGGGTTCGTGGTACCTCCCGCGTTGCGCCCGTGGATGTGCGGCATCGAGTTCATTCCTTTCGTGAACAAGTTAGACAAGAAGAAACGTTTGGTAGCGGTTTCCCCGGCTCCGGCCCCGTTGTTTGGTGGCGCAGGTGGAGCGGACTCCGCGAATTCCTTAAGTGTTTTCGTCAACGCTGGCGAATGCGCTGGATCTATGGCATTGGAGTCGATTTTATCAAAGCTTCCGGACACCGCGGCTACGAAAAAATCCATCGCCGTCGACGTCACGGAAGAAGAGAAAGGATTGTTCCCAGACCCCGAAAACATTGTTGGTCCAGCTATGATCGAAGACGGTGATTTTGTGTTGACGTCAGCTACGGCTATCGCGAGATACCTCGCGAAGACGACGCAAGCGGCTAGTCTCGCTTTGTTACCAACCGCTGCGAAGGACAACGCCAAATGCGAAGCTCTCGTTGAACTGTTCCATCATACCAACATCGAAGAGGTTGTCGCGAGAGTCGAAAAAGCGTTGGAAGGCGCCAACGACTACTTGTGCGGAAGTACGTTTACGATTGCCGACGCTCTCTTAGCGGCTAAATTGAAGACGGCCAAGGCTTCGGTCTCGGCGAAAGCGGCACAGTGGATGACGCTTTCTTTGTAAAACGAAGAAGTAAAGGACGTTCCGCAACGACAACAAACAAGGATGAAAAGAATCTCTCTATATAAATATATCATTTGATGAATTGAATTGCAAACTACTAATACACTAACACTAATCTAATCTAATCTAATCACACCTGCGCCGGTCCTTCTATATTCTTGTGTTTCACCAACTCTTCCGCGAACTCTTTAAACTCCTCGCTGTGTTTGACCATGCACTGATGCAACGCCACGAACCTATCCGCGCAATCGCTCGCTCGCGTCTCTTCGTCCGCTTTCATGAAACACGTCAACGCCTGGTCGAACTCTTCTCTGCAGGACGTATCCCTCAACGGTTTCACGCACGGACACTCTAAAGCGACTTTTATTCTCTCCTCCACGGTAGGGAGGTGCGCTCCTTTTTCGATGGCTTCCGCCATGCCATCCAAGGGAGAAGCAGAAGAAGCAGAAGAAGAAGCGCTGGTCGCGTTCTCCTCCTCTCGTTCGTTGGTGGCGTTCCTCGGAGACATGCTTAGGTAGTGGTGGTGATAATAATAATAGTAGTAGTAGTAATAGTAGTGTTCCTCGCGCACACCTCACTCCTCCAACACAAAGGAGGAGAGAATGGGGAAAAAGTGATACACTCCAAAGCAGCAACAGCAAAGCAGGAAAAAAAAGCGCTTCTGCTGCGCGCGAGCGAGCGCACGGAAAAGAGAGAACGGGAAGACGAATTGAGCGAGTTTTCTCTTCGCAGGGGAACTTACTGAAGGAGAGAAGGACGAGAGAAAAGCGCGAACGATGATAACGACCACGGGGAAGGTGCACTCTTCTTCTTCTTCTTCTTCTTCTTCTTCTTCTTCTGCGTTCTCCTTTAGGTGATTTCATAAAAGGAGCGCGCGCGCGATGGAGTCTTCTTCGTCTGATTCTCGAGCACCGCCGCGTCTGACGACGTTTTTGCGCGCACATTTTCGCGAAAGAAGTGGCGATAAGAAAGGTGACGATGTCGATCGATACTGGTACGCGAGCGATGTGGACGAAGCGTACGTGGCTCGTGCGAAGCAAATGGGTGTAGAAGAAGGAGGTTTTAACAACGGAAGCGCGATGACGAAGACGACATCATCTTCATCATTTCGGCAAACCGCGAATAAAGCGACCAAGAACAGAGACTCGGCACTTTTAAAGTTATCTCAGGTAGCTTTGAAAACTTCATCGTCCTCGATTGAGGAAGTGGAAGAGGAGACGAGACTCGCGCTCGAGTCAGTGGCGGACGCTTCGATACAGTTGTTGCGTTTGGAGAACGACTTGATTTCTCCGGAGGAGCTTTTAGAGGCGCCGGCGGATTTGTATGCAGCTGTAGCAACAAATTGCGATGTAGATTGGAAATTAGAAACAGATTTAGAAGATGTAGTTGAGTATTCGAACGCGCCGGAATTGGAGAGAAAGAAGGTGCAAGCGAAAAGGAGGGGAAACGAGAGAGAAGCTTTCGCTTTTGTGAAAGCGCAACTAGGTGGCGCGTTGAGCGAGAGCGGTGAAGCCGTGCAGCGATGGAAAGATTTCTGGCAGAGCGCGAATGCGCTGAGAAGACGAGGCGGATCGATGGGTACGAGTAATACTGGAGGTGACTTGCGCGGTGCGACGGTGGAAGTTGGGAAGAAAAAAGAGTCCTATTACGGCGAGGATTTGTTTTTCGTGCCGCCGAAATTTTATGGCGCCAATGAATTCGAGACGAGCAGCCATCAAAAAGCATCAGGAGGTTTAGAATCTGCCATTTTATCGAGTATGACTCGCGGTTTAGATAGCGCGAATGCGTTCGCATCTTTAGAGCTCGAACGGTCTAGAACCCCTTCGTTCCACGAGTTGGACGCTTTAGGTAATGAGAGCGAGGCGTCAACTTCTCTTCAAGGCGGCTCGGGGTCAATTCTATCTTGGCTTCGCGAACAATGCGAAATATTCAGGGAAAACAATCAGAATTCAGACGCATTTGCAGGTTGGACGGATATTTGCGGAAATATATGTCGCGTATGTTTGAACAGCTCGAGCAGCGACGACCAGGTTGCATCCGAGTTGTTCGATTTACTCGGCGATGGTGGGTTTGATCTCGTCGCAAGCGTTTGTGAAAGACGAGGGCAGCTTGCTGATGCCATCAGACGACGTCTGCAAGCTTTAAAAGAAGCGTTTGATCCAGAAGAATCTGCTCAAGATGATTATGCAAAAAGTAGATCTGCCGTTTCCGTTCGATCAACGACGGACGTTGCGATGGAGAAAATCCGGAAGAAAGAAGAACGGAGGAATAAGCGACGCGCAGCTGGTGGTCACGGAGAGTATTTGTTAGAATGGTTCACTAACGATTCTGGACTTGGTTTTGGCGCATTCTGTGACGATTCTCTACCGTTACCGAACAGGAACGAAGCCGCGCCTGGAAGTGTGGATGATATCTTGAATAGTTTGCGCGGATTAGGTTTGGGAACTGATGGAGGCAAAAAAGCTCTGCCACCGGGAACAACGCGTAAAGTCTTGGAAGGCTACGAAGAAATTTACGTGCCTGCGCGTATCCCAGACGCCGTAGCAGACGGTGAGTTGCAAGTGTCGGTTTCGCATCTCCCAGTTTGGGCCCAAACCGCATTCAAAGGTATCCAGACGTTCAATCGTATCCAGTCTAAAATTTTTGAGTGTGCATATACGTCGAACGAGAATGTTCTCGTGTGTGCACCTACTGGGGCAGGGAAGACAAACATTGCCATGCTTTGCGCGATGCAAGAAATAGCTAAACACTTTGATGAAGAGAACAATTGCTTGCTCGAGCACGATGATTTCAAGATTGTTTACGTGGCTCCGATGAAGGCATTGGCGGCTGAAGTCACTCGGACGTTTCAGAAGCGACTCAACGACTTAGGTATGGTGTGTCGAGAACTTACCGGCGATACGCAACTTTCTAAGAGAGAATTAGAAGAAACGCACGTTATCGTTACGACGCCTGAGAAATGGGACGTCATCACGCGAAAGGGTGGCGAAGTTTCCGTGGCTTCAACTCTCAGACTCCTCATTATCGATGAAGTACACTTATTGAACGACGAGCGAGGACCGGTTATTGAAACGCTAGTTGCACGAACGCGTCGTCAAGTCGAGCAAACGCAATCGATGATTCGAATCGTCGGTTTGTCAGCAACCTTGCCCAATCCGAGGGATGTTGCGCGATTTTTAGGCGTCGCCGAAGGCAAAGGTTTGTTTGTGTTCGACCAATCATACAGACCGATCCCACTCACACAAGTTTTTATCGGCGTTTCAGAGACGAATGCGATGAAACGTCAGAACTTGACGGTACGAATAGCATTTAAGAAAGCGTGCGATGCACTTCGTAAGGGTAAGCAGGCCATGGTATTCGTGCATTCAAGAAAGGATACTGTAAAAACAGCTCGACAGTTGGCTGAAATAGCGGGAGAAGAAGGCGAACTCGAGTTGTTTGAGAACGACACGCACGAGGAGAAATCAATATTTGCTAGAGAAGTGTCGCGATCAAGAAACCAAGAGATGAAAGAATTATTCTTCAAAGGCTTTGGCTGCCACAACGCTGGCATGCTTCGAAAAGATCGGACGTTAGTTGAGCAAATGTTTGCTGCTGGTGTCATTAAAGTATTAGTGTGTACGGCAACCTTAGCGTGGGGTGTCAACTTACCCGCCCATCAAGTAATCATCAAGGGAACGCAGCTCTATGACGCGAGTGCGGGAGGATTTAAGGATCTCGGTGTTCTAGATGTACAGCAAATTTTCGGTAGAGCAGGTCGGCCGGGTTTTGATTCGAGTGGTGAAGGTGTCATTATCACCGAACATAAGAAGCTCACGAAATATGTCGCGATGTTGACGCACTCTACGCCAATCGAGTCCCAATTCATTGAGTGTCTGGCGGATAATTTAAATGCAGAAATTGTTTTAGGAACCGTGACGAATGTCCGCGAAGGAGCGCAGTGGTTAAGTTATTCGTACTTACATACGAGAATGGAGCAAAATCCACTTGGATATGCGTTGACTTGGGATGAAGTTCGCATGGATCCAGGCCTCATAGAACATCGGAGAAACTTGATTAAAACAGCAGCGAGAAAGCTACACAAGGCTAAGATGATTCGCTTCGACGAACAATCGGGCCAACTGTATCAAACCGAAGCTGGACGCATCGCGTCGCACTTTTACATCAAAGTTGCATCCATGGAACTGTTTGAAGAGATGATGAACCGACACATGTCCTTGCCAGAAGTCTTGCACGTCATCTCGCACTCCTCAGAGTTTGAAAATATTGCGCCGAGAGAAGATGAAATGCCAGAACTCGAGGCACTTCGAAGAAACCGACGCTCTGCCTGTCCGATTGAAATCAAAGGAGATATGAGTGATAAAGTCGCCAAGGTTAATTTACTGTTGCAAGTTTATGTTTCTCGGAAGCGATTGGAATCGTTTTCATTAGTTGCAGATTCGAGTTATATTTCTCAAAATGCGAGCAGAATATGTCGCGCTTTGTTTGAACTCATGCTAAAGCGTGGATGGCCATCGCTGGCGGAAACGCTGTTAACGCTTTCAAAAGCGGTCGATCGAAGATTATGGCCGCACCACTCACCGCTTCGTCAGTTTGAAAATACTCTGAAACCAGAGACAATTTATAAGCTCGAAGAGAAAGATGCCACCGTCGATCGATTGATCGACATGAGTGCAAAGGAAGTTGGTGATTTGTTACGACTCAATGCTGTAGTCGGAGCGCAAGTGAAACGCTGCGTCGAGCAACTCCCTCATGTCAACCTTGAAGCTGTAGTTCGACCAATAACACGTTCTGTGCTCCGAGTTTCTGCAACTCTAACGCCTGAGTTTATGTGGAGAGATGAAGTTCACGGACAAACGCAGCAATGGTTGATTTGGGTGGAAGATCCCGTGAATGAGCACATTTATCACACGGAAACTTTCACTTTGAGTAAAAAGCAATACAAAGAAGGCAGACTGACGTTGGCGTTCACCATTCCAATTTTCGATCCAAGACCGCCTCAATACTTTTTAAGGGCGACGCATTTGTATTGGTTGGGATGCGAATCGTTTTTAGAACTCGATTTAGAGGACATTGTTTTGCCGACGGAACCGCCTCCAAACACAGAGTTACTCGATTTGGATCCGCTTCCAAGGTCCGCTCTCAATAATCCGACGTACGAATCGCTCTATGTAAACAAGTTTACACACTTTAACGCGATTCAAACGCAAGCGTTCCACACTTTGTACCATACGAACCACAACGTTCTATTGGGAGCACCTACCGGTTCGGGGAAGACCATATCATCGGAACTTACGATTCTTAAAATGTTTCGAGATGAACCACCTGGGAGTAAAGTTGTCTACATCGCGCCTTTGAAAGCGCTCGTTCGCGAGCGCGTGGACGATTGGAAGAAGCATTTCTGCCCAACCGTGAATAAGAAGATGGTGGAACTTACTGGCGATTATACACCGGATTTACGCGCGTTACTACGTGCGGATATCATAGTTGCGACTCCTGAAAAATGGGACGGTATTTCTCGAAATTGGCAGTCTCGATCTTATGTAAGTAAAGTCAAGCTCGTCGTTATTGACGAGATTCATCTTTTAGGTGCCGATAGAGGACCAATTTTGGAAGCTATTGTGTCTAGAATGAATTATATTTCTGCACGAACGAAATCGAAAATTCGTATTGTTGGATTATCGACAGCTTTGGCAAATGCGCGAGATTTAGGGGACTGGCTTGGCATCGAGAATGACAAAGGTTTGTTCAATTTCCGACCGTCTGTTCGTCCAGTACCTCTCGAATGCCATATTCAAGGTTTTCCGGGAAAGTTCTATTGTCCTCGCATGCTTTCAATGAATAAACCCACGTATGCGGCGATTCGGACGCACTCGCCTCTGAAACCGGCGTTGGTATTTGTCTCATCGCGGAGACAAACGAGATTGACGGCGCTCGATTTGATTGCCTACGCAGCTGCTGACGAGAATCCGAATGCTTTCGTGCATTGCGATAGTCGAGAATTGGAAGAAAGAATCGCGAAGATTCAAGATCCAGCTTTGAAGCATACCTTACAATTTGGGATCGGTTTGCACCATGCTGGTCTGTCACCGGAAGATCGAGGCATCGCAGAGCAGTTATTTGCAGAGTGTAAAATTCAGGTATTGGTATCCACATCTACTCTGGCTTGGGGGGTGAACTTACCGGCGCATTTGGTTGTCATTAAAGGAACGGAGTTTTATGATGGAAAAACCAAACGTTACCAAGACTTTCCAATTACTGACGTTTTGCAGATGATGGGGAGAGCTGGACGTCCGCAGTTTGATAAAAGTGGCTGTTGCGTCGTTCTCGTACACGAACCGAAGAAGAATTTTTACAAAAAGTTTTTGTATGAACCATTTCCAGTCGAATCGTGCTTTAATGAATGTTTGGAGGATCATTTCAACGCCGAGGTTGTTGGCGGAGCAATAAAATCGAAGCAAGATGCTGTAGATTACCTAACGTGGACATATTTCTTCCGTCGCGCCATGAAAAATCCAACGTATTATAACCTCGAGGATACGAATCACGAAACCGTGAACGCATATCTTTCGGAAATGGTTGAAACCACCATGGATACGCTCGCTAATGCGAAATGTCTTGCTATTAACGACGATGATGATTCTATTAAGCCTTTAATGCTCGGCAGAATTGCGAGTTTCTATTACCTGAATTTTAAAACTATGGCTGTTTTCTCCAAACGTTTGAAGAAATCTAACACGTTAGAAGATGTCTTAACAATTTTGTGCGATGTTGCAGAATACGATGAAATTCCGGTGCGACATAACGAAGATAAGTTAAACTCGGATTTAGCGATAAATGTTCTCAAAGCTGGCGGATATCGAGTCGACCGACGAGCGTATGACGATCCACACGTCAAGGCTTCGTTACTCTTCCAGGCGCACTTTCTACGACTTCCTTTACCGATGTCGGATTACCATACGGATACCAAGTCTGTACTCGACCAGTCGCAAAGAATTTTGCAAGCGATGACGGAAATAGTGAGCGAAGCTGGATGGTTATCGACGGCGTTATCGATTATGAACCTATCGCAAATGATTATTCAAGGGCTCTCCATCTACGACAACTCCTTACTACTCTTGCCAAAAATTAGCGAAGTGGAAGTTTCCAAATTGGAACGCTTTTCAAAGATAACGTGTCTTCCGCAGCTCGTGTTTCTGGCTGTTCACCGCAAGACTGCGTTCTTTGAAGCGATGTCAAAGTGTGGTCTCTCGAAATCAAAAAGCGAGGCGATTTTTCAGGTCTGTGCAAACCTCCCGCTGTTGGACGTGAAAGCCACTTTAGTGGAGGATAAAGTGAACTGCAGCGATGGTCGTCGAAACGTATCCATAAAAGTATCGCTGAAACGCTCTGGTAAGAAAACGGGACGTAAAACCGCGCCAAGGGCGTACGCGCCGCGATTTCCGAAACAGAAGGATGAAGGTTGGTGGATCGTGTTAGGGGAAAAGAGGAACACAGGTGAACTCGTGGCAATGCGCCGAGCTCAGTTTGCAGATACCTTTGAAGCAGTTTTAAAGATTGATAACTTTCCACGAGGCATGAATGTTGCTGATATCACGGTATTTATTATGTCAGACACATACATTGGATTAGATCAAGAAGCATCAGTAGGTAATACTGATGACAAACGGTTTTTATCTTCAACTGCTATTGCGGATCGTCACAGATTTTTCGAAGAACGTGATTCCGATTCTGAACCAGAAGGAAACTTTTGGCAGGATGAAGAGGAGCTTTCGGATGAAGACATTCCGGATTTTTAGCGAAACAGGATTAGTCACATTTAGTATTTAGTAGTACTCATTGTTAGCGTGTTGAATTTCATGTTATGTTAGCATGTCATAATTTTCTATTCGTTTGCAATCGCCTCGAGGTTTATTCCTTCTCCTCTTCCTCCTCCTCCTCCTACTCCTCCTCCTTCTTCGTTCTTCTTCTCGAAAGCTTCTGCTCCGTCCAGCAACTTTTCGAGTACAGTTTTCACTCTTTTCGGGAGTAAGTTCACGTCGCTTATTGTTTTTGAGGTATCGAATGGTTCGCGATATGCGTGCTCCGGTTTTGCCGGGACAAAAGAGGAGCCGGTTTCCATAAACACCATGGATATGAGTAACGACTCGAAATCGAAATCGTCTTCGTCCTCGATAAAGAATCGAACGCCGGTCTCTTGAGTTGTCGGAGTCTCGACCCATTTTGCAAGTGCGAACCTGTTATCTTGGCGCAAGTTCTTCTTGTATTCTCTCTCTTCTTGATCCGGCGAAGGCTTTGCGAAGCAAATCATCAATACGCGACATTTTTCGCCCCTTGAGTTTATGCTTTCGTCGTCTAAAGACCACGCGCACTCTTCGGGAACGATTGCTTGCCAGTTCTTGCACAACTCTTCGTGCCCTCCCGTTTTCCACCAGAAATGACGGATGGTATCGATTTCATTCGTCACGCGAACGCGAACGGAGCGTTTCGTAATATCCACGCAAACGTCTTCCTCGTCGATCCAAAATGGAAGTTCAAATTCCATGATGACTTCAGTATTTGATTCGTGCAAAGTATACGGTGGTTGCACGCAACGCGCGTAGTCCGGATCACCGTCAAAGCACTGTTTGATGTCTTCTCCCATGTTGCGTTTTGGAATAGAGAGCACAAAAAATCTTTTATCTTCTGTTTGCATGGTTTGCACGGGAAACTCGTGTGACGGATGAAATGCGATCTGTCTTTCAACTACCGGAGGCGAGTCTTCGCTCTGAACCAATAGCACTTGTCCTCTGAATTCCATGTGCAGCTCCTTGTCTTTATAGCCAGTCGGTAACATGATCGCGATGTATACGTGACGCGTCGTCTGTGCCCACATATAATATCTCGCCAAACGCATATCGAACACCCTCGTGTGATCCCGTTTCCTCGCGCTGTTGTAAATCTCCGCCGCATGTTCTTTGAACTCGCGTATCTCTTTCAAAGATCCTGGATCTCTAAAGTTTGGATCTTCCAGCTCGTACCTCCTCGCGTCTTCTTTTTTCTTCTCCTCCAGCTGTTTCTTTGCCAAATCCACCTTCAAACGATCGCTCTGCGTCACGGGCCAGTGCAAACCAAACTCTCCTTTCCAGTGTTGCTTGCGCTCACAAAAATCGCAATAATACAGCGAGCACATGCACACTCTCGTAGACGGCCTTCCACACACCTCGCACAACACCACCAACTGCGTGCTCGCGTCAGTCTCTAATCCCAAGCGAGCGATGTCGTCCAAAAGTAAATCCTCGCCTCCGACCGCTCTTTGCGTCACGCCAGGTATGTACCGATATTGCGTCACGTGTTGTAACTTGTCGTACTGCTCGCGTTTCTTTGGACAGGACAACGTCTCGAACGCTTTTTGCACCTTATCGAACGTTTCGCTGCAACCACCTTTGTCCGGATGATGCTCGCGCGCTTTTTGCCTATACGCCACCTTAATCTCCTTCGGAGTCGCGTTTCTAGGAATAGACAACACTCGATAGTGTAAATCCCCTTTGATATCTTTCACCGTTTTCCAGGGATCGCCTTCTCGCAGTTTTTCCTGCCATGCGAACGTTTCCTCGTTGTCGTGGGGACGGTGATCAAAATATTCCTCGTCATCGCGAGAGGACGAGTGCTCGTTGAAGGATACCATCTGCTAGTCCTTCACGATAACGCGCGTACGTGCGTGTGAGTGTGCTTTCGGTGTGCTCTCTCGCGCGCGCGTGCGGAAGAAGAAGAAGACGTGTTTCTTTTGCTTTTCCCGCGATTTTAAATTCAGGCGTTTTTTTTTTCTTTCGTTGTGCGAATGATTTGATTTGATGATGATGTGTGCGGCAGCGTTTTGGGAAAAAGCGGGTGAGTGAGTGAGTGGGAAGATTTTCTTGATTTTTTTGGGGGGGCAAAACGGGCGAGTGCTCCACACAAAAGTGCGCCTCCCGTTTCGTGCCGGCTGGGGAAATTTTTGAAAAAAAAAAAAGCAGCAACCACGATTTGATGATGCTTCGCGACGCGACGAACACGAGGCAAACTACCGATGATGCGTCCACTTCTGCTTCTCGATCTTCTCTCAAAGGATCGTCGGCAGAAGGAGCGAGGAGACGAGGTGGGAAGATTTTTGAGGACATTCACAGCGGTAATAACGATAGAAAAGTAGACGATGATGCTGTCGAACGGACGAGGGGGAGCAGCAGCCAACGGGTGGCAGAAGAAGAAGAAGAAGAAGAAGAAGAAGATTTAGCCAGAGACTACACGATAGAATTGCTCTCGGATGAATTCGTGAGTGAATTCTTGTTCGATCCGACTGCGTTTGATTCTATGCGCGCAGAGTCGGAGCGATGTTGTGGTAGTGCGTTGGAAGCGTTGTATCCAACCAGTGTGCGACAGATGAATCGCGAGGCGTTGTTAAAGGAGAAGTCAAATTTGAAAAAACGACTGCGGGCGTACGACGCGAGGTTGATGAAGGTGAACAACATCGTCGCGAGCAAAGCGGATAAAAAGCACGCGCGGCCGTTGTACGCGAGATTAGCTCGCGTGAAGCAGCAGATCGAGATGTTGGAGATTAGAGATGGGTTAGAGGTGTTGCCAAACTTGAAAGTTGCGACGATAGGCACCGCGAACTGAAGAGAGACATCAACACCATTCATTTAGTGCCCTTAAGGTAAAATGTACTATAGTAATAATCATACGATATGCAATCGCAAATTTGGACAAACAAAAGCAAATCATCAATACTAAAAGCGCAACTTTAATCATTCGCCGTCGATGGTTAAATCTTCTTCGTCGATATCAAGCGGTATCATCACAGCGTTCGCTCCCGTTGTGTCCATCTTCGGCCATTTCGGCCAAATCGGTAAGTTCGCTCTCACTAAATCCTGCCTATTCTTCATGGTCAATATCTCCGCCACCGCGTCCGTTTGTTCGATATATTCCGCCTCTGTCATCGGAAAACTCTTCTGCCCGACAAACTTCCACATGATTTGTAAAAACAACTGCAACTTGTTCATCGAATCTCTTCGTTGACAAATTCTCGTGTCGTACAACTTTCCGTATCGCTTCAACACCAACTTTCGCAACTCTTCGCCTCGCATGGCCGACCCCGGTTCGCCGATCCAATCGTCGTCTCTTTTCTCACCAGCCGCGACTTCCATGGAATCTTCGAGAAACTGTAAAAAATCATCGTCGTCGTCGTCGTCGTCGTCGTCGTCGTCTTCAACCGCAACTTTCGACGAATCCTCCGTGCCGCTCGCTCGAGGACGGAAAGCGATGCATCTTTTCCTTCCGCTCGATGCGTTTGGCGCGTTATTCTTACTCTTACTCCTCCTCTCGTCGCCGATGAACGATCTCGTGGAGCAGCACTGCGAGCTCGTCTGCGCTCTGAGCGAAGAGGTGTGCATGTTTTTTATGGTGCGCGCGCGCGCTGTGGTGCCTTCCACGTGAGTGCCGAAATCTGACACCCCCTTGCGGTCCCTATAACTAAATGCAAAAATCCGTAAAAATCGCGAGTGGAAGGTTTTTTTTGTTTTCCGCCACTCTTTGAGTGAGAGAAGAAGGAGATATATGATGCTTGCAGCCACCACGCGAGCGATGCAATCGTCGCGCGCGTGCTCGTCGTCGTCGTCGTCGTCGCCGTCGCCGTCGCCGTCTTTGCCGTCGTTTCGCTCGCCTTTGCACCTTTCGCGCGACGAAAGAATAAGAAGAAGAAGAAGAAGAAGCGTAAACGAAGGAGGATTCGCACGCAGCCACTTCGTGCCGTCTTCGTCTCTAACGAACAAAATTTCACTACCCGAGAGAAGAAGGGAAGAAAGAGAGGAAGAAATGAGACGGAGGATGATACTTTTTATCACAAAGAACGATAAGAAACTCAGAAGAGAAAGGATGATAGCGCGCGAAGCAGCAGCTGGAGGAGGAGACGCAAGTTCGGAAGATTTATATTCGATGGATGCTATGGATGATTCGTCTTCTTCGAGTACTAACAACAGAGGAGGGATGGAAAAGAACACGCCGCGGACGTTACTCCCAGGAGTCCCCGTGGTGTCCCAAGAAGACTCGTGGTTGACGAAACTGATCACGTTATGCGTCGGCGCGGTTTCGTTTTATGCCGCGTTCTTAGCGATAAACACGAGAGAGACGGCGGAAATAACCGGCACTATCGTTGCGCAGTTTATATTCGAGGCTTTTGGACGGTTTCTCGGTTTGACGCCGGCGCCAAGTCCAGATAAAATTATTCGGGTATACTTAGAAGATGCGGCGTTGTTGTTCTTTCTCGGATCAATTTTGAGATTGTCCTTGTTCAGTGGGTTCTTTCGTTTCAGCGAAAGAGTTCAGGAGATTATTAAGGATATCGCGGGTTCAGTGGAAAGAGGTTTGTTGATAGCTTCCGGGAGCAGAGGGATTGGCGCCTTATTAATTGGCTCTGCGGTATTTGAAGTCGCTCGAATTACATACGCGGTGCAAGCGATCACATACTTGTGTATTTTGAGTGGTCTGGTTGCGGCGACGTTTTCCTGGGAGAAAAAGTTTTTTGCGAGCGCGTGGAGTAGGTTGGAGAAGAGCGGAGCGGCGCCAGCGACTTTGGCGAGAGTGAACGGGGCGGAAAGGGTGACAGAAATTGTCACCTGGGTCGTGGCGGCAATCTTTTGTTTCAAAGCCATAGGATTGAACTTGGGCGCACTCGTGACCGTCGGGGGAGTATCCGGTATTGCCATCGGTTTGGCGTCCAAGCAGGTATTAGAGAATGCACTCATGGGCGTCTTGTTATACACGACGACGCCGTTTATAATTGGCGATACTGTTAAAATTCCAAGAGAAGGGAAGGAATTGAACTATGCAGAAGGCCAAATTATCGATATTGGTTTGTTTCGCACGGCTATTAAAACTTTAGAGAGAGAGGTTATATTACTTCCAAACTCTGAACTCGGCGCGATGTCAATCATCAATGTCACTCGACGAGGACGAGAGTTTAGATTCAACGAGAGGATGACCGTTCGATTGAAAGACGCCAGTCAACTCTCAAAATTGCTGTCCACCTTCAGAACGATGATAAAAAACGATCCGCGAGTGTTGAAAACGCTACACAGACGCGTCTTTATAGAAGAAGTGACTCCCGATGGGATCACATTGGAGTTTTCGTTCTATGTTGAAGCCATTAACAAAGACCAGTTTCTAGGTATTCGTTCGGAGTTGTGGTTATCGTTTGTGCAAGCCATGAAAAAAGCTAGAATTCAATTGGCGAGACCAGAACGCGTACAGATCGAAGCTCCTTACGACTATTTGTCGATGGATGACCCGAGCGAAAAGTTGCCCACAATGGAAGAGGAACTCACGCCGTAACCAAAAGGAAGATGAAGAAAGTAAGAATTAGTGCAATTTTAGTAAGAAGCAGCAGCGGGCGGAAAGGATGGACAATTCATTTCTTTTTAAATACAAATGATTTCTCTACGTTGCCCATCTCCATATATTCTCTATTTCATCTATTCCTAAATCATCTATTTCCGGCTGCGTATCTAAAAAAGAGGAAACGAGGTACAACGAGCGCAAAAATTGTGACAAACCCGTGCACCAAAGCAGAATTCTCTTTGTAATACCTCTCAATCGCATCTCTGTCGATATTCAGGATGAAAGAAATGGATCTACTGAATAATTGTTTCATCCATATGAACCCGTCGAAAGAAGAAGCGATGCGGACGTACGCGTAGAATAAGACACTCGGGAACATTTCCGCATCGTACCTGGATAATTCCATCGCCTTGTCTAAATTCAAGAGAACCGCGGTACTGTTTTTACTTTCTCCTTTACCCGTGAAATGTGCCCACGCAAGAGCATGATATGCTTCTGGAAGTTGCAAATCACCTTCTGTTGCTCTTCTGTATCTGTGAACCGCGGCGTTGTAATTCATCGAGCTCCCATCATTATTCTCAGTACTTTTGGTGTAGTCTAATGCAACTTCGATCGAATCGTCGCCTTGAGAAACCATGGATCTTTCTTCATCGTCACATAATGCAAAATCTTCTGGCTTTGCTTTGATTTGCTTATTCCAAAGCATGTTTCCGAGATCAATGTTTGCTTCAGGAGCTAAACCCGGTGCACGCGTGACCCGTCGAAGCAACGAACCAGCAACTTCAAATCTATTTGGAATATCGACACCGGTGAGATTTTTCCTGAGCATCCAAGCAATATTTTGTATTGCAACTTCACTTCCTTGTTCGGCGTAAAGCGAGTACAAAATCAACGCTCCAAAAGGATCCGGAGGCACACCTTTCACTTTTTTTCTATTCTCGTCGACTCCATCTAATATATCCATGGCATTGTCTAAATCATCTGCCCATCCAGTTCGCTCATCGTAGAAAATTCGAAACAAACGAGCCGCTCGCGTGCAATTCACAGGCGTCCCCTGTCCGTTCATGTGCATTCTAGCCAAATCAAATGGTGCTTTCCAATGACCGCTTTTGGACGCTTTCTCGTAGAGCAGAAATCCTTGAGTGGCGTTCCTTTCTAAGTTACCGAGTCCAAGCAAGTGTAACGTTCCCATGTTGTAGTAGCAATCCGGATTGTTTGTCGCCATTCCTTTCTCGAACCAGTGTCTTGCGGTGACGAAATCTTTTTTGTTGTAATAAATGACTCCAATTCCATTAAATGCCCCACCTCCGTTCACATCGCCAGCCTGTTTGAAATACTTTTCAGCCGCAGTAACATTCACTGGAACATTCTCTGAATTACCCCTCATGTGCATGAAGCCTGCGTTCAAAGCGGCTAAACGATCTCCGCGTCTCGCCGCATTCTCAAACCTTTGCAAAGCTCCAATCTCGTCTCTTTCTCTACCATCCGTACCCATCAATCTTCGGTATCCTTCGACTCTCGTACTCTCAGGTGTACCGCTATTTCCATGCGGCGTGAACTCGTGCGAATCATCCGCACCTCCCACGAAATTTTTTTGATGTTCTTCGGCTAAACTTTCTTCCATGACGTCAGAGTGCCACGAAGCGTCGCGTTCGCGATCTCTCAACCACGTAGCCTGCGCTGGCATACCAGAAACAGAACCTGCGCCAGCTTTGTGAATCTCCAATTCGCGCTTTGCGGCGAGCGGATGGAGAAGCTGAACTGCCATTTGACAATTTTCGGCAACCCCACCTCGACCGACGAGCACTCTGTCTGCAAGCGCTACCGACGCTCCATCGTTTCCTGCGAAATGGGCAGCCCGTAACGCTTTCAAAGTCCATGGAATATGTTCCTCATTCTTCTTGGCAAACATTTCTCTTTGCGATTGCGACAACACAGATAGAGGAAGTGTGCCTGTTTCCAACGCTGCAGCCAGCACAAATAACGCTTCAGAAGCAGTCCACAACCGCGCAAACTCCAAAGGACTGCTTTGCTCGTTCGGCAAGTCAGTGCTCTTCGCAAAGTGCGGACTATTCTGAACGTGAAAAAGCGCATCGTTCTGTTCAGCGAAATCCAACGCGCATTGTCCTTCTTGCAAAAGTGCTTCTACCGCCTTCTCCGTGGAAATACGCAAAGTGTAGTTGGCAAATAACCAGCCTTTCTTTTCTTCGAACTCGGCGTAGATATCGTCCACTTGGTCCAAGATCTCTTCAGGATCCTTCGCTTCGTTTGGCATTCGCTGCTCTTGATTTTGGTGGTTCTTCAAGAATTGCTCGTCCATCTCGTTCTCTTCCTCTTCGAGGCGTTCGTCCACCAAGTCCGCTTCGTATTCGAATAACTCATCCGGCGCTTCCATGGTTACATCGTGGAGGTATTCATCCTCACCACCATCTCCCGAACAAAAAGCCGCGAGAGAGACGATGAAGATGAGAAGGACAAGAAGAGTGGTAAATCGGCGGTGCGCTCTCATCTTATCATAGTTGTAGCAGGGGGGGGAGAGAAAGAAAGAGAGGGAGAGAGAGAGAAATACGAAAGTCTTTGTGTGTAAGAGTGTGCTTTTATTTTTTATGACGAAGAGGTGAGAGGAGGGGAAGATATTTGCGATTGCTTCATTTTGACCAGTTGCAAACAACGTGAGAAGGGACGAACACGTGTAAACAAGTGAGGATGTTTATCTGCGCAAATAATAGAGTTACGTATATGATGCGTGAAATTATCGTTTCTTCACATAAAATTGCTTTTTCTCATCTGCTATAGTAGTATTGTGCGTTCTATTCTTTATTTTTTATTCCTCGTCTGCGGACTGCTTGGCCGCCCCTCGCTTCTCCAACGAGCGCTTGAGACCAGAACCGCCTGGAATTCGCTCCAAATCAACCTCTGGTACCTGAATTTCGCTAACGGACTCCTTCACTTTCTCCGAAGCAATACTCACAGCTTCGTCGGCGACTTCACCGGCTTTAGCACCAATAGCATTTATGATTGGTTGCGTCACCGGAGAAACAAAGTTACCGAACGCTGAAATCGCATCGAGGGGATTTTCGTACGACAAGAACGCGTTCAACAAGGTCAATTCAATACCGACGACACCGATGAATTGTAACGTCTTTTCGTACTCGATCGCTCCAACCACGACGCCAAGCGCGAGGAGCCCATACACAACCTTCATCGAGTCATCTGCAGTTTTCACAGTCGTCGAGACAGAGCCGACGCTGCTTTGCACGGCACGCGTCGCTCTGCTTCCAATCTCCGACGCTTCCTCTGCAGCAACCTCAGCAACGTTCTTCTTATAGCCACCTTTTCTTAACTTCAAGCCAGAAGATCGGTAGCCTTCAAATCCGCCAGAAATAGTGTAGCAGTTGCGCCCAAAAGTTTCACTTTTGACAACCTTTGCCAAGTCCTTAGCATCCGGACCAATGAAGTATAACTTCGAGCCAATCGAAGATAACTTTTTGACTTTTTCTGCCGCAATCGTGAGTTCAATCTGTCTCGCGCCACGCGTTTGTCTTCGTTCTTTTTCGCTCAACTTAACGACGCGAACAATTTCACCTTTGTTTCTCGCCGACCCTCTCAAATCAGGAACGCCTTCGTTTCTGATGGCTTCCTCCGAGCGGGTGTCGATAATCTTTGCGTTTCCGTTCTTCTCGAGAGATTCATAGCAAGCTTTCGGACGGACATCGCCATCGTATCCACGCAGCGCAGCACCTAAAACTGCAAGCAACACCGGGGATCCAAAAATGAAAGCGAGCAACGCAACGCCCGTGTCTGGATTTTCTTTAATGGCGGCTACTAAAGGCTGAAGATCATCCGGTATCGG
>Ga0182095_1121228_pt1 | contig 19469 bp, 13 predicted proteins | sample 041ome_19_FD_127784 | JGI IMG/M metagenome (GOLD analysis project Ga0182095, IMG submission 127784) | Metatranscriptome of coastal salt marsh microbial communities from the Groves Creek Marsh, Georgia, USA - 041412BS metaT (Metagenome... | ecosystem: Environmental > Aquatic > Marine > Intertidal...
CGCCTCGTTGCACCCTAATGTCCGCTCAACTAGATCTTCCAGACTGACAGTAATCCTGACAAGCTGCACCGCCGCCAGCATAAGCCTCCACCCTCATCCTGACACCGACACGTTGGTCTCCAGTTTAGATTGACGTTTTCACCAATCTGATCTGGACCTCTTAATTTTATCAATCAAAAAAGAATTGGCGCTAGCCTGCGGTTTTCTAAAAATGGCTTTATCCAGATTCAAACCGTCCTAAACTTTACTACACTCGAGCGTTGATCTGTTAACCGTACCCCGCGATGCCGGCCTAGCCACCCGGTGATAACCATACACTTGACCAGTAAGACTCAGCAGGCCGCAGCAAGGCAGAGCGCCATACATCAAGTTCTGATTATGAACTTTGAGTTCAACAGATATTTTCTCGCAACAAAGTAGCGCTTGCCTTTGGCCTAAGCCACCAAAACTTTCTTGGCATACAGATCACTCGACTGCTACCCTGCAGGTCGATATCCTACAGATTGTTCACCAACCTACTGCCGGGACCCTAGATGGATCATCGTTGCTTAATTACTTTCGTTGGGCTCACAACCTTGGCGCTTACAGGCTGCGATCAGCCAGAACTGGCTCGAGAGCTATCACCGGCTGTTCGTCCGGCTTATGTCTACGAGGTCAACGCATCCAGCGATGGCGAGCTTAGGACGTTTGTCGGCAAAGTTGACGCCAAGCAAAGGGTCGATCTGTCTTTCGAAGTTGGCGGCGAGCTAGCCGAGTTCCCTCTGAGATCAGGCACGTTCGTGCAACGCGGGGATGTGATTGCACGCTTAGCGACCGAGCAGTTCGCCCTCGATCTGCAAGCAGCAGAGGCCCAGCAGGCTCTGGCGAAATCTGACCTAGAGCGCAAACGTGAGCTGTTGCGCGATGGGGCTATTTCATCGGCTCTCGTCGATGACGCTATTAACTTGCTCAAGCTACGAGACGCTCAGTTCGCGCAAGCCCAAAAAGCTATGGCAGATACCGTGTTACGAGCACCCTTTGCTGGCCATCTTGCAAGCCGTTATCTTGAAAATCACATGGCGGTGCAGCCAGGCCAAGCCATCGTTAGGCTACACGACCTAAATCAGTTACTCATTCGTGTCAGTGTGCCAGAAAAGCTCTTTGCCGCTCTCGATCAAAATACGATCGAATTGCACGCAACCTTTGCAGCCACTGGAGATCAGCAGTTTCCGCTTTCAATTTTTGAGTATGAAGGTGAGGCGGGAGATATTGCTCAGACCTACACGGTAACCTTGGTCATGACACCGGTACCTGGTCTGCAGTTGCTGCCAGGCATGAACGCCACAGTGATTGCTCGCCAGCGCGAGTCTGTGCCGAGTCTTTGGGTGCCTACAGAAGCCTTGGTCATAACGCCACAAGGTGAATTTTTTGTATGGGTAGTGACCAATGAAAGGGGTTTAATTGAGCAACGCAAAGTTCAGACCGCTGCTGCCTCAGATGCTGGCGTACGCGTCACATCAGGGCTTGCGGCCGGCGAGACCGTTGTCACGGCAGGCGTGCAGCAATTGCGCCCTGGAATGCGCGTCCAGCCTATTGCGCCTCCATCGTGAGTAGGGGTGCTTAAGGATGCAACCGCAGAGCCAGTTGGCCCGCTGGGCCATCGATTATCCTATCTACCCTTGCATCATTGCCTTTGTGTGTATTTTTGGCGGCTGGTGGGGTATCGAAACCGTCGGTCGCCTCGAAGACCCGCCGTTTCCGATGAATTATGCTTATGTCATTACCACCTACCCGGGCGCCTCAGCAGAGGAAGTCTCTCATGAGGTTACCGACGTCATCGAATCGGCCCTCCAAGAACTCCCCTATCTCGAGAAGATGATCTCAAAGTCAGTCCCTGGCCGCTCGGAAGTTCAAGTAGAAATATCTGATCGGTTTGACAAAGCTTCCTTACCACAGATTTGGGACGAACTCAGGCGCCGTATTTCAGAGGCCGAATTGAGGTTACCCACTGGCGCCGGCACGCCTCTGGTAGAAGATGATTTTGGCGATGTCTTCGGTATTTACTACGCTGTCGCCGCAGCTGACCAAAGCCCGAAACAAGTCAGGCGATTATCAGACCGCGTCTCTAATCATTTGCTGAGCCTTGAGGGCGTTGGCAAGGTTCAAGTTACTGGACTGCCGTTAGAGGCGGTTTACCTAGAGATCGATCACGATACCTTGGTGCGATTGGGGCTACCGCTCGAGCAGGTGCTTAGCACGATTGGACGCCAAACCAGCGTCGCCAGCGATGCCTCGATTGTGGTCGAGCAGCGACGAGCAGGACTCAGCCTCAAAGGCACTTTCGACAACATCGATGCCCTTAGAGCACTTAAAATTGGCAAGCCCGGTGGAACCGAGATTTTAACGCTCGGTGATATTGCGACTCTGCGCCGAGAGCCCATTGAAATCCCCTTTGAACGTGTTCGCTTTAATGCTGAACCCGTATTCACCTTGGGGGTGTCAGTCGAGGAAGGGGAAAACGTCGTCGATGTTGGCCAGCGCGTCGACATCGCTATCAGTGCGCTCCGAGCAGAGCTACCCCTCGGCACGGAGTTTCATCCGATTTATCGCCAGCATCAGGTCGTGGAAACAGCCATTAACACCTTCCTACGCAACTTGCTAATGAGCATTGCGACCGTGATCGTTGCGCTTTGTCTGTTCATGGGCTGGCGAGCGGGCGCGGTTGTAGGCACGATATTAATGCTTACTGTTATGGGCACGCTGATGATTATGGCGATAGCCAATATTGAGCTCCAGCGCATTTCGCTCGGTGCGCTCATGATCGCTATGGGCATGCTAGTCGATAACGCCATCGTCGTCGTCGAGGGCATGGTAATCGGCGTGCAAAAAGGACAATCAGCTAGGACATCGGCAGAAGCCGCTGTTTCCCGAACTCAGTTTCCGCTGCTTGGCGCTACCCTTATTGGTATTTTGGCCTTCGCGCCGATTGGTCTATCGGAAGATAAGTCCGGCCATTTTTTAGTCTCTTTATTTCAGGTCGTTGGCATCTCACTACTGCTCAGCTGGGTGCTAGCCATCATCATTGCGCCACTACTCGGCAGTCGATTGCTCAAGCCTGGGCCTGCCAAATCAGAGGCAGACATTTATCGCGGCTGGGGCTACGCGCCCTATCGCCGCATTATTGATCTTGGCTTGCGTCAAGCATGGTTGGGTATGCTACTCATCATCGCCATTACCGGTGCCTGTATTTGGGGCTTTGGTTTGGTGAAACAAAGCTTTTTTCCGACTAACAATACCCCCATTTACTTTGTCGATTTTTATCTTCCCCAAGGCACGAGTATTGAAACGACGGAAGCACAAGTTGCAAGCTTCGAGAACACAATTTTTTCAATACCGAGCGTCACCAACATCACGACCTTTGTAGGTCGAGGCCCAGGACGCTTTGCGGCGACGATCCAACCAGAACAGCCAAACCCAGCTTACAGTCATCTCCTAGTTGAGGTGACCGACATTAACGCAATGCCGGACGCTATGGCGGCCACCCGTCGGCTGGCCTTGGACAACTATCCAAATGCCCAAATCCAAGTACGCCGCAGCGAATTCAGTCCCAGCGGCCCTTTTAAGATGGAAGCGAGGTTTACCGGACCTGACACGGCGATGCTAAGAAGTTTAGGCGAGCAAGTCCTTGGCCTTTATGCTGACAATGGCTATCGAGACCTGCAGCTTGACTGGCGTCAACCCGCCCTAAAATTGCAACCCACGTTTAATGATGCTCAGGCAGCTCGGGCGATGGTCACAAGGCAGGACCTCGCCGCTGCCTTGAGCTATGGCACCCAGGGATTAGCCGTTGGACAATTTCGAGATCAAGAAATTGTGCTACCCGTCATTGCCAGAGCGCCCATAGAAGAGCGTACCAATCTGAACCGAGTGTTAGACAGGACCGTCTGGAGTCAAGGCCTTGGCACTTACGTGCCAATGCGGCAAGTCGTTGATAGTTTCGAATTAACAAGCGAAGAGACGCTTATTTTTCGGCGAGATCGAATCCCAATGCTGACCGCACGTGCCAATCATCCTTTGGGCACCAATTTTGATGCTGAATTTGCCAAAATCCGTCCTCAGGTAGAGGCCATCGAGCTCCCAACGGGCTACGCCCTCACTTGGGGTGGTGAGTACGAGGGTAGTCAAGAAGCTCGAGAAACCCTGGGTGGTCGTATCCCGATTACTTTTGGCATTATGTTTTTTGTCACCATTTTGTTATTCGGAAAATTAAAACAACCTATCATCATCTGGCTGACGGTACCCATGACAGTCTGCGGGGTCGTCATTAGTCTGCTGCTTACGGATCTATCGTTCACCTTTCCTTCGTTTCTTGGATTCTTAAGCCTGTCCGGCATGCTCATCAAAAACTGCGTGGTTTTGGTCGATGAAATTGATAAGCGTGTCGCTGAGCAAGGCCTTACCCAAGCAGCGATCATCAGTGCCAGCATTAGCAGGTTAAGACCAGTGGTGTTAGCTGCAGGCACAACCATCGTAGGTATGACGCCGCTTTTAGGCGATGCTTTCTTTTTAGAAATGGCTGTATGCATCATGGGCGGATTGGCTTTTTCTACCATCCTTATCATGTTCGCCATCCCTTTACTTTACTGGTTGATCAAGCCAGGTTTGCGAGCAGCAGCTTGAGGCCATATCGAGTTGCGCCACATGCTCGCGTTCTAAGCGATAGGCAGCCCAACAAAGCCCACGTTTAACCGCCGGCTCTCAATCAGCGCTTACAACACACTCTATACAAGCTAGGTCAAACCAAGCATGAGTCGTAAGCGCTCGCCAACATGGATCGCGAGGATATCCAGACACTGCCCGCGATCCTTTTACCCAGGCTCTTGAACCCTGCGCTTGCAGCCGGGTGCCCTCAGTCGCGTCAACTCGGGCTGATCAGTCGATCCGCACTCGTCGACCAACGTTGGACGGCCGCGTCCTACGCCCTTGGACTTCGGGTACAATTTGGCAGTTATTGTTTGGAGCTAAACTATGACTGGACCAACCGATTGTTTTAATCCCCAACTACTGGCTGGTAAACGCGCGCTGGTGACGGGTGGCGGTACGGGGATTGGTCGTGCGACCGCATTTGCTCTAGCTCGCGCCGGCGCTGACCTTGTCCTAGCCTCAAGGCAATTGCCCCCGCTTGAAACCACGGCAGATGCCATCAAGGCAGAAACTGGCCGGCAGGTGACCGTCAGGCAGGTAGATATCCGTAATCTTGAAACGGTTACAACCCTCGCCGACGGGGTTGCAGCTGAATGGGGACAGGTAGATATCCTAATCAACAACGCCGGCGGGCAATTTCCACAGCCCGCTGCGCAATATAGTGCCAATGGCTGGCGAACCATTATCGACCTAAACCTCAACGGCACTTGGAATATGATCCAAGCGCTAGGCCAACAAATGCTCAATGGGCGCGGCGGCGTGATCTGCAATATCACCATGACTGTGGGCAGAGGTAATCCAGGTATCGCTCACTCTGGCGCTGCCCGAGCGGGGGTCGCTGAACTGACCCGAAGCTTATCTTATGAATGGGGACCTAAGGTCAGGATTAATTGTCTGGGCCCCGGAGCGATCAAAACCCCCGGGATGGCGGCAACTTATGATGATGACGTCTTGGATGACATCGGTGAAACGCCGATCCCGCAATCAGGCACGCCCGAGGACATCGCTAATGGCGTCGTGTTTTTGGTCTCACCGGCTGGGAGATTCATTACCGGTGAGACCTTGATGGTGGACGGCGGTGTATCTCGTTACGGTTCGAATCAAGCGTTAAAGCCCTCGGACTTTCCGCACCGGACAAGTGTCGGCCCTGACTGGGAGTGAATTAGCTGTAGCGGACTTCTGAGACCGCATCCGTCGCACCCTCAGCAACTGCATTGAGCGCCCACGCTAAATCCGCCAAATAAACGTTCACCACGGTTTCATGGAAAGGAGACAGCATCAGGTGCAGCGCTTTTGGTGCGGTACAAAGGCTGGTAACCCAGCCGCGCTCATACAATTTCTTTGAGATCGCAAACACGTTCAGCGTCGGGTGTGAAAAAGCCAAAATCCCAAGCTTTGGTTCACCTAAGACCTCAAACCCCAGCGCTTTTACGCCTACTTCAATTTGGGCACGTGCGTTGGTTACGCTGAGTTGCTTAGCCCTATAACCCTCAACCCCAAGATACTGCATTACCGCCCAGGCTGAGGATATCGCACCCCCAGGCCTCGTCCCTGCTAAGGTCGGGGTCACCATTCGGCCCGCCGGCCAATCCTTATGGTCAAAGGTCATGAAGTCACGATGGTGTGCGGTTCGGAAAAACACCGTGCTCGCGCCTTTGGCGCAATAGCCATATTTGTGCAAATCAGCAGACATTGAACAAACACCAGGAAGGGCAAAATCAAAGGCCGGTAGATCCTCCCCATTCATTCGTACAAAAGGTGCTAGGTAACCACCCACGCAAGCATCAACATGAAGCCAAAGATCGCGACTTACCGCTAGATCACTAAGGGCACCCATTGGATCGATCAGACCATAGGGAAAACTTGGGGCCGATCCCACTAGCATAATGGTTGATGCATCCACCGCCGCCGCCATGGCGTCGATATCCGCCAGATAATCTTGGCCTACGGGAACACGGCGGACCTCAAGGGACATCATCGCGGCGGCTTTATCAAAGGCAGGGTGCGCCGAGTAAGGCATAACCAAATTGTAAGGTTCAGACTGGGCTCGGCTGCGAGCAAAATCTCGGGCGGCTTTAACAGCCATCGTTATGGAATCTGTCCCGCCTGATGTCATATGACCGACCGCATCAGATGAGCCATTAAGCAACGCAAGTCCTTGCCCTACAACTTCAGCTTCCATTTGATTCAAGGACGGAAAAGCCGCTGGACCCAAGCCATTTTCTGACATGTAGAGCAAATACCCCTGCTTCTGTACTTCTAACACGTCATCACCGGCGTGAAAGACGTAGACCGCAGTCTTACCCTCACGCCAACGAACATCTCGCTGCCCTCGCGCGATCATCTCCGCTTTAATCGAGCCAAAATCTCGGCCTTTTTCAGGCATGTCCCTACGCATTCCGCCTCCTTAGGTTTTGCTCATAATCACACTCAGTGCGCTGCGCGCCTTGGTTAATGTTCGACTTGAGCGCTTTAGGTCTGCTAATGCTGACGCTCGCCGACCCTCCCACATAAGTATCAGCACCCAACCCATATTCTTTTACACAGTTTATCACCATACAACCCTAAGGGCCTGCGACCCCTATGCAAACGCAGCAAATTGCCTTAGCGTTGGCAAAGGTTAAAAGCGAATACGATTTATGGATTTGTCACGCATCACCGCCAACGAGCTCACGCAACAGGCGCCTTTGTTATTGGCGGCTTGCGTCGGGGTAATCTGCAGCTCCATTGTCTTACCCTTTTACACTATGGGATTGTTCGTTGGGCCGGTCACGGAGACCTTTGGTTGGTCGAGATCAGAGTTTCAGCTGTCGCTGCTCTTTAGCACTGGCTTTGGCGTCATCACCTCGCCGGCAATTGGCTGGCTCATACATCGCTGGGGACCACGTCGTATTGCCCTTATCGGTCTTGCTGGTCTGAGCTTGGCATTTTTGATGCCGGCGCTTGCCACGGGGGCTTTATGGCAATTTTATCTTGCCTACAGCGCTATGGCCTTTTTGGGTGCGGGCACGATTCCAGTAACCTGGACCACCGCGGTCACCGCTAACTTTCATGTCCACCGCGGCCTTGCTTTGGGGTTGGTATTATCAGGAACGGGACTTTGCGCAGTGCTGGTGCCACCGGTGATTGCCGCAATTATGGCGGACTACGGCTGGCGCATGGGCTATGTGGCCCTGGCGCTAATTCCAGTTCTCGTCGCTGGACCACTGGTCTACGGATTTTTCAAACCTCGTGCCATTGCAGTTGCGGGTGACCAAGCGTCATCGGCTAGTTGGGGGATTACCCTCACGCAGTCCATGAAAGGCTACCGCTTTTGGGTCTTGCTCCTATCAATATTTTTAGTTTATATCGCCCAATCTGGGCTAATCCCAAATTTGATTCCAGCATTGACCGACACAGGGATCTCTGCTGTTGATGCTGCACAAACCATGAGCCTATTTGGAACAGCAGTCATCATAGGCCGTCTGACCATTGGTTATTGTGTCGATCGTTTTTGGGCACCGGCGGTCGCCGCCATCGCATTATCGCTCCCGATATTAGGATGCCTTTTGCTATGGCATGACTTGAGTCTCGAAAATGCCCGCATTGCGGCGCTGTTACTCGGTTTCGCTGCAGGCGCAGAGCTGGACTTAATGGCATTTCTTGCTGCGACCTATTTTGGCCCCAAGCACTACCCCAAGATCTATGGTGTCTTATATGCGGCGCTCGCCTCAGCATCAGGCATCGCGCCAGCGTTATTCGCTGAAATTTATGAACGTACTAGCAGTTATACCTTTGGCTTTGCGATCGGCGCTGCAGCGTTTGCGGCCGCTGTGGTGCTGGTACTGCTGCTCGGACGTTATCCGACTGCAGCCACTAGCCCTCCATAACTTCGGCATCAAACCACTGCCGAAGCACATATTTTTGTATCTTGGTGGTGGACATCGGCCATTCGCTCACGTGTCGAACGTGCCTGGGAATTTTAAAGCTGGCGATTTTACCCTGACAAAAATCGATTAATGCCGCGGCCTCCACATGCGTGCCTTCATGGCATTCAATATAGGCACAGGCAACCTCTTCTAATCTCGGATCCGAAACACCAATGACTTGTGCTAACTTTACGGCTGGATGCCGGGATAACAGCGATTCAATTTCGATCGCTGCGACGTTTTCACCACCGACCTTCAGCATGTCTTTGATGCGGCCATGGAATTCGATCTCACCGGTTGACCTCAGCACGCCCAAATCACCGGTTCGGAACCAACCGTCATGAAAGGCTTCTTGGTTCTTCTCTGGAGATTTAAAATACCCCTTAAACACCGCATAGCCTTTCAGCCAAATTTCACCTGCCTCGCCGTCGGCGCAGGTTGCAAGGCTCTCAGGATTGACAATTTTTGCTGCCAACCCTGGCATCGGCTTGCCGCAGGTCGTTAACCGAGTTTCAAGGGGCTCATCGGGGTGATTAAAAGCAATGACGCCCCCTGCCTCTGTCAGACCATATGCGCCGGTTTGCACGGATTGAGGAAACGCTGCTTGAAACTGGCGCAGCACGTCTGGTGGGGCGACGTTGTTCAAACGTCGAATTGCAGATAGATCGCGCTTGGCAAAATCAGGGTGACCAATTAACGCTGCTGTGATGGTCGGGAAAGACGGAAACGCTACTGTGACCCGCTCTTGCTCCATCATTTTAAGACTCTCGCCAGCGTCTACGTGCAACATGGAGAGAAGCGCCGCTCCAGCATCAATACAACAGAGCAGCGGTAAAATTGAAGCCATATGAAACATGGGCAACGGCGCCCAAAATCGATCTTCTTCGGTTAAAAAATATCGGCTGCGGTTCATATTGATGCCGTTTTGAACAAGCATCTGGTGATGCATCGGACAACCTTTGGGATGTGCCGTCGTCCCAGAGGTGTACATCATGATGGCGGAGTCCATCGGCGACACGGCCGCTAATGCTTCTGCCAATTGGTCTTCATTGGGGCTTTCGCCCAACGCGTCAAACTCAACTTGGGACAAAAACCCAGTTCGGGGAGCGCCCAGCATCACTCGGTTGTCAAGGGTGGCTCCCGTCATTAATGCCGCGGCCGAATCCAACAAAGCACCGAAGTCAGCATACTCGCTGATCAAATCATGGGTGACAACAACTTTGAGCTCGGCATTTTCGATCACATACGCCAACTCTTCTGCCTTGTAGCGAGCGTTGATTGGCACCGCGACCGCTCCCAGCCACTGCAAGCCTAAAAGGCACTCAATATAGGCGGGGCAATTTGCCATTAACAGGCCAACATGGTCACCTGCCTTAACCTCTAGCCCGGCAAAACTGGCTGCTCTTTTGAGCGCTGCGATCTTTAGGCTCCGATAAGTGTGCCTATGATCGGGAAAGATCAGGCACTCGGCGTCCGGCCACTGATTTGCAGCTTGTAAAAAGTACTGCCCGATGGTCACATCCTCGACGATATTGAGATCCATAGGATTCTCCTTTTGCAATAACCCTAAAAAGTTTCACCTCGATGGCTGGTAGCAGCGCCAACACGCTTAGCCTGCCACCACCGATCGATTGACCACCAGCTTTACACGCCATCGATAAAGCGACGATACTACCTCTTCTGCGCCAGCAATATGTGCTTACAAAGCGCGCAAACCTGCCCTTTCCTATAATAGGACATTCTATGAAATTTAGCTTTTGGCCAAGGCCGACACATCCCTATGATCGTCTCCTCGCACTAGCCCACCATGTCGAGCAGACAGGGTGGCACGGCTTGTGGCTGGCTGATCATTTTATGCCAAATGCTGAGGACACTTCAGCGCCCTGGCCAGAGGCCTTCACCACACTTTCCGCGCTTGCTGCAGCGGTGCCCAGACTCAGATTGGGCACTTTGGTTGCCGGCAACACCTATCGCCACCCCGCCGTGCTAACAAAAATGGCGACCACCATCGACCATATTTCTGGTGGACGTATGGTGCTTGGGATCGGTGCGGGTTGGCAAGAAAACGAGCACCGAAAATATGGCATTCCTTTTTTCTCCGTTGCCGAGCGCCTAGAAAAACTTGAGGAGGCTTGCCAGGTCGTTAAAGCCTTAACCTGTGCCAATTCAGCAAGTTTTTCAGGTAAGCACTATACCCTCGACTGTGCACCCCTTGAACCAAAACCCATACAGAGCCCCTTGCCCCTTTTGGTGGGTGGCGGTGGTGAGAAAGTCACTTTAAGAATCACCGCGCAATACGCCGATGAGTGGAACGTTTGGGGTACTTTGGAAACCGCAAAACGTAAAATCGAGATTCTCGATCAACACTGCTTACGACTTCAGAGAGACCCCGCCACCCTGCGACGGACGATTGTGGCGCTTGTGTTTTTGACAGACGATCACAAATTCGCCTTGAAGATGCGCCAGAACACCCAAGCAACGGTCGCCGGGTCAGTGTCAGAGTTGCAAGAGATCTTTGGCGCCTATGCTGAGTTGGGCGTTGATGAATTCATCGTTCCTGATTTCAATCTCGGATCCCGCCCTGAGGAAGTTCTCAGTCAGCTTTCCGAAGACGTTTTTCCAGCACTAAGCTCGTATAGAGAACCAAGCAATTGATACCTTCGCAGAGATCCCGCCTGACCAGTTTGAACCATTGGCGACGCTGTAGTAACTGCGCCGCCATCCCCTTCCTTAGTGACCACGTGCCTAGCCCAAAGGCCAAAGCTCATTCGGCCCTAAAACGAAGCCATCGCGCACTTGTTAGATCGCGCCCAATACCGTCGAGTGATGTTTGATGAAAAACTTTATGACACATCCCCACTGTAGACTTGCCATGTTGACGTTCGCGATCTTGGCCTTCATCTCAGGGTGTAACCGATCGGACCCCGAACTGCTTGTTCAGACAAACTCTGGACCGGTTGTTGGCACCAAAGATCGCGATTTAAAAATTTGGCGCGGCATCCCATTCGCCCAACCACCGCTGGGGTCTCTGCGCTGGCGGGAGCCGCTGCCGCCCATCCCATGGACGGCCCCCCTCGATGCGACAAGCACTCAGCCGGCATGCTTCCAAGGTTCCTGGTTTCAGGAAGATGACGATTACAGTGGGTCTGAGGATTGTCTCTATCTCAATGTTTTCGCTCCGGGAGCGGGTTCTGCCCCTCCGGAATCTGGATTTCCTGTCATGGTATGGATACACGGCGGTGCGAACATTATTGGTTCTGCAGCTACCTACAATCCCTCTCACTTGGTGCGCGATCAGAAGCTCATCGTTGTGACCATTCAGTACCGGCTCGCATCCCTCGGTTGGTTCAGACATCCGGCCCTTAGGACAGGCTCGACCTCAGCCGCAGATCAATCAGGAAATTTCGGTACACTGGATACTATAGCGGCCATGCAATGGGTAAAAGATAATATACAGCGCTTTGGCGGCGACCCGCACAACATTACCATTGCTGGAGAATCTGCAGGCGGCCACAATGTCGCAGCGCTGATGGCATCACCGCTCGCAAACGGACTCTTTCACAAAGCCATTATTCAAAGCGGGATTGTCTCAGTTAGTGATATTGACGCTGCCGAACAACCCTATCCTGAATCTCAAATCTCCGCCAGCTTGAGCAGTCATGAAATTCTTTTGGCGCTGATGCAACAAGCTGAGCCTGCCTTGGCCCCTGAAAGTGCTAAAGCTAGGATCAGCGCTATGGCCGATCCTGAGATCGCAGACTTTTTAAGGACACGGACCCCCTCTGAGATCCTCAGCGCCGAGCGTAAAGCGCGGCCCGAGGGCGTTGGCATGACCCGAGTCTTCCCGGATGGCTACGTCATTCCGGAAGGTGGCATTACGGGCGCGTTTGAAAATCCAAATAGACCGCAGATTCCCCTGCTCATTGGTACCAATAGAGACGAGACCAAACTGTTTAACGCCATGGATCCCACGCTCGTAGATTGGGGCCAAGGAAGTGGTCTATGGGCCTTTATCGATCGAATGCCCCTTAAAATTAAAGACCCGGCGTACTATAACGCCCTGAGTCAATATGGCTCAAAATTTTGGAAACTGCGCGCTGTCGATCAGATCGCGAGACTGCTGACAGAACTTGGACAACCCGTGTACGCCTATCGCTTTGACTGGGACGACTTGCCGGCCTTCGGTGAACTTGATTACCAGAATTTAATTGGCGCGGGCCACGCCATCGAACTATTGTTTTTATTCCCTCAGGCAATGGAGCAAACAATCGTTGCAAATTTGGTAATTGGCGACAACTTCGACGAAGCGCAATTGTTATCCTCACAGTTGCGCAATTATTGGGCCGAATTTGCTTATTTTGGAGACCCCGGACAAGGGCTTGAGCACAACCAAACAAAATGGCCTAAGTGGGACAGCGATGCAGGACAGGAGCAATTTATGGTGCTCGATGCAGCATCTGATCAAGGATTGGTGGTGTCGACAGATGCGCTGACTGAGACTGACATCGTTATGGCCATTATTAACAACCCCGCTCTGGACCAAAACGGCCGTTGCCGGCTCATAAAAGCTCTAACGGAACGAGACGGTGACGGCATCTCAGAGGAGGCTTGGCAGTTTTTTGGGTCAGATCAATGCAGAGACGGGAATCCAAACTAGATTCAGCTATCGACTTGCCTAGCCATCGCCTAAAATCAAGCGATCTCTAAAGTGCCTGCTTACCGGCCTTTGAATTGGGGCTGCCGTTTTTCAAGAAATGCTTCTATACCTTCAACCTTGTCTTCGGTCTGCAGCAAAGCGCTCTGGGCGAATTTCTCCATCGCCAAAGCTGCAGCCGAGCTGCCTTCTAAGCCTTGCTGAACCATCATTTTCATAAAATGCGGCACAAAGGGCGCAAAACCTGCTAAGTGTTCAGCCATTTTTTCTACTTCACTGGGAAGATGCTCTGCAGCCACCAAACGCGTCACCAAACCAATATGTAACGCTTGATCGGCCGCCATGGGTTGACCCATGAGCAGCATTTCCAAAGACCAGCCTTTACCCACAAGCCGCGGTAATCGCGCCGTCGCACCGCCACCAGGAATAATGCCTAACTTGCCTTCTGGCGTGGCAAAACGGCTTTGCGGCGTCGCAATACGCAGATCGCATCCTAGCGCCAGCTCTAGGCCACCTCCCATACAAATGCCATCAATGGCGGCGATGGTAATTTTCGGAAGCGCTTCAAGCTTAGCCGCTAGACCTTGGACAATGGGTTCCATACCCTTTTTTAAATCGCGCTCGGCGACCTCCGATAGATCTGATCCCGAGGCAAAGGCCTTACCGCCTGCACCCCAAAAACTGAGCACGCGAATATCCTCGTCTTCTGACAACAGGTCCACCGCATGGTGCAACTCCTGCAACGTTTCTAGGGAAATCGCATTATGCTTATCTGGTCGATTCAGCGTAATGAGCCCCAGAGGAGGACGCCGCTCCACCTGAAGATTTTTGAAAACTGTCATAGCATTCCTAGCAAGACGAATCAGCGGCGGGCAGCTTAACCAAAGTCGGAAGGCGATGCCAGTGTCGATGCCAATCTGAAGTACTTTCTTAGGCGTGTGGAGACTAGCGCGAAGTATTTACGGGGCGGGCTAAAAAGCCCACGTTCAGACAACCTGCTAACTTGGGCCTGGTACCGAGACGGGCTCAAGCCCCATATACCCCCAACAAACGAGGCCGGTGGCATCCTCAGCGCAGCTGTAATTGCCCCCAACACTGACTTGTTTAGGCGCATCTAGCACCGGAACATCGGTTTGACCTTGAGTATTTTTACCCCAACAGTGCACGCCAGATTCATCCAACGCGCAGGTGTGCTCATAACCCACACTGACATCAATCGGTCGTACCAGCGCCATATTCTGTGCCTGACCATGTTCGTCGTCACCCCAGCACACAACGCCGGTATCGTCGACCGCGCAGTTATGGTTACCCAAACCACTGCTGATAAATTTTGGGTTTGTGAGCGCTGGCACTTCGGTTTGACCATAGGCATTTGAGCCCCAACAGCGCACCCCCACATCATCAAGGGCACAACTATGATAGAGCCCCGTCGTGACCTGCCTTGGGTTTCTAAGGTCATCCGGGACCTTGGTTTGTCCATTAAAATTCCAACCCCAGCAGGCAACCGTCGCGCCATCAAGCAGACATCCATGACGACCACCCGTTGCAATCTGAATTGGGTTTATGGTGAAAGGCGGTTCTGTTTGATTCCGAGAATTATCGCCCCAACAGACAACCCCTTCGTCGGCGATCGCACACGAAAAGTCGAATCCCGCACTCACCTGGCGTGCGTTGGTCAAGCTAGGTACCGCAATCTGCCCTGCATCTTCATCACCAAAACAGGTGACTTTTCCCTCAACCAATGTGCAACTATGGGTGCTACCCGAGCCAATGATCATATTCCCTGCTAGCACAGCTCGAAGCACAGGCAACTCATCGGCAAAATCTTCTGGCGTAGTCTCTTCAACTAAAACCGGCTTGGGGCGCTTGAAGTAGTCATACAAACTCACCGTTTCGGGTTCACCAGGCGGCGCAACCCCGGCAACAAACGCCATATCACCCTCGCTATTTAGATAACTGCGCTGACGACCCCAACAGACAAGACCATTATCGCCGACGGCGCAGCTATGCCCACTGCCTAGCGCCAGCAATCTCGGATACTGTATTGCTGGCACCAATAACTGACTTTGTAACCCGAAACCCCAGCAATTTACCCGGCCCTCAGAGATCGCACAACTATGCAAACCGCCAACGCCAATGTCAGTGATTTCGCTAAAGGGCGGCGCTAGACTTTCACCAAAATCATTCGGTCCCCAACACACGAGGCGATCCCTGCTCGCGGCGCAAGCATGGGTCGATAGCTTTAAAACTTCGGGATTTTGGATCGCGGGTGGCGCAGTCCTGCCATCTTCATCGTTTCCCCAGCAAACCACCTTGCCTTGGGCAATGGCACAACTAAAATCATCGCCAGCGGCAATCTCAGTCACATCAACTAAACTCGGAGGAGTCGTCTGCCCGTGATCATTAATGCCCCAGCACTGAATGCCTTGTGCGCCAAGTGCACAAGCATGCCGAAACCCGACGGAGACCCTCGATGGAGACGGTACATCTGGCACTTGCAATAACCCGTCAGACTGTCTGCCCCAACAGCTAATGCCCTTGGACGATATCGCACAGACCGTACCGCGAGCCCCTGCGCTCAAATCAGTCACATTTTCTAGCAACGGTACATCAAGTTGACCATCGGAGTTTTCACCACCGCACTCTACCGCACCATCAATAATGACGCAGGTGAAGTTATTGCCGGCGCTGACGCCTGTAATGTCTGCAATGCTCGCTTGTGTACAGAAAGCGACACCAATTAAGAGCACCTTTATCCAGTAAACCTTTGCGGTATTCAGCATCCAACACTCAGTTTTCTAATATTTTACACGAAGCCTATGACGGAACCCCTCGATTAGGCTACCCAGATGGTAGGAAAACGAAGGCATCTCACATCTATGGACTCTTTACCCAAGTGAAGCCCCTTCCTTGTGCGTACTTTACTTACTCAAGCGGGCATGACTTACCTGAGCGTGCTTTACTTACTCGAGCGTACTTTATTACTCAAGCGTACTTTACCAGCTCAGTTGAGAGCCTGTTTTGCTCGCAGCGTTCGGGAACAAACCTCTTGGACGGCCTGCTCGTAACACTTGACGCTCAAGGAAAAACTAGCGACATTTAAGCATGTCAATTTCCCTTGTGCCACAGCAAAATGAATCAGGCGATCCAAAGCTCGCGGCTCAGGGCTTCGGTCGACTTGCCGCAAACGCTCCGGATGCTTTTACACCGACTGTTTCATTAGCCATCGCTCAGGAGTTTTTCCTGAAAAACGGTTACCTAGTGCTCGAGTCAACCCTCAACCGAGAAGAATTAAGTACCTTAAACACTTTTTTTGACCGTACCCAGAGCGAACGACCTGATCTCTGGGGGCTTGGCGACAAGCGCAAACCCCATCATCGCAATCAAGGGCTGATTCTCAGTCAACCGCTCTTGGACTATCCAGAACTCGACACTTTTCTCAGACATCCTGCGGCCTTCCGGTACGTGGCAGCACTTTTAGGAGGGCCTAGCGCAGTGCGCTGGAGCGAATTTAACTTTCGAGAGACCCCAAGGCATGCTGGGGCTGGGACTATGAACTTTCATCACGACGCGGTGGTGGAGGACCGATTTATGAGATTTCCGTATGGTCCCCCCGACTATCTGTGCAGTATCCACTACCTCACAGACGTTAATCCAAAAACCCCCTCTTTCTGCGTGGTGCCTGGAAGCCATCAATTTCCTTCACTTCGGGCAACCTTTGAAGCGAAAGGCGATGACTACCTAGAGCAACCCATCTACGGCCCAGCAGGCACTTGCATCATCTATGATACTGGCTTGTTCCATACCCGTTTAGATGGCGATGGCATCGAAGGCAGAAGAACTTGGCACCAATACTATGCAAGAGGTGGGCACCTAAGAAGCAGTCTTCCGACGACAAAACGTTACGTGCGAGCGCCAAGCCCTAACCTTACTGACTGGAATTTAATTCCAAAGCGGCTTGCATTGCACCCAGACCCAGAGATGCGGTTGTTTTTTTCTCACTGGAACAGCGCCCAATGCGAATGGGCAGCGCAAAATTTTGATCCTGAGATTAGAGCTTTGATGCCTAGGGGCGATCCCTGACCGATTGCGAGAAGTCCCCGACTAATAATTTGAGTAGGCCTTAGTAAATTTTTAAGGGTTAAACCTAATTATGTCCCTAACGAATGTCTCGAACAGGATCTTCGACCCAAGATGACCGATTTGATGCAGCTGGCGACTCTGTCTCGACTGGCGCGCGCCCGAGTACTACCGCCCGAGCCTTATAACGAAAGCCCCCTTGAAGCGCCGAACGTGCACCGACTAATAGACACAAACCCTAGCGCACGAGCCACTGATGTTGATGAATACACGCCTAAGGCCCTGAGGATAAAGCCCTTCCCTAATTGTTGAGCCCCCAAAGTTTGATGAGACTTTAAGCTTGATGGGTTTCTAAGCTTGATGAGCCTCTAAGCTTGATGAGCCGCGATGAATAACGAACGGTATCATGCCCCCGGATATTCCCTTCACAGTTCTACTGATGACGCATCGTGCGCGCTGCCGATCGCAATCGCTTGGCGGCGTTATCGCAGGCCATCAAACCTTTGTTAGCACAAAGGCTTGCTCAGCCGGATAATCTCTCGCCCAGCCCCACGGCACACCAAACTGAGCAGGCCCCTGATCAACCGGCGCTCTAATCTCATGGTACTCGTCCAGCCGAAAGCCATTGGTCTTGAATAGCCGTAACCATTGGGAAAAGGGCAGATTAAATTCAACACCACCAGGATCTACTTCTAACTTCGTCCAATCGAGTCGATGTAAACCGAAATAGCTGCGATTGAGATGGTGCGTGACCAAATCACCCTCTTCTCCTATGGACAGCATCGCCAATGGGTGATTACCTAAGAACACCAGCTGTCCACCGACTCGAAGCAAACGCGACGCTTCCGGGATCCACACATAAGGATCGCACCAAATAGCCGCACCATATTCACTAATGACAAAATCTGCGCACTGATTTGGTAACGGGGCTAGCTCTGCATTGCCGAGCAGGAATTCGACGGAAGACTGGTATTCCCTAGCCAAGCGACACGCTGTTTGCAGCTGATCTCTAGAGACATCGACCCCTACAACCGTTGCGCCGCGCACTTCCATCCATCGAGACACGTAGCCAGTCCCGCATCCAAGTTCAACCGCTCGAGCACCGCTTAAGGATTCTGGTAACAAATTCAGAGCCGTTTCCGGCGTTTCCCAAATACCCCAATAAGGTGCTCGTGATGCCCAGGCCGCTTCGCCTCTAGTCACCCAAAGATGTGCTTGCGCGTTCCAGTATCGCCGATTCTCTTGCACATGATCAGCGGTCAAACTGCAGCCTGAAACTTACGGGTACAGTTGTGCTAATCGCCGCCAACCCAGCGATGACTCGCAACTGTTCGATGCCTGGCCCATAACCAAATTTAGCAACATCGATCTGCGTTTCACCACTCACGACAACCCCGCCGCCATCCGAATTGGTGCGCACAGCAACAGGTACCGACAGCTTGGTGCCATTAGCAGTTACCGCAGCCGGAAGCGTTACCGCCGATGATTGCCCTGCCATCAACTGCTGAAGCTCGCTAGGGGTCAAAGACATCTCAATGATCGCCTGGGGTTGATTATCGAACAAATACTTTCGCATGCGTTCATTACGAATCGGTATATTGGTTTCAATACTTAAAAGGTCAACCACGAGACGCGCCACACCTTGCTTTGTAATCGCGCCTGACTGAAAAGATAAATTGTGGCGTTCGGTGATTTGACTGTTCTTGGTAGATGCGATCACCAACTCCGAGGTATCTTTGTTTAATCGCCAGCTCTCATCGGCAGCGGCGACACCGGCGCTAAGCAGAGTGCTAAGACCAAAACTCAGAATCCACTTTACGCTTCGATATGTTTTATTCACGGTACCTTACTCATTGTTAAAAATTATGATTTGCTAGCATTTCCTTTGACCTATTGTACGCCGAGCCTACATGCCTGGCCTAGCGCATGACGCCAAGGCGGTTAAGCCTTTTCCCTGAGAGCCGATGCCTTTACGGCTCGTACGAGCTGTGACGCACTGCTTAACAGTGCGCCCGCGGACTGCGACGGCAGGTGGCACCACATTACTGACCCGACCATTGCACGAGCACGGCGTCTTCATACCCGGTCTGAACGAGACGCAAGCCCGATAGGCTTTTGTCCAGCGCCAGATCCCCAGTATCAAC